>Ga0316217_10005197_pt1 | contig 13621 bp, 13 predicted proteins | sample 1anoAmetaG_FD_203633 | JGI IMG/M metagenome (GOLD analysis project Ga0316217, IMG submission 203633) | Freshwater microbial communities from Trout Bog Lake, Wisconsin, USA - 1anoA | ecosystem: Environmental > Aquatic > Freshwater > Lake > Hypolimnion/Profundal zone | place: USA: Wisconsin...
TTCCTAAATAATTTATCGTAAAGAGTTATTACACATAGAATACAATAATCTATAAGTAAAATAAAATAATAAATAACTGATACATCCTGAAATAGTCATGACATACATGCTAGAATGAACTTTATTTCCCATAGAAAACATCAAATAAAAAAGATAAAAGAAAAATATTAAGAAAATAATAAATCCAATTACTGCTAAAATATAAAAATATAAGCAGTATTGTTTAGACAATGTACCAAAAACATTATTCATAATTCTACTATTTCCATTCATGTTCATGTACGACATAATATATTATATAAATATAATATTTATAATTTTTTATTAAAAAAATGCTAAAACCATTTAGGTAAAATTAATTCTCTATCAGATGTATTGGTATCAATAGGTGGAGCTATAGGTGTATACATAGTAGATACATCTGTTAAATATTTTTTATAACCTTTAGCTTCATTATAAATTTGCTTAATACAGTAATCAAGAACAATATTATTTAATTGTTGTATTTGTTGAGTAATATTATGAGGTTGATTTACGGAATGTTGTAAAAATATAGATCTCATTATAATTTTTAAAGTATCTTCATCTTGATTAGATATCAAAAAAACATTATTAGACATTTTATATACACCATTTCTTATTCCATTTTGTATGCTACAAATATTATTAGAAGAAAAAAATGCATCTGATAATGGAGTATTATTCCATAATCCTTCTGTAGGATTTCTAAATGTAGAACATTGATTTACGGGAATTTTATCATATAAATCAAACTTTTCAGATATATCAGGGGGAGAACAGTGTCTAATATTTACTCTTCCATTAGATTTTGAAGAATAATTTTGTTTCATAAAATATAATTATATAATAAATATATAATTATACAATGGCGAATTTTCAGAAGATTACCTTAATAATTGCAGGCGTTATTTTATTAATTTGCATTGTAATAATAATATTAATTTTTTTATTTCCAAATACAAAACAGGTGTGGCCTCCATTAGTTGCAAATTGTCCTGATTATTTTACAGATGTTAAAGGGGATGGTTCAGAATGCGTGAATAATTTATCATTAGGAAAATGTCCGGGTTCTTTAAATTTTACAACAACCCCATATATTGGTTCAGGAGGTAATTGCGCAAAATATAATTGGGCGAATGGTTGCGGTTTAACTTGGGATGGAATAACATATGGAGTAAAAAATCCATGTACTACTACTTCTTCTTAAGTAGATAAGTTTTTGAAGTATAAATATATAAAAGAAATTATAATATTATTATAATGGAACATATAGAGTTAAATAAAATATTGGATAGATTAAATGAAGAACAACTTATGAGACAATTATTACTTAATTTTAATAAAAATAATAAAGATTTGACAAACAAAAATAATATTTATTTATATGGTAAATCAGGAACAGGTAAAACTACTTTTGTAATGAATTTATTAAAAGAAATGGATTATGATATTGTAAAATATGATGCTGGAGATATAAGAAATAAAAATATTATTGAAAATATTACAAAACATAATATGTCTGATAAAAATATAATGAGTATGTTTCATAAAAAAATTAAAAAAATTGTGATTGTAATGGATGAAATAGATTGTATGAATAATGGAGATAAAGGAGGAATCAATTCTCTTATTAAAATTATTCGTCCAAAAAAAACAAAAAAACAAAAATTAGAAGATAATACATTAAATCCAATTATTTGTATTGGTAATTATCATATTGATAAAAAAATAAAAGAATTGATGAAAGTATGCAATGTAATAGAGTTAAAACCTCCGACAATAAAACAAATACAAACTATTATTTCTTTTATTATGCCAAATATTGAAAAGGAATTATTAATAAATATTTCAGAATTCGTTCAAAATGATTTAAAAAAGTTAGTAAATATTTATGAAATTTATAAAAAAAATTCTAACATTTTAAAAAATAATTTATTTAATAATATTTTGAAAAAGAAATCATTTAATGATGATACAAAAGAAATTACAAATTTATTATTTAAAAATAAATATTCTATAACAGAACATAATCATTTAATAAATGATACAGATAGAACTATTGTTGGATTATTATGGCATGAAAATGTTATAGATCATTTAAAAAATTCAAATTCAAAAAAAACAATTCCTTTTTATTTAAAATTATTAGAAAATATTTGTTTTTCTGATTATATTGATCGTATTACTTTTCAAAAACAAATATGGCAATTTAATGAAATGACTTCTCTCTTAAAAACATTTTATAATAATAAATTATTTCATGAAGAATTTAAAAACTCTTCATCAAATATCAAACCTCTCAAAGAAATCAGATTTACAAAAGTATTAACTAAATACTCTACTGAATATAATAATTATATATTCATACAAAATTTATGTCAATTATTAAATATGGATCAAAATGATTTATTTTATTTTTTTCTTAAATTAAAAGAAACTTACCAAGAAAGTGATATTTATTCTATTTTTGAAGATTTAGAAATATCCAAATTGGATATCAATCGTGTATTTAGATTTTTAGATAAATACATGAATGAAAATGCTGCAAATTTATCCGAAATATTTATTACCGAAGAAGAAATTATTTATGAAGAGTAATATTTGTATTAGACAAAATAAGTATTTTTATTATTTATGTTTTATAAAAAAAATTATAAATATAATAAATAATTTATTATTTATTATATATTTATTTATTTAATAACAACATCAACTCCTTCATGAACTGGAGCAGTTTGAATTGGATTTTCATTTGTATATAGATATTTATATTGATAATTTTTCATCATCTCTTTTCTTTTGTTAGCCCATCTTTTCTTATCTTCAATTGGAAGCTCCACTTGAAAATGATGTTCGTATTGTTCTGGTGTATGGTAAAATAATGTAATTGGTTCATTTTTTATTTTGTTTTCACCAGTACAAATCATAACTTTAAAATAAATATCTTCATCAAATGAACCAACTTTTTGTTGAATCAATTTCTTGTCAAATTTTCTCGGCTGACTTGAAGGCATATTTGACAAATCATAAATTGAATCAAACCGTTGATATTCTCCTGTATTCAAATTTTTTGCGAATTGATATTTTGTTCCATATTCTGCATTCAAAATAACATTTCCAACATCTCCAGAAGAATATACATGAATCGTCTTCATAACGAATCTATCTTTCTTTTCATCATATACACTCCTCTTAATTTTATGCAAATGTTTATTCTTAAACAATGTCATTTCTGCATCCTCAGACTCAGTTGATTCAGAGAAACAATCATTGATATAGTATTCATCATCGTAATATTCGGGCATTTCTGTTTGGAGTATACTATTACATATCATAAAATTTTTAAATCAATTTTTTATTAATTATATACGGTCTTCTAATACCTTAATACGCTTTTTCATTTCTACATTATCTCTCATTAATACTTGAATTAATAAATTTTTATTTTCAAGATTTTTTTCCATTTCTATAACTTTATAACTTAATGTTTCCATTTTTTGGATAATAGCATCTTGTATTATTTTATTTTTCTTTTCTTTTATTTCTGTAATTTGTTTTAATACTTCTGGTTTATTTTCTACTTTTCCTGGTTTATATTCTTCTAATAAATTATCCATTTTATTTATAAAAAAATCTTTTATATCTTCATCTTTTATAAAATCATTTATAACTTTGGAAGACATTTTCATGAAATTATTTTCTGGTTGTTTTAATAACTCTTTTTTATCAAAAGAATTATGAATATGAGAGAAAACTAATATTGTCTTTATTGGATCTAATTGAATTAATGGTATAGTATAATCTTTTAAAAAATGTTTTTCTTCTGCTAATGCAGCATCATTCATATAAGAAGTTTGATTTAATAATTCACGGCGAAATGCAAATGTTGCCGCAGTAGAATGATATTTACCATAAGGTCCAAACTGATATAATTTATCAATATGTTTAAAATAAATATACATTTCACTAGAACCAGCTATTAAAAAAGAAGGATTATTTATAAGAGTATCTACTGCATGACTTATTCTCTCTGGAGGATAAAAATCATCATCATCCATATAAATTATAATATCTCCTTTTGTTTTTTCATGCATTATATTTCTTTTCTTTCCCAAATTAAGATGTTCTTCATATTTATAATATTTGACTTGAGGTATATCTTTAACCAAGTCTTCTATTTTATCCGTTCCATCATCTATAATAATCCATTCTATTCTCTCTAATGGATATGTTTGAGAGAGAAAACATTTAATTAACATATCATAAAATGGTCTTCTATTAAATGTTGGAGTACATACACTTACAAATGGTAATTTTTTATTTTTTTTCATTATATTATATGATTAACTTAATATTTAATTACTTATTATAAATAATAAATACTTTTTCTAATTGTATCAAAGTTACTATTTTCAAAATTTATATTCTAAGTAGTAGGATTAACAGAAGAAGCAGAAGCAATAGGAGCAGAAGAAGAAGAAGCAATAGGAGCAGAAGAAGAAGAAGCAATAGGAGCAGAAGAAGAAGAAGCAATAGGAGCAGAAGAAGCAATAGGAGCAGAAGAAGCAATAGGAGCAGAAGAAGCAATAGGAGCAACATTATCAGAAGAATGGGAATTATCAAAACTAGTGTTAGGTTGTATTATTTGTCCTTCTTCCATTGGTATTGCTGTTACAGTTTCAAATATTGTATTATCTGTAGGAGTAATAATAGTATTAATTATATACTCAATTTGTTGTATATATGACATATCACTTATTGTTAATTCACAATCATTTTTCTTAAAATATGATTTATATTTATTTAAAATGGATATCGGATTTTCTTTATTAAAAAAACTAATATAGTTAATAAAAAATTCATTTTTTCTAGAAGTAATATTTTTAAATTTATTTAATAAAAAATTCGTAAAATAATTTCCTCCACCTTTTTGGGTTATTTCATCTGTAGGTGGTTGAGGTTTACATACCAACAAATTAAAAAAATAACCAAAAAAGAGTATAATTAAAAATACAACTAATACAACTATATAACTATAAACTTTATCTATTATATCCGAACTAACAAAATCAATTAAAAATATAATAATTATTAATAAGTATATATACCGTTGTTTATATATAATTCCTTTCCAAATATTTATCATAGAATAATCTTCTGTATCATTAACATAATTAGAAATATTAATTTTTTTATCATCATCTATAATCGGATTTATTATTTTTGAATCTTCTGTTGGACTTTCTGTTAAATTTTCTTGTTGTAAAATATCATTTAAAATATTTTTATCTTTATTCAAAGTATTACCTCTAAAATAATATGGTATAATAAAATATAAAAATATTACTGTATAAGTGATAAAAATTGGTACAACAAAAGAAGAAATAAAACTATATATATTTATCATCGCAAAAAATACAATAATTAATTTAAAAAATGTTCCTAATAATCTAAAAATATATAATGTACCATAAGGTATTGCACGATAAATTGGTTTATTATATGAATCATAAGTAATTTTCATTAAATTTTTAAATATTTCAATTGAATACATTATGTAATGGTAAAATTGAAAAAATAGATTATATATAAATACTACAAAAAATGTAATTGCTGTTATAAAACAAGGAACAATTATTAATAATACAAACATTAAAGTTGGATAATATATAAATAAAAATCCAAAAATTAATAATAATAATCCTTCATTTATATATTTATATAAAGCTGTATATATTAATTTATATATTACAATATTATATACAAGAGTTTTTCTTATTGTATCAATAGAAAACATAATTGGAAGGGCAAATCCTAAGTCTATAATTACCCAAAAAAAGTTAAGAATCGTCCAACTTCTGATAGAATAACTTATTAAACTATCATTATATGCATATGTACCAGGTTTATACTCAATATAATATATCCAATTAGATAAATTAATAAGTCCAAATAAATAATATAGATAATTTACATATTTTTTTTTAAAACTAACTAATCCATAACCATAAGTATGGTTTCCAGTTTCAACTGTAATATCTATATTTTCTTTATAACTATCTGGATCACAATTATTATTTATATTTGTATCAATATAGTCAAATTTAATCAAATCAAATAATGAAATATTAGAATACTCATCTTCTAGTTTAACATCTTCTGGGTTAGGTTTCTCATTTTTATAAGTCCTTTCTAAAAAAGGAGAACAATATCCTCCATCTTTTGATATAATATTGTCAAATACTCCTGAATGAAATACTTGATTATTATAAATAATAACTGAATAGATAAATAATAAAAAAATTAACAAATAACAGATATGTACGATAAAAGATACAAAAAAATTATATATAGGACTATTGTATTTAACATTTGTTTTTTTATCTAATTTTGAAACATCATTAGTATCATTTTCATTTTCACCATACATATAATTCCAAAGAATATATTATAAGTAATTGAATGAATTGTTATTATTATATATATTATTATATGGAAAAGGGATTTGCTGTTTTAATAATTTTACTTATTATCTTTTCACTTTATTATTGGAAAATAAAAGAAACTTTTACAAATAACAATAATGTAAATTTACCATTTGATACAACTATTAGTTGTCTTAATAAATGTGCACCAGGAAATAATAGTTGTTATATAACAGGAGAACAATGTATTAGAGATGGAGATTGTTATGGTTGTAAAATGTTAGATCAACCTCCTATAAAAAAACATTCTAATGTAATTGGAGATAATGATGCAGGAAAATTAACAGATAATATAACGCCAAATTATTCTATTCTGACAACAGATATTGGAACTAAAGCCGGAATATATAATTATTCTCAAATAAATAAACCTCCTCCAAAATATAATAAAGGAATAAATACATGGAGAACTTTATTTGATGAAGGAAAATTATTATATGATAAGAGATATAATCCTTCAATTATAATTGATGGAATGGAACCTTCTTATGAAGAGATTCCTACTTTAACTGGAGAATTTTCAGTAATTGGTCCAAAACCATCTAATTATTAAATATAAATATAATAATAATATATCATGGAACTTTCTCTTACAAGACATGATAATAAACCGCCAGATTCATTTATTCAATCTGTATGTAATAAATTTTCATTTTTAGTTGATTTTTTTCAACCACGAAAAAAATATCAAGAAATTTTAAAACTTTTTCCTAGAGATTCAGATACTGATTCTGATACTGATACTGATTCTAAATCTAGTAAAAATGTTAAAAGAAAATCTGGAAAAATTCTTTCTTCTAATAAAAGAAATGATAGAAAATTTGAACCGTATAGAGAAAACCCTATTATTGATACAGAAAATCCTATTATTGATACAGAAAACCCTATTATTGATATAGAAATTCCAGAAGATTTTACTATTATAAATGATTCTACAGAAAAAATAATTTTATCAAGAGATAATCACTCAATTCGTGAAAATGAAGAAATTTATAGCCAAATTTTGGAATTAGAAAAAAGACTTATACAAAGTGGAATTGATATTCCAAGACATTTAAATTTTAGAAATATGGGAGTTTTAATAAAAAAAAAAGATGGTGATCCAAATATAATTGAACTACATTTTTTAGATAATTCTAATGAATATAAAAAATTAAGTGAACTATTAACAACAGAAGATTTGTTATTGATAGAAAGTTATAAAATAGATATTGTTAAAACATTATTATTGCAAGCAAAAAAAATGGGAATAGAATTAAAATACCCTTTTTTATTATTTTCTAATGTTCCTTTTAATTATGAAGGAACAACTGCATTATATCATCATGATAATATAGTTATTACAGTAACTAATGAAAGTTTTAGTACAAATTTATTTAGAATTTTTAATTTCCCTGAAGTTAATTATAGTTTCTTTAAATATAAAAATAATTGTGTTTCTACAACTATTAGTTTTAATTATAAAGGGAAAAAAGTAGTAATTAGATTTCAAGCTTGTCCTGACACCACAATAGCAATTGATAATATATATACAATTCATAGTAAACCATACTACTGTGATATTTCTAATATAGATATATTTCCAAAAGTTAATAGAGAAATTGGAAATGAACTATTAGCACCTATTAATACATTAAGAAGTCTTAATAGAATTGGAATAAAATTTCTTACTCTGGAAGAATATGAAAAATTATCAAAAATTCCAAACTTAATAAATAGTAGTGTTGAACTTAATGAGGAAAGTTTACAACCGAGTGAAAAAAATCAAAGTATAGGTGTGGAACAATTTTTAAGAGCAAGAAATATAGGTAAAGTAGTATTTGGAGGAAGAAAAAAAAGTATTAAAAAAAGAAAAACAAAAAGAAGAAAAACAAAAAGAAAAGTAATAAGAAAATATTAATATATTATTATTATGGAAGCAATTTATGCGATTGATTCAAATTATGGATTATCAAAAGAAGGAAGTATTCCTTGGAAATCTAAAAAAGATATGATTTTTTTTAAGAATAAAACAAAATATAATATTGTAATTATGGGAAGAAATACTTATTTCTCTCTATTAAAGCCTTTAGAAAATAGATTAAATATTGTTTTAACAAAAAATCCAGATATATATTCAGATGAAATGAAAAAATATAACAATGTAATATTTACAGATAATGATAATATAGATTTATTATCTATTGAAAGAGAGAAATATCCATTTTTACAAGAAAAATATAAAATATTTATTATTGGAGGAAAACAAATTTATGAAAAATTTATTCCATTTTGTAACTATATTTGGATAACAAAATTGAAAAATAATTATTCATGTGATTTATTTATAAATTATGATTATTCAATACATTTTCAAAGAGAGATAATAGATGAAAATGAAGAATTTATAATTTATAAATATACAAATAATATATCAAAAGATAAACTATTTTAAAGAGAGAAATTTCATAATTTAAGTAGCATATAATAGACCACAGTTACCTCCAATAAAGTTAACGACATTATATCTCTCTTCATATACAATTAAGTTATAGTTATAATCATAAATTCTCCAAGTTGGTTTATTAATTCCAATAACATTACCAGATTGTGGATCACAAATAACTAAACTTTGGGCGTTTGGATCAACTGGAGGAGTAATTGTAACTGTTTCTAATTCAATATTATTAAATCTACTCATATTCATAGCTCCACTTGGTTGTAAATCAAGATTTGATGAATTTAAACAAAAATTATATAAATAAACACCATCTATGCCAGAACCGGATGCTCTTGTATATTTTTCAATATAATTATAAACTCCAGCAGGCTGTAAATTCTCTCTATAAATTCCATCTAATAATATTCCCATTGTAATTAATATATTTTTTGTATTTTCAAAGTTAGCATTTCCAGTAATCATCCAACCAGTTAAAAACCCATTTGTATTAACTCCTGGTCCAATTTCTACATTTGTTCCAGACCGATTTACAACCCAGGTTCCATTAGTAGGACCTTGAATAAGATCATTTGGTAAATAAGAATAAGGCCAATTTGTATAATTACTCCATTCATTTCTTAAATTAACATCACTTCTTTGAAAGTAAAACATCCAATCAGTAATCATTCCAATAGAATCTAAAGTGATGCGATTTGAACCGGTTACATTATAAAATATTTGTTCTCTTACTTGTTTGAATAAATATTTTTGTTCTTGTAAAGCAAATATTCTAGATTCTTCATTAGAGAGAAATCCATAAGTGCAATTTAAATGGATATCTGCATTCCATAATGTTCTGGTATCAATATAAGAAGATACACCTAATTCAACATCAGGTGGTGTTTGAAGAAAACGATAAAATTGCATGTAATATAAATTAAAATTAGGACATACATATGGAAAGTTATTAGTAATATCATATACATCTCTAATTTGCATTAATTCATAAATAGGTCTCATAGTTACATTAATATGTAATTCATTATATTGTAAAGAAATAAGAGGAAATGCCATTTGACTTTTGATATTAAACCAACTATTTAAAGGAATATATAATATTCTTCCTCTAATACTAGGTTCAGCTCCGGCATTATCAGTAGTGTAATATGCATTAGGATAAGAGTTAACACGAGTTCCAGAATTAGCAGGATCATATAATTCAGGAACATGACCGATCATTTGATAAAATAAATTTTTTTTTTCTCCAGAAAAATCTCTCAATACAGAATTTAATAAATAAGAACCAGAATATTCTTGTATAGTTTGATTACCACAAGTAATAGTAATTTTACTAATCATTTGAGCTCCAATATATTCAATCCATTTAAATTCATAAGGAACCCAATTTTGATTATTTTCATTAGTAGGAGGAACAATTGGACTCCATATATTTGGAAGTTCAACAGAGAGATAACAATCCATTAATAAATCAGCATATCTAGGTATTTTAAATGTAAAATTAGATTCTTCTGTTAAACGCAATGTTTTAGTTCCATCAAAATCAACTCTAAATTTTTGTAAACCAAAATTGGTGTATTTTGAATATGTTGATTTAAAAAATGTTTTAGACGGGTTACCATTTAAAATAATATTTTGTTGACCTTCAGAAGCTAATTGCATTAATCCACCTGGCATAATTAGTATATTATATAATATATTATTTAACTTATGAATAATTATTAATTATATTATATTAATCAATAATATAATTAATGGATCCAAAAATGATTGGAATGTTTATATTTACAGGTATTTTTATTATTGTTATTGTTGTTATATTAATAGTTAATCAATATTCATATAATACTGCAGTTGTGAATAATAATAAAATTAAAAGTTTAACATATCAACCGATACAATATAGCCAAGATATGACAATAATACAAGATCCATCATGTGTTATTATAGAATCATCTCCCGTAAATGATAATACTTGTGAAAAAAAAGGATTATATAAAATTCGTGATTATTATGTATTATCTTCTTATAATTCATGTAATACAAGCACAGAATTACAACATAATACAATTTCATTAAATGCATTAAAATATGTAATAGGACAAGGTGTAAGATTATTAGACTTTGAAGTTTATTCTTTAGAAAATAAACCAGTTGTGTCTACATCAAATAATCCTGATAATTATTACATGTTTCAATCAAGTAATTATGTAAATTTTAATGATGCATTTGAAACTATAATAAATAATGCTTTTAATATTTCTACATGTCCGAATCCATCAGATCCATTATTCGTCCATTTAAGAGTAAAAAGTAATAATGATAAAATGTTAAATAATTTAGCTACAATATTTGAAACATATGAAGGTTCAACTAATTATATATTGGGTACAAAATATAGTTTTGAAAAAACAACATGTAATTCTAATATAACAATAAATAATAGTGAGAATGCTAATTCAAATTGTAATACTAATAATATTACAGAAGAACCATTATATTATTTTCAAAATAAAATAATAATAATTTTAGATAGAAGTAATACAACTGCTTTAGATTGTGCTAATTTAATGGAATATGTAAATTTAACAAGTAATTCTTTATATTGTCGTTTAATTAATAATTTTACTATGGTAAATTCTCAAGATCAACAAGAATTATTAGAATTTAATAAAAGAACAGTAACTATTGTTACTCCTGATATTGGAATAAATAAAAATAATCCAGATGTTAATAAATCTAAGTTATTAGGAATACAATTTAATGCAAATAATTTTTATCAAAAAGATAATTCTCTAAATAATTCAATAAATATGTTTAATAATGCTGGATGTGCTTTTATTTTAAAACCAGCTGAAATGAGATATTATCCTATAAAAGTTACAATACCTCCTCCAAATCCACCTGGATACTCTTTTAATTCAAGGCCAATTAAAACAAAATTTATGGAATTGTCAATATAATATTACTTTATATTATGAATAAATATAAATGTGATAAAAAATTTACATTAGAAGAATGTGAATTAACTATTTTAAGATTAGCTGTTGATAAAGCAGAAAAAAATATTAAGACAAATATAATAAACTCTCCTAATATTCAAAAAATTCTTCTTATTGTTGAAACATTTTTAAAAGATAAACAATTAATTGTTTATGGAGGAACTGCTATTAATTCTATTCTTCCAATAGAAGATCAGTTTTATAATAAAAATACAGACTTACCTGATTATGATATTTATTCTTATAATGCTTTTGATGATTCAAAAGAATTAGCAAATTTATATTATACAAATGGATTTACAGAAGTAGAAGCTAAAACTGGTATTCATTGTGGAACATATAAAATATTTGTTAACTTTATACCTATTGCAGATATTACATTTTTAAATAAAAATATTTTTAATTCTATTAAACAAGATTGTATTATAAAAAATGATATATTGTATGCTCCTCCTAATTTTTTAAGAATGTCATTATATTTAGAATTATCTAGACCAGAAGGTGATGTAAGTCGTTGGGAAAAAATTCTAAAAAGAATTACATTATTAAATAAAAATTTTCCTTTAAAAGCATCTAATTGTAAACAAATTGATTTTCAAAGAAAATCAGATACTTTGGATAATATAGATACAATTTATTATGATATAAAAAATGCACTTATTTCAGAAAAAGTTGTATTTTTTGGAGGTTATGCTATTTCTCTCTATTCTCAATATATGCCTTACAATTTAAAACATAAATTTAAAAAATATCCTGATTTTGATGTGTTATCTATTCATCCTCAAAAAACAGCAGAAAATATTGTAAAACAATTAGAAAGTAAAGGAATCAAAAAAATATCTATTGTTAAAAAAACAGGAGTTGGAGAGATTATTTCAGAACACTATGAAATAATCATTAATAAAGATACTGTTGCATTTATATATAAACCTCTAGCTTGTCATAGTTATAATGTCATTCATATTGATAATAAAAATGTTAGAATCGCAACTATAGATACAATGTTAAGTTTTTATTTGGCTTTTTTATATGCAAATAGAGAGTATTATGATACAAATAGAATTTTATGTATGTCTCAATATTTATTCAAAGTTCAACAACAAAATAGATTAGAACAAAAAGGATTATTAAAAAGATTTAGTATTCATTGTTACGGTCATCAAGAAACATTAGAAGAAATTAGAGCTAAAAAAACAAAAAAATTTATGAATTTAAAGAAAAAGAAAAATTCAAAAGAATATGAAAAGAATTTTTTGAGATATCGACCAGTTGATATAGCAAAGAAAAATTTGGATTTAGAAAATTTAATCAAAATTCCTACAATAAAAACAAAGTCTTCAAAGAGAGAAAATAGTATTCCTACAATGAAAAATACTAAAAGCATTTCTACAAGAAAAAATAGTAAAAGCATTTCTACAAGAAAAAATAGTAAAAGTAAATTATATAGTAAATAAAAATATTATTTTATGAATTTATAATATCGTTTTTTTGTTTTTTTTATTTTTAAATTTTGTTTTTTATTTTTTTTATTTTTAAATTTTGTTTTTAAATATTTTTTAATACCACCTGTTGTTATTTTTTGTATAAATGGTATTGTATCATTAATTATTAATGTATCATAATGTTGTAATTTTTTATAATAAGAATTCCAGTCATGAAGATCTTTGAATGTATAT
>Ga0316217_10005198_pt1 | contig 13620 bp, 10 predicted proteins | sample 1anoAmetaG_FD_203633 | JGI IMG/M metagenome (GOLD analysis project Ga0316217, IMG submission 203633) | Freshwater microbial communities from Trout Bog Lake, Wisconsin, USA - 1anoA | ecosystem: Environmental > Aquatic > Freshwater > Lake > Hypolimnion/Profundal zone | place: USA: Wisconsin...
TACACACTGTGTCGGGGTAAAATCAGTCAAGCGAAAGTCCTTTTGTGCCGTAAACACTGTCTAGTCAACATGTTTGTAGCACATCAGGCTTTCGCTGCATACTGCTTCGTGCATTATTCAGGCTAGGAGTGGAAAAAGAGTAAAAACGGTAAATCCGTTATATGTTGACAATATGCGTACACGTATGCGTATACTGTTTAAGAGGTTTCGAACTTGCCAAACAAAACGATTTACGTCAAGGACACCGACTTGCCCGTTTGGGAGAAGGCACAGAAAGAGCTGGGAGACAGCATTTCCTCTGCTTTTATTGACTACCTCAAGGAACGTCTCGAACGGCAAAAGGGAGTTGATATGGTTCGCGCCATGGACACGTTACTGGACGAGATCAACGCAACGCACAATTTGAATATTGAGCGTCACCCTTCCTGGTCACCCATCATCCTCGATGCAAGCTCGGTCAATATCGGCTATAAGCTGCACCAGAAGCGGGCCAATCCGGACCGCATCATGAGCCTAGTTGTTTTCCCACTGGACTTTGAGAAAAATGGACAGATCACCTCGGCGACGCGAAATCGAATCACAGCAGAGGTTGAGAAATTTTGGAATGGCACGTGCAGCGACCAACACAAGTTCGTGGATACCACGCAGTAATGTACGATGGACCCCCAGCCTTTTAGGCCGGTGTCACCCTGGAGGCGACTATGCAGTTTTTCAAAGCATCAACCCATTACGGAGACTGGGAAGGCACTGCCACAGCCGATGGCAACAACGAGTGGTCAGTCGAAGAATACCTCACTGACAAAGGTTTGATGAACCTGGGCGAGAGCGTCATCTCCGTTTCTCTTTCAGTGCTGGAGAACAGCGTCGATGTACGGGCCTTCTTGTTTAGGGGGAAGGACTCTGATTCGATAAAACAAGCGCTCGCCAATATCTCTGGACCGATTCCCGTTCGCGAGGTTCCGCTTGAAATGACACTCGAAGAGTTTGCGCGGCTCTTCAAGCACTTCTCCGTCAGCATGACCTATGACTCCCTTCAAATTCACGGCCGTTCTTACCAGGAAGAGGCGACCTAAAATGAACAGGATACCCGACTAAGCATCTTGGCTTTCTATTTGCGGTTTTATGCTGCCAACGCTACAAACTGAAAGGAAATCGTGAAAGCTCTCAAGCGTGTGTTTCTCGCATCTCTCTTTTTCCTAGTTAATGTCTCATTCGCTTTCTGCATCTATCCAGCAGTGACCTTGGTTATCCATACTCTTAACCAAGGCGTGTCGTCCGGGTACAATCCAGCGGGCCTGTTTTGGAGTCGCCTCTATCCACGATTTATTCCGTGGGAATACGAGACGGGTGCCGCGATTGCCTTCGATCTAGGATTAGCGACATTGTGTACCTCCGGTCTGATTTACGGAACATTGGCCAAACGGCAAAAGAAGGAAATCGGCACAGTAACGAAACTTGCAATTGAGCCAACTACGGTGGTAGGCAAAGGAAATCGTCAATTCATCCAGTTCAAGCGCCGTTTGCTCTTGATCCCCGCATGGTTCGTTGCGCAATACCTTTGGAATATGTTTTCGGGGATGTCTTTCGGACTATCCCTCGATATGATGACCTCAATTAAAAGCCTCTGGATTTCCGCCGTGGTGATAACAGTCATCGTTCTCTATGCGAAGAATTATCAGGTGGTGTACGAGCGCAACGCCACCAAAAAGCCAAGTCATACGCAGAAAGCTATCGTGCCCAAAGAATAGCGCCAGTCTCGTATGAAAGTTGCAGAGACCATTAAGCATCAGGATTGCTTTGCTGGACACCTTGACCGCTGCCGCAAAGCACGCTGAGGCGGGTCTGTGCTTCAGTCACCCCTTGCTCCGCTGCTATCTGATACCATTTCGCCGCCTCGGCAAAGTCCTGAGAAACGCCCCTGCCCTCTTCGTATGCGTACCCAAGGAGAAACTGAGCCTCCGCAAGGCCTTGCAGCGAGGCTTCGCGAAAACACTCAGTGGCCTTGACGAGATCCTGCGGGACACCCTTGCCACTGACATAAGCTACGCCAAGGCCGAGATGCGCACCGGCATTTCCCTGATCCGCTGCCTTCTGAAGCCAGTAGGCAGCCATAGCGTAGTCCTGTGGAACTCCTTGACCTTTGTCATACAAGAAGGCGAGATTGGATTGCGCTTTGGCCTGGCCCAGCTCCGCTGCCTTTCGGAACCAGTAGGCAGCTATGGCATAGTCTTGTGGTACTCCTTGGCCTTTGTTATGCAGGGCTGCGAGATAGAATTGCGCATTGATGTGCCCCTGAACTGCTGCTGCACCAAACCAGGATGCCGCCTGCTCATAAAGAGCATTGTGATAGTAAAACTCGCCTACCAGAAATTGCTCATCCTGATCCGTAATGGTCGCCCTTAAGTCGAACGCCGCTGCAACTGGAAGCCTGTTCGACGGTGCGGAGCGCATAACGTCGGTTGCATCTTTGCGGGCGCGGGCGATGAGGCTTGAGCGAGCCTCTGAAAGAACGAGCGCGTCAACTAAACGTGGAATATGCTGGAGTTCAGATTTATCGGCCACTCTTCTTTGCCTCCTTGGCGAGAGTCTCGTATTCTCTTCTTGCGCGTGCGACTTGTTCTCTAACCGTTGCAGCCAGCTCGGCAAGTAGGTCTCGGCCCCGCTGCTCGGCTACTTCGACGTCATTCCTTAACTTCGCGATCTCGCTGGCGCGTAGCGTGGCCAACTCATGCTCGATTGCGGCGATATGCTTCTTCGCTTCGGCGATCTGGCGAATGATCCGTATGAGTTCGGCTCCAATCCCCTCGCCCTGGACGGATTCGCTCGACTCACTGTATTCATCAAGAATGCGCTGAAGAGCCTCAGCGTCGCCCCGACTATATGCAGCATTCGCATCCGCCATGAAACGAGTGCGGCGCTGCCGCTCGTCATCATCCTTGGCGAAATCTGGATGGATGCGCTTGGCAACTTCGCGAAAAAGTGTTTTCAGGTCCGCTGATGGCTTAAAATCTGCGGCCTTTGATGCTTCGCCGTGGGTTGCCTCATGGGTATTGTCCGCCCGCTTCCGTGCGCGTTCTGCGCGCTGACGGGCGGCAACGGAACTCTCCAATGAGGCTTCAAGCTCGGCAACGCGAGCGTCTAAGTCGTCCATTTCAGCGTAAAGGACGCCCACCTGACGCAGGTAGCGGCCCTCAAAGCTTTTCAACTGGGCGCGAAAATCGGCCAGTTCCAGTTCGCGTTCCGCCAATGCGGCTCGAACGGAGGCTAATTCCTCCCGCTTGCGGAGAAGTTCTTCTTCCTCTGGCGTTTGCTTTCGGACGATCTCAAGAGCCATCTTTCGGGTTACTCCAGTGCTTCAATTATCGTAAGGCACCGGGAAGGTGAAAGATCAACCTATTTGTTCCAATACTCATGTAACTGGAGTAAAAGAAGGCGGCTCCGAAGAGCCGCCTCCAGATTGCGCGAATGCTACTTGACCTTCTTCTTGGCGGGCTTGGCCGCGTTGCTTTCACCGGCTTCTTTCGGTGTCGAGTAGTCGATCTTGCGGATGTAGTCGGCCTTGACCGAGAACGTCTTGTGCTCCACGCCGTCAGCCGTGTACGTCTCCGGCTTGATCTTGCCTTCAACGATGATCGGCGTTCCGGCCTTGAGGGTGGCGGCGAACTTCGCCAACGGTCCCCAAACCTGAATCTGGAACCAATCGGTGTTCTTGTGCTCGGTGCCGTCCTTGTCTTCCCACTGCTCGTTGACGGCAATGCTGAAGTTGACTACATCGCCGTTGGGGGTGGACTTCTTTTCGGCGTCTTTGCCGAGGTTGCCTTCGAGGTGGACGTTGTTTTTGTAGCTGGACATGATGTTCTCCTTTTGAATTTGGTCGCGAGTGAATCGGGACATACTGCCGGAACGGACATGGGGCGCAGTGAACTCCCAAGTGCCAAGCAAAGTCTTTGGCGGAGAGGGACCACAACTTGCTTGGGGAGAGGAATCCGCAAAGCGCAGCGGAAGAGTTTGCGCCGTGCCGCAGGGCGAGAGCGTTCTTGACGCATCCATGATGGCCGAGTTGATTGTGACCAAAAAGGAGATCGGGCCTCAGCTCAAAAAGTCCGCCGGAAACTCGTGGGACTGACCGAAAAACCCCGGCGCGGGTGGTCAACGATTGCCGTTGGCGGGAAGACTTTGGGCCGAGCATTAGATTCTTTGGTTCCGTGGCTTGGGGGCGCTCTTGGCGGCGGGGTTCGCTGCCTTAGTTTGGACGCCTGTTGAAGGGAAGATCGGAGCGGACACGGCGGCGTGGACACAGGGTCATTCAAGGCCATTCGCAAGATCGGCGGTACGGGAAGCGCCAGCGGAGCGGTCACGCTGGCCTCGCTATGGATTGCGGAGCATCCGTGCAACCAGGGGGCGTGTGGGGGAGGTGGCGGTGAATTGGCCCTGGCGTATCTTCAGGTATTTGCGAATGATTCACGTCAAATCTGAACGGCGTTATGCGCAGGTAGAAGCCCGTTGGTGAGGGTGGCGGAGGACCGCGCGGGCCGCAGACTGAGAGAAGACATCTCCAGGGTAATGTGCCCCCGGAGCAATGGTCTCGTTCTACAGGTCTTGTGAACACCTATGCTGCTTGTTCCTGCAATCAGTGCGGTAATATACTCATGTCAACGTGTCCTTCACGGTCAATCACACTTTGTGTCATGGGGGGGCGTTCTGAGAAAGTCGCCAAAGCTCATGGAAAGCCGTCGTTCCAAACGCAGCACAATGCCTGGGACTAAGCTAACGAAGAAAGACGCCGCCCGGTTGAACCAATTTTGGCAATTATGTTTGTCCGTCTGGAGAAAGTATGCACCTTTGTAGCCTGACAATTTCCAATTTTCGCTGCTTTGGAGAGGGAGAGAACAGCTTTACACTTGGTCTGAAGCCAGGGCTAACAGCAATCGTTGGGGAAAATGATGCCGGAAAGACGGCGGTCATTGATGCGTTGCGATTTGCGTTGGGGACAACAGATCAGGAGTGGTACAGACTCGAAGACGAGGACTTTCATCGTGGAGATGGGAAGACTGCGCCACAGATCACAATTCAGTGTCAATTCGCCCTGGGGCCGAACGATACTGGTTCCTTTGTTGAGTATTTGACGTATAGCAAGGATGGTAAGTCAGCGCCCTCTCTCTATGTGAACTGGATTGCAAAGGATACTGGCGAACGTCGTCGTGGCAGACCAAGTCGGCACGTTGAAGTGTGTTCTGGAGAAAAAGGTGATGGTCCGAGCTTTGCTCCAGAGGTGCGTGAACTTCTCTGGGCAACATATTTGAAGCCACTACGGGATGCCGATCAAGCGCTTTCAGCCGGACGTGGATCTCGGCTTTCGCAAGTCCTTTCGATTACGCCCCAAGTCACTAACACTGGAATTGACTTCGACGGCAACACCGCGATTGAACCTGAAAAGCTCAGTGTGCGCGGTATTGGCGATTATACGAATGACCTGCTGGAAAAGCAGGAAGGTGTAAAGGCCGCGCGTAATGAGGTAGACAAGCATTTGAAGGGATTCAACCTCAAGGGCGATCAGTTTCAAAGCAGAATACGCGTAGGAGCAAACTCGAACCAAGATGTGCGTCTGCGGCAATTGCTGGAAAAGCTCGACCTGTCGCTGACAGTTGAAGGAAAGAGTGGCCTCGGATCAAAGAATACCCTTTTCATGGCGTGTGAACTCATTCTTCTTGCTCAGGAGAGCGAAGCCAATAAACTGCTTCTAATCGAAGAGCCAGAGGCTCATCTGCATCCTCAGAAACAACTCAGAGTGATGAAAGCACTTCAAAAGCTAGCCAAGGAAGATGGCATTCAAATCATTGTCACAACGCACAGCCCGAATCTTGCTTCTGTGATTGAGTTGGATAACTTGGTATTGCTATGGAAATCACGGGCGTTTGCTCTCAACAAGGAATCGACGAAGCTGAGTGCTTCCGATTACAGCTTTCTCCAAAGATTCCTCGATGTGACAAAGGCAAATCTATTTTTCGCTCGTGGGGTAATGATCGTAGAAGGCGATGCTGAAAATATTCTTCTGCCCACACTCGCCACCATTCTTGATCGGGACTTTACGGAAAATGGTGTATCCATCGTGAATGTAGGCGGGGTAGGGCTGAGTCGCTATGCTCGAATATTCATGAGAAATAGCATTACTGGAACGCGCTCTACGTTACTCGATATACCAGTGGCTTGTGTAACCGATATGGACGTGATGCCCAACTGCGCACCTGAGATTATCGGTCGGGTTAAAGCTGGTGAGGCGTGGCCAAAAGAAGCTGACCGGAAATGGCGCGCAAAAAGCGATTTCACTGATACAAAACTTATTGAAAAGCAGAATGAGAAAAGGGCCAAGGCCTCTGAACAATCGGTGCAAACATTCGTCTCCAATGAATGGACACTGGAATACGATTTGGCTCTTGGTCCCAAGAATGGAGACAAGTTCTCCGGCGGATTAGCTGAAGATGTCTTTATTGCTGCCTGCTTGGCAGAGAAGGATGACAGCATCAATGCCGGAAACACGACGGTGCAAGCGGTCGATACACTGGCACAAACAGCGTTTTCTTGTCTCAAGAATGCTGCCTCTTCAGTAGATGGCTGCACGCCACAAGAAGCCTTAGCCGCGCACATATACGCGATGTTTACGCGAAAGAAAGTATCAAAGGCTATCACTGCTCAGTATCTGGCTCAGAGGCTTCTCTGCAAAGCCAAGAAGGAGGAGATCTCCGCAAGTTCTCTGCGAGCAATGCTTCCTGTATATATCACTGAAGCAATTGATTATGTGACAGTAGGCTCAATTCTGCTGCCGAAAGAAGGGGAGCCTAATGTCAAGTAGCGTTCCTTTTGAGTTTCCCGAAATCTATGATGAAGATTTGCGCTGGGCTGCCAGTCAACTTGGCCTCCCTGATTCGGCGTTTCTCGGAGAACAGGGGAATGATCCACGGAAGTCCGTTATCCAGTCGAAAGAGAATATGGATGTTGCCGCGTGTCCAGGGAGTGGGAAGACGACGGTTCTGATTGCGAAGCTGGCCATCTTGGCCAAGAAGTGGAACTACAGAACGCGCGGCATCTGTGTTTTATCGCACACCAATGCAGCAAGAAACATAATCGAAACTCGTCTCGGCAATTCGAGTGAGGGGCAGCGCCTGCTTTCCTATCCACATTTCATCGGCACTATTCACAGTTTTGTCAATGAGTTCCTCGCGAGTCCTTGGCTAAAGGCGCAGGGGTATCCAATCAAAATGATTGATACCGAGGTGTGTGAAAGCCGCAGATGGAATAGTCTCACATGGAAAACAAAGAATTACTTAGGCAAACAACGTATAACATCGAAGGATATTAGAATTATCGACTCCAGCTTCAACCTCGGAAAGAAGCCAGGCGCTTTTCCGTGCGGGGAGTCCACGGATAGCTACAAGGCAGTTCAGAACGCCTGTAAACAAGTGGCAGAAAGCGGATACCACTGCTACGATGATATGTTTGTGTGGGCGCGCGATATGCTGAATAACTTTCCAGGCGTTCGCTATTCGACGAGGCAGCGGTTTCCTCTTCTTTTCATTGATGAAGCGCAAGACAACAGTGATGAGCAGTCTGGACTTATAAAAAACATCTTCACTGCTGATGGGTGTGATTTGGTACGCCAACGCTTCGGAGATGGCAATCAGGCCATCTATGACTTCACCGGGGCTCAAGAAGCAACAACTGACGCTTTCCCCTGTGAGTCAATTAGAGTATCAATTCCGAATAGCTTTCGCTTCGGGCAGGCTATCGCGAATCTTGCAGACCCCCTCGGACTGTCCCCTTATACGATGCTGGGCCAGGGTCCGAGACTGAAGATGCTCGCATCTGGACAATCTGAATGTAGTCATACAATATTTGCTTTCGAGGATAAAGACATCTTGAAGGTACTGGATATGTATGGCAATTTGCTGTTTGATACGTTTTCCGATAACGAGTTACAGAATGGATGCTTTACCGCAGTTGGAATGGTACATAGAAACCAAGACGATGACGAGGTGTCGAAATATTGCCCACATCGAGTAGGTGACTATTGGAATGGATATAACCCGAAACTCACGGGGATTGATCCCACACCTCAGACATTTATCCAGTATGTCCACGTAGGTCTTGCCGCTGCGCGTGAAGTCGGCGAAGTGCATCTCGCTGTTGAAAAGGCAGCACAGGGAATCCTCCGCATGGCAGCAATTGCAGGGGGGGCGCATGAATATGGTCGGCGCAAGCATAAACACAGGTATGTTCTGGAGGCGCTCAAAGATGCGTCAGAGCAGAAGATGCAATACATGGAGTTCCTGAATAGCTGCATTGTTAGTCAGGTTGGCTTGAGCGAAGATGCGTGGATTTCTAAGTGGCAAAAGATTATAAGTGGAGTTGCTGAGAAGATCTGTGGCGTTGGAATTAACAGCGCAGACGTAAAATCATTTCTTTCCTGGGGAGAGTCTCCAGCAGCCTCAAATGGGATTCCCGCCGCGAAGAGCGGAAACTGCAATTTCTATTCCTGTACGCGAGACAACCGAGAGCTGACGATAAAGGTCGGTTCTATTCATTCCGTCAAGGGTCAGACCCATACCGCAACACTGGTGCTTGAAACCGCTTGGAACGGATGTAATCTTGAACATATTATCCCGTGGCTATCTGGAGAGAGTTCGGGGAAACCAACAAAGAAGAGCGCGGCACGCGATATTACCCGGCTCAAGACGCATTATGTAGCGATGACACGGCCATCGCATCTGCTTTGCCTCGCGTTACCCAAAAGAACATTATGCGGTAAGGATGGCCAAGTGGATGCAACGCTCATCAACAAGTTGCAGGGAAGAAGCTGGAATATAGTGGATATTGCCACTGGAAACACACTATGACTTTGGTCGAAATGCCGTATCCGCGCGAAGTATCCCATTTAGAATCGCTACAGATGCGAAGTCCAGATGAACCACGTTGCCGCCTTACTCTTTTGCTACCACAGTGTCATACAGCCCATAGTGAGACAGTCCATCGTGGCTTTCGATCCCAGTGTATCGTAGTGAAGCATCCTCGTAGCGGCGGAATGCAAACACCGCCTGGTTCATCTGCTCGGTGTTGAAAACCTTCAGGCGTACGAGCAGATGGAAGTCCTTCACCGTCAGACCTGTGACGGCCAGAAACATATCCGGCTCCAATTTAGTAATCACGTCTTGCAGCGTATTTTCGCGAAAATCGGTCAGGTACATGAACGCAGGGATGCGCGTCGCGAACTTGATCAGCTTTTCTTGCACGAGCTTGCGTTTGGACTTGTACTCTTTCTCCTCGTCAGTCAGTTGCGTCTTCTGTTTCGCCGTCAGTTCCTTTTCTTTGGCCTTGTTCTTGAGTTCCTTAACCTTCTCGCTCTTGTTGATGATGGTCTCTATGATGTTGTCGCCCAGCGCGCGCCAGCCCTCGATACGTTCTACAGCGGCCATTGCCTCCGGATTATCAAGTATTCGGCGCAGCGTGTCGTTGTCCACGTTCACCAGCAGTGCGCTCTCCCATTTGCGCGCCAGCAGCGTGGCGGAGGTGCCTGCCATCGCGATGTCCAGAATGCCGCCAGCATCGATCTGAGTCATGTTCGCGCCGTCGTAGGCCAGTACCGGCAGGAACGACACGAGATCCTTGACGGCGTTTTCCGGATTCGACTCGTTGGGCGAGAGTCCGATGCCGTATTCGGCGAGCTGACGAAGCGCGCGCGTGGGGGCAAAGTCGAATACGAAGCACGCAGGTTTGAGGATTTCTTCCTCATTTGGATTGTCGCCATTCGGGTTCTTGATGGACCACGGAGACTGTATGCGGAATGCTGCCTGAAAGTAGGTTTCAGGGCTCTTCAGATTGCGCAGCATAAGGATCGAAGACCATTGCGGCACAGTCACGCCGGTGGTGAGCTTGCCGCATGACAGTGTGATGGTCTTGGTCGTGAACCCACTCCCAATGGCCTTGCGCACTGGAGGCAGTGCATCCAGGCCGATGCCCGCCGACGCGCCGGCCGCCACGACAACCTCATACTCGTGCCAGAAGATGTTGTGCTTCTCGGACAGCAGGTTCGCCATCGCCTGACATGTCGCCACGTTTGGCAGAAACCAGAACGAATGTTGCAAGTACGGCAGAAGCCGCACATCCGAGTAAGGGAACGGTGGTGGCGAACCCGTCTTGAGGCCCTGGACAACCTTCGACGCGTATTGGCCTCGGATAATGTCCAGCCACTTTTGTACGTCGCTTTTGTGCCTGAACTGTGCGCCCTTTCCCGTGCCCGTAGCCGCAAAGAACTCGTTGAGGTCGAACTCATCGAATTCCCCGGCGCTCGCAACCGTTAGCAGTTCGTCCGGCATCTGATAAGTAAGCAGACGCATCTGCGGCAGCGCTCCATAAGGGTTCCACTTGCTGGCGTTCTTGACGGCGAAATCTTCCTTGGCACGCTGTTCGTCGGTGTAGGTCCAGTTGAAGATTTGTTCTTCGATGAACTCGCCCGTTGCCAACGCTTTGAACGGTGTTCCAGAGAGGTAAAGGTAGGCTTTGGTCGTGATCGGAAGGAACTCGGTTTCTTTCTCCGAAAGCACGCCGAGGTCTTCGTTCACACCTTCCAGCGCAGCGGCGTATTCGAGCTTAGCCTCTTTTTTCGCAACGGCTTCTTCCTCGCCCTCAAACAGTTCCTTGGCAGTTTCCCGCCAAGCGCCGAAATGGTATTCGTCAAACACCACGAGATCCCAGTTCAGCGTGTGCAACCACTCGTTCTTCGACTTGATGTTTCCCGCCGCGTCGCGACCGAGGAGATCCTGAAAGGAGCCGAAATAGACAACCGGCTTGTCGTCGTCGATTTTGGTGGGGTCGCTGTTGGAATTGCGGGAGAGATAGTGCCAGCCTTCAAAGTCGATATGGGATTCGAGATCGGTCTGCCAAGCGTCTTCTACCGCAGGCTTGAAGGTCAACACGAGCACCCGCTTGGTGCCGAGCTTCCTGGCGAGCTGATACGTCGTGAAGGTTTTTCCAAAGCGCATCTTCGCGTTCCAGAGGAAGCGCGGGACGGCGTGCTGATCTTCAGACCAAATCGAGTGAAAATATTCGAATGTTTTGTCGACCGCCTCGGCCTGTTCACGACGCATCTGAAATGTCTGGTGGTGCGTGCCAGTGAACTGTTGCCCTGTGCGCAGTTCGGTCAGCACCGTCTTCAAGTCCTGGAGGGAGCAGCGCATCCATTCCAGTTCGGTGTTCTCAAACTGCTTCTTGACGAGCGTTGCGCGTACATCGTGATCTGTGAAGATGGCCCCGTCGTTGCGCTCGGCGGATTCATCTAGTTCGATCTTGTAGTTCTTGATGCTGGCGGTCTTGAGTTGCTCAGCGACGCGCTGTTTCACATTGCGCGTCGTCTGCCCAACCTTAAGAAGACCTTTGTGCGCCTTATCATTGATCGAATAGGCGTAGACGCGCGGCCGAACCTCCGGCTTCGGTGTGAGGATCTCCTCGATTGGCTTACTCATCCGCACCGTCCAACTCCATCGGACGCACAAGCGTTTCAATGAAGGCGATTTCTTCCTCAGTGATGCCGTACTTCTTGTACAGGGCTTCGTCCGTCCACTGCTTCGTCCACTTCTGCTTCGGCACGAACGTGTAGACCCTGCGCGTCGTGTCCTGAGATGGCTTGTGCAAAAGGATCAGGAGACGAGTCAGACGACAGGAGAGGTAGGACAAGACGCTCTCGGCCTCAGTCTTCGTGTCGAACGGTCCGATGTGCATATAAGTCCAGGACGAGATGCTTCCGGGCTCTCCGATGAATGGTGTGCTGAGGATCTTGTGTGGGTAGGTGTCTTTATTGCCTGTTCCAGGAGCGGCGCGGCCAATGAAGACTTTCCACTTGTCGAAGACGATTTGTTCCTTGGCAATCTTCGCCCTTGCTACATACCCAACCCCACCATTCCTATAGACCTTGAGGTCATCTCCCGACTTCTTCTCTTTGCCCCTGAAGGTGCTTTCGAGCCCAAATGCGCCTATCGAGCTGACTAAGTTCATGAACTTCTTTGACTTAGGAAGTTCCAAAGACTTACTGCTACCAGTTTCGGTAGCTACGACCTTCTTGAGGATTGACAACCCTGCGTTGAAGCGAATGAAAACATCAGCGCCCTCCTCAAGCAGTGGACGGGTTGCGGTAGACGGTGGCACGTCCTTGTAGTTCGTGGTGACGCGACAGGCCCCAGGATTGTCTCGGTCCCAGAGGAAGTAGCAGACGCCGCCCTTGAGGCCGACCCCAGGGAAGACTTCCGAAGCTGTGAGGTAGTCGTCGATTGAGCGCACTCTGTTGTCGGTAAGCATCGACTCGCGGAACTCGTCCAGGCCCATGCCGCCCGAGAACCACCGTGCCGGGATAACCATACACAGGAATCGGGGGTCGAGAGCTTTGGCCTGTTGGACGAACTGCTGGTAGATGGGGCGTGCCTGGTTTCCGAATCCATCTGTGTTCAGTTGATACGGCGGGTTGCCGATGATTACGTCGAACTGCATTACGCCTCCAAACAACTCGGCAACCCGAGCCTGAATATCGTCGGTATGAATGAACGCATAAGCGTGGGTCTCCATTCCCTCGCCACGGTCTAGGGATTCCTTGCTGGCGCCACAAAAGCTGCATTTGCCGTTTGCCCAGGAATGCTCGGTGCGCTCGAACCAGATATTGCCATGATCGCTGCCAAAGCTCCTGGCGACAGAATGCACACCGTTTGCGTGCTTTGAGCAATAGAGGCTGCGGCGTGCGAGCAAGCTGGTAAGTTGAGTGGTGCCAATGCCGAACACTTGGTGCGTCAGGATATGATCGACGCGCGCTTGCAGATCTGGGATTTCGGTTTCCAGCGCTTTTATCAGCCGTCCGGTGATCTCGCGCAGAAAGACACCGGACTTCGTGAATGGGTCAAGGAACCTAACCGCGCTATTCGACCAGAGGTCCGCCCCACCATTGTTCGCCGCCCAGGCATCGGCAAGGGTGTCCAGCATCCGGTTGGCAAACTCAGGCGGCGTGAACACCTCGTCGTTGGAAAGATTGGCTATGCAGGTCAAAACATCGGGGTTGCGCCCGCGAAGCGAGAAGCTCGCCTGTTCGTTCATACGGTCTCCCTTATGGCGTCGTCCAAAGGCAACGAGGCTAGCTCACGCACATTCATCGGCGGATATGCCTTCAGCGGCGTGAATATCTCATGCTTACCGAGATGGGCAAAGAGTGACCCTTCCTGGCTGAAAGAAGACATCTGCGTAAGAACTTCGAGGCGGAAGTCGCGCCGCTGGAACTTCCCTTTGCCGAGGTAGCCCCACTCGGCAAAGGTGATGGGCTGGCCGTCATGCATGAGCATCGTCAGCGCGTCGCCATGCACGAGGTTCTCCGACAAGACATAGAAAGCGGCCCGATAGAGGTCATCCGTCTCATCCAAACTGAGGTAGTCGGTAAAGACCTCAAGCATATTGGCGCGGCACTCAGCGATATTATCTGCCAAGATTTCAATCCCGTAGGCGCACATCACCGCCAATAATGCGTAATGTCGCCGCTCAAAGTCGGACTTGCCGAACTTGGCCTCTACGGCGGCCAATTTGCGCTGCAAGACAGGG
>Ga0316217_10005199_pt1 | contig 13618 bp, 19 predicted proteins | sample 1anoAmetaG_FD_203633 | JGI IMG/M metagenome (GOLD analysis project Ga0316217, IMG submission 203633) | Freshwater microbial communities from Trout Bog Lake, Wisconsin, USA - 1anoA | ecosystem: Environmental > Aquatic > Freshwater > Lake > Hypolimnion/Profundal zone | place: USA: Wisconsin...
TCAGCTAGAAATGTGCCTCAAAAACTATATCGTAGTCTATGTGATACTTAGTATGAGTTCGGAATGAAGGGCTGTCTGCGGACAGATGTCATTTAACGTTCGAAGTACGACTGGCTGCTAACTTTGAAGCAGAGCAAATTATAGTAAACATAGTAAATGTACAAATGCCTGGATTTAGCTGCAGCGGGGTGGCAAGGATGAAAAGTTGTCTGTAGCGTCTGGACAACAAGTCGAAGCTGCTGGACTTCCACCTGCGGGAGCTGAGGGAGAAGATAAAGGTGAAGTATGCCATCCAGTTCATGTTGGATCGCGAGTTTTTCGTGAACAATGGCACCTAGACCATCTACAAGAAGACTCAGCTCAATTCAGCTGAGAAGTGATTTGGGTTACTTGTTGGGCGTGTGTTGGTTATTGAGGGATGGACTGGGCTCAAGGGTTGAGTGGTTTTTGTTCATTTTGTTCATTTTGCAAAAAGAGTTAGAGTACTGAAGTCTAATGCATTCAGGGTATACAAATAGGATTGGAATGGTCTAACAGAGCGCATTCTTAATAGCTCAGCAAATGTCTGGGTTTTTCGGTTCGACCCTAGAATACATGTGAAATAAAGCTCCAGAATATGATACTGTCTGCGTAAATTCAAAAAGAAAATCTTCAATTTCTGCAGACCCTTCTTCTTTTCCTCCCTGATAAACTCTTTGAGGCCATAGAAGAAAAACAGTTCTCAAAAATCAAGACATTTTGGACCACTGTACGCTTCTTCGGTCGGAAGTCGAATTTTTGGTCTCCGGCTGCTCCCAACGCACTGAATCTTTGCTCACCCCGCTTTAGATCATACTCTTGCCCATACTCTGAGCGGTGGTCTGAGTGGCTCCACTCTTGAAGCACCTTCTAACATCTCTCTTCACAATGAGACTCCCAGGATCTCCGACGACCTCTTCATAAACTTTGCTATTCTCCGACTTCTACGTAACCCCCTCGATGATCACACCCACAGTCCTTTCAGGCTGCACTTTCCTGATCTTCTTGCGGGTCTCAGGAAGAGCGGTTTGGCAGCATCCCATCCAGGCTAATTATATTATAATCACGCATTATAAAAAATACAAGGATCAGATATCAACCCCTTGGTCTATACTGATATCATAGAGCTTCATCCTTAGAGAGTTGATTTCGTTGTACAGTCGCTAGTTTTCGGCACCTAGACTCTTTATTTCTGACACCCTTTGAAGTTCACGCTATCGATGGGCCTGGATTTCGTCTCGCAGCCTGAACTCCCGATCTTTCTGCTCCATGAGCAGATTCTCCCTCTCAGTGATCTGCATTTCTGTGTCTTGGAGGTGTCTGTCGACTTCCTCTCCCCTCATTTCCGCGTTGAGGAGACGCTACTTCATCACAGTTATGTGCTAGTCGAGAGAGCTGAAGTTGTTGGTGAGCATCTTGAGTTTTTAGTGGAGGTTGGAGATGGAGTTTTCGGACTGGGCGATTTGCACCTCGAAAGAGGAGATGTTTCTGCTCTTCTATGCCTAGATGTCGAGCAGAAGGTGGATTTAGGCCTCCATCTCGTTTTTTTGGTGCTAGAGCTCGTCAGCAAGCATCTACAGCTTCTTGTTGGCGAACTCCTCTTTGGTGAGTTGCTCAGTGAGCACGGATCCGTTTTCTCTCTGTCTTTTAAGCTCAAGCTATAGCTCCTCCAGAGTGCTTCTCAGATCCTGCCCCATCTTTTCGTAGTAGTTGAACTTCTAAGTGAGATCTTTGCCGACTAGTTCCCTGGCCTTGATTTCTTTGAGTATGTCCTCGATTTTGACCTCAAAGTCCCTCCGAAAGCGGCTGAGTTCTTCCTCGTTCTTGATTTTGAGCATTTCGATTTGGTAGTTCTTCTCCTTCTGGAACTGGTTGACAGACTCCTCCTCGAAGGCTGCTTTTTGGATGAGTTTGTTCTCGCTCATGCTTTTCTAGTACTTCAGTTTCTCGACCTCTGTGGCGAGTTGGCGGTTTTGGATCTCCAGCTGGCGGGCCTGCAGTTTGAGGGCTTCGAACTATCGGACGATAGTGATTTAGCCCGTGAAGCGGGTGCTCTAGCGAGAGGTGGGGGCGTAGGTCAGGCTGCTTGGGATTTTTGAGGCTTTGCTAGGAGTGTACTCTTTTTTTTACATTTAACGATGATAAGATTTATAATATAAGCAGGGATTTGGGTTGGGACGGCCATTTTGAGGCAAATTGCTGGTATGGATGATTTGGATAGAGGGTTGTCAATAATTTGAGGGAAAGAGACTGGGTCTCAAATAGTTAGGTATTTTGTTTATATGGCATTTGAGTCAGAGTAAAGTTAGATGATTCTTAAGCATAACATTAACATTCCAGCATCTAAGCATCAAAAGCTTATCTCATTTGCCCCCAAACAATGCTCCAACCTGATAACTTAAGCAAGATTTGGTTATTATGGAATTAAAGATAAACTAAGTATCATGCTCAATGTTGCCCTCCTCCGTACCCCGGGTAGTTAGGCTGCGGGCGGTAGGGTGGCATATTTCTGACTACATCCTCATACGGATTGGAAGCTTGCTGCGGGTAGTAGGAGGGGTATAGCGGGGGAGGGGTGTTGGGGCGGTAGGGTCCCACGTTGGGCTGGCCCGGCTGGTTAGGGTAGGGGGCTGCCCCATAGGGCCCCATGGCTCCAACAGGCGGCATCATGCCGTTATTCATGCCTCCTTCGAACTAGACGGGGATCAGCTCCCCGTCCTGCAGGATGAAGAACTTGTGGTTGGTGCGGACGAGGAAGGGCAGCACCACGATCATCACCAGTCCGAAGATCACGACCTTCCTCACCCTGGTTTTGAATTGCTCGATGATCTGTTCCTGCTACTCGGGGGAGAGGTTCTGGTACATGCTCTGGTATTCCTGGTAGTTGTAGGTGCCCTCGTTGGCCTTGCTGCGCATCCTCCTGGAGAAGCCCTGGAAGGAGCGGGCGGACTCGTACTGCCTCTTGAGTTTGGCGTCGGAGAGGACTGAGTAGGCCTCGCTGATTTCTTTGAACTTGGCCTCCTTGCCGGGGTTGGAGTCGGGGTGGTACATCTTAGCGAGGCGGTAGTAGGACTTCTTGATGTCTGCGTCGGAGCTGTCTTTGCTGACCTCGAGGATGCTGTAGTAATCTTTGGAGGGGTCGAACTTGGGCACCTCGTCATTGAAGCGGTAGGCCGACCTGTGGGTGAGGGCGCTCTGCCGCACGACGTTCCTGAGGAACTTTTTGATCATAATAACCTAATATTAGCTATAACTAATATTAACTGCGCAAGGGCTATCAGATGTCACATCAGATGTCACATCAACCAGACAAGGCTGTCACATACCAATGCTTGGGCTGTCGCCTAAGGCCACTCACTGAGCTCTGCTATGAGGTTTGGGCAGGTTTAGATTAAGCTGGTTGCGGTTCAATTGAGCTGTCTGCGCTATTCGCGTGGCAGGATGGAAATGATGTGTAGCAATATGGGTAGTTTGTTTGCAGGGTTGTCTTTAGGGTGTTCTTGAGCTCAGCTGTGTCTGCTCACTTCTGGTTCGTTATACGGCATAGGCAATCATAGATGAGCAGTAATATCAATAAAATCAAATGTCCCTCTCCACAACCTTCGTCTACGCCTCATCCTTGCTCTACTCCCTCGTCTCCTCCCCCTTCTCCTCTCCCTTCTGCTTTTAGGTCTGTTCTTTCGGCTGTTCCTTCTCATCTTCCTCATTGGTCTTCTCTTCTTTCTTGTCCTTGTGGTCCTGGACGTCATTGAGTGTCTCTGTCTGGCTGAGTCTGAGCATGGGCGTCTTGGTTTTGATCTGCCTCCTGCAAGTCTCCAGAAACTCCTCGAACTCCTTCTTGCCAAGGGTGCTGCTGAGCCCATTCTGCAGAGACTTGTCATTCCTACTGTCATACCTCTTGGGCTTGGACTTCTTGAGCCTGAACTTGTTATGGATGTCGAGTTGCCCGTGTTGGATCATTTTGGCGAGGTTCCTGTCCAGGATCTAGTTTCTGCGGTTGACGACCTTGGTCTTGACTAGGACGTGGCGGGTGTTTTTGCTGGCGAAGTAGTACTCGAGGTGGTGGTCGACGAGGGGGTCGTAGGGGATGGAATTGGAGGCCAGGGGGGCCACTCTGAATTCTCTGCGTCTCTCCATTCTATTATTAATACTAACCCACCAAACTTCCCAAATAGTCCCAATTTGGAGGACTAGTCTGGGTTAAATGATTGAGGAGTTGGCCTTGCCCGATTGTCTCGGGAGGGATCAGATGGGCCTGGGTAGACTTCAATAAGCTACGAAACAATCTAGCTCTTCAATCCATTCTATCGCCACCAGCTACTTTTCTATCCCCAAACCACACCCTTCCCAACAATCCTGATTGCAAAATCTTCATCCCCATGGCTTCAGTTGCCCAGGGGCCATTTCATATTTATCCTAAGTTCCTCAGCCCTGGGCTACCATCCAAACCATATTATTATCACTCTGCGATGGCTTTACAGAGAGAGGACGACATCTTCCAGAACGATGCATAGCCGACCTGCTACTAGGGCGTGTTGGAGTGCTGCGGCAAATCCACGGGCTGCCTGCGCGCCTGGCTGCCCTGCTTCTGCTGCTGCTGCCCATACCCCTACAAAGAGATCAAGCAGGGCGCACTCGGTCTCAAGGAGAGGTTCGGCAGGTGGACCAAGACCCTCGACCCAGGGCTCCACTACATCAACCCCTGCACCGAGTCACTCAACAGCGTCTCCCTCCTCACCACGTACCCACCCCCTCACCCAGAGTGCTGGACCTCGAGCGTCAGAAGATACTCACCAAGGACAACATCACAGTCGATATCGACACTTGCGTCTACTACCGCATAGTTGAGGCCAAGACCGCCTTCTACAAAATTGCAGACATCGTGCTGTCGGTGGCTGAAGTGACCTATGCGACTTTGCGGACCATCTGCGGGGAGCACAGTTTGCAGGACCTGCTGGAGAAGAGGCAGGAGATCGCAGACGTGATCGAATCGTACGTCTACGAGAAGACCAACAAGTGGGGTAGTTGTGCGTCTATGCAGGGATCTATGTTGAGCAGATTTTCATCCGGGATATGATGATCGCGCAGGACCTGCAGAGAGATCTCTCCATGACCTCCAAAACCGAACGACTCTCTAAGGCCAAGATCATCTCGGCTGAGGCTGATGTCAAGAGTGCCAAGTTGATGCATCAGGCTGCAGATATCCTCAACTCTAAGGCTGCCATGCAGATTCGATACCTGGAGATTCTGCAGAGTATTGCGAAGGGAGGAGGAGGCAAGATTTTGTTTTTGCCACTCTCCAGTGAGGAGTTCGATTCTAATAGTAGCTGATTTTGCTCATTATTGGCCTATAATGCTTTGTTGGCAAGGACGCACCCAAGATTGAGCTGTCCAGTAATCACCCCTTTCATTCATTTTATCACAGCCTCCTTATATTCCCAGTGCTGATGGGTACTGTAACCCATAAACTCACACCCCCCACTAATCTCAATTTGTGTGTTGAATGGCTGGTGATTGAGAGCAGAATGGGGCGAGCTTTGTTCTATATAATAGATGTTGGTTCGATAAAAGAAGTTAACTCTGCACACCCCCTACAACAAAATAAACTAAGTCCTGTGGCAGAGCAAAAGACTCAATTCGCAGCAACTCAGCGAAAACACCCAACTCAAGACCCAAGTCCAGCAGCTCGAGCGTCGCAGGGCCAATGGCAACGAAGACCAACTCAATAAAAAAATAGCCAAGAAGTACGAAAAGCTGACCCAGACCTACAAAAGCCAGGCGGCCACCATCGACAGCATTACTTCGCAGATTGAGGAGCGGAACTACGAGCAGCTCAAAGGTTCTGTCAAGAAGATAGAAAACAAGCTGAATGCCACTGCCCAGAAGGCACTGCGGCTGTAGAGGAAGGTCAAAGGGGTACTCAAGAGGGAGCAGAGGGCTGACAGCCATAACTATGACATCCTGTATGAGGACACCGCCATTGATACCCTCTAAAGTGAGAAGAAGAATCTGGAGCAGAATTTGGAGAGAAAGGAGAGGGAGTTGGTCGAGGTCTAGGCCAAGAACAAGTAGCTCAACAGAGAACTGCTGAACCTGCTCACGGTCAAGAACAGACTCAGAGACGAGGCCAAGGAGATGGCCAAGGGCAGCCTGAAACCAGGGATGGGGCACAGCGAGAGCAAGGACAAGCTGGCCAGGGTTGAGAGATGATTCAATGATGGTTGACTAGTATTGATTATGTTGGTTAGTTTGGTTGTAGGTACATGAACATACTTCATGAATGTATTTGGAGAATATATGCAGGAGCAGAAGTATTCCAGTTCCAAATTTGCCAACACACACCAGCATCGTAGTTCTCCCCTGCACACTGCAGCAACCCAACCTACGTACAATATCACTATGTTGAGAAGATCATTAAATGTAGGAGCAAGCCTCCTTGAGCAATTCCTTGAGGGTCTAGTTATCCGAATAGAGGGCGGATTCGGCTCTCGGCTTCCAACGTTTGAGGCAGCTGTGGGAATGCCCTAGATCTTTGAGCCATTTCCACAGTTCTTTCAGTGAAGCGGCCTGGCTGCCGGCTATTTTGAGCTGCATGCCGAAGATGTTATCAATCAGTTGCTCTCCCTTCTTGCTGTTCTATTTCTCGGCAGGGTGGCGTGGGGGGAGGTTTTCGTTGCGCTGGTTCTCGCAGTTCTAGCGCGGTTGGAGTTAGTCTGGGGTTTTAGTTTTGGGCATTTAGACGGATTAGTATTTGTTCTCGTTTCTGGGGAGGGCTGATTTGTTCATGAGTTTGCCCACTGACCGCCGAGTGGGGGGCGGGGTGGGCAGCTTGTTGCTTACATCTCTCAATTTGCCCTACTCTCTCACTTTACCCTCCTATTTGAACTTGCCCTCCTACCTCACCTTTCCCTCTTCTTTGACTTTGTTGTCTTCAGTGAGTCTGGTGCCACTGTGCTCCAGATCGTATTGTGGACTCCTGGGTTCAATGGAGGCTCTTCTGCTCTAGATTCTGGCGAGCTATTGCTTCTTCCTGTCGTTCCTTTTCCTGTCTTGGTCATACTTGGCGAATTCCTCGACCCTTCTGGCCTCCTCCTGCAGCCTAGCTCTGACCACGATTAGTTCGTTTTCCAGAATCTTGTTCTTCGTCAGCACGATTTGTATCTAGCCAGTTATCTCCGAAACCACTTTCTCATAGTAAATTAGTTCGGATTGGCTCCTTTCCTTCAGCTGCAGGATCTCACTGTCTCTGCGGCTGAGTTCTCCCCTCAGCGATTCCACGAGCTGCTTGCTTTGGATAAGCTGAGAACGCAGCTCCATGTTTTCCTACCGCAGCTCATCAGTCAACCGGAACTAATCCTATTCTGCTTGCTCGTCGTAGGGCGAGAATTGCTATTGACTCGTCTCTCTGGCAGGTTTCACATCATAGCCAGGTGAGAACCGCTGGAGCCGGGACACCCTTTGAGAGGAAAGTTTGGGAGATTACTTGCGAGAGGGGGAGCGCTTTTGGTTGGAGAGTTGGATGGGGCTGAGCGACTTTCTGTACTGTTTGCGGAGGTTGGGACTCTGCTGGCTGCTGTAGTCCGCCAAGTACCTAAACTTGGCCTCGAAGGGTGGCCTTTAAGCCCGGTGGTGCTCTATCTGCTGACTCATTATAACGACAAATAATTACTACTAAAGTATTTTAGTCAAGACAATAATTGCACCCAGTCAGACTACTGCCAAATATGTCTCAATTACATTGGCGGCTTAATATTGTTTTGATGGGTAATTACTTGCTGGTGTGATTGTATAGGAGGATTGCTAGGTTAATTGGAATATGCTATCATTGGTTCTATTACTTCTTGGGCTCAGAATCCCCTTTCTACCCTTTGCTCTACTTGCCCTATCTGCCCTATCTGCCCTACTTCTGCTTCTTTGCCTTCTTGCGCTGCTTGCTGGAGCTCTCCTCCTCACTTCCCAACTATTCCTCGGCGTCGGAGTCACTCTCACTATCGGAATCCTCCTCCTCGGCCTCGAAATCCTCATCCTCGTCCTAGTCCTCATCAAGTTCGGCCATGATCTTGGTGGTGGCCTCCTGCTCCATGATGACCTTGACCTGCCTGGCCCTGAAGTACTAAACCAGGCCGTCGAGCTCGCCCCTCTCTATTCCCATGAACTCAACTGACTTCTTGTCCTCCTTGAGGGTGAGTTTGAGGTCGAACTGCTTGTTGGCGGCGTTGATGCGGTGGAACTCAACCGTGTGGATGTCCTCTATCCGGAAATAGAGGACGGGTTTGGGGATGAAGATGAGACTCTGCTTCAACATGTATAGCCACCCCGGCTGGGCCTTGACGTTGGCCTTGACGCAGGGTTGGCCCTGCTTCGATTTGTAGCTGTTGCCGGGTTGGATGAGCTGCACGTTGCCTGTGGCTTGCAGCAGGTCCACGAAGACCTGGAACTGTGCGCCTGAGTACTCCTGCTGCAGTTCTTTGAGATGTGGAGCCTTGTCGATAAGTTAAGGGTTGACTTTGGTCTTGATGTCGACCAGGATCTCCTTCTTGATCTGTATGACGATGTAACGATAGACTGTCTGCCCCTGGTAGATAGGTTTGTCCTTGTTGAGCTGGAGCACGATGGACACCTGCGACTCGTTGGTCATAGGCAGTATGAAGGCCTTGGTGATGTTCTTGTACTCGATGGTGTAGTTGAAGGTCATCCCGTGGAAGCGTATGCTCTTCTGGTAGAAGTCGATGGTGTACTTGCCCCTGGGGACTGCCAGGTTGACGTCGAGGAGGGTGGCGATGGACTCGCCCGCGAACTACCCTATTTTGGCCTTCTCGACGATCTGCTTGTAGATCTTCTCGGCTGCGGACTCCTTCTCCTTCTCCTCGCCCTCGACGTCCATGTCGCCTGCGTTCTCCCGGTCTTCCTTGGGCTCTTAGACGTGGAAGCGGATCTCGCAGATGCAGTCGTCGTTGCCGACTTCTTCGTTGCCGATTTCGACGATGATGTCGTTCTTGTTGATGGTGGAGTTGTTGATGTGGGAGTAGTTGATGGCGAGGAGGGGGCTGGAGTTGGCCATGCTGGTGAGGGCTAGGACGGGGGAGTCGGGCAGGATCCTGCCGTAGTTGATGCCTTTGTAGGACATGCCGCCTAATTATAAATATATGATTTTGGTGACACTCAACCACCACTTTTGTAGCACCGGACTGCATGCCCAAATCAATATGCCACTTCATCTTGCAACAACCAGCCATCGATTGAGAGCAATAGTTGCCAATACCGCAGTGAAGGGTTGAAGGTTGAAGCACTTTGATAGATAAGCTCCAACTTCCATTTATATCTCTTTCTGTATCCCAATCTTAGTTGATAGCAGTTCTCCTGAAAAATAATAGAGTATGAGTGATCAGGCGAATTCAGGGTTGAGGTTATCTTTGGTCACCTAGAATTCCTCTTTTCTGCCCTTCGCGGCCAGATCTTTGTAGGCTTTGATGGCGTGGCCGTAGGTAGGGTTATTGGCCAACTTGTAGCTCCCCAAAATGTTTACCTTCTGTATTCTAGCACCGAACTAAATATTCTCGACTGCCGCCCATTGAACTGGCATCTAAAACTCGTCTTTGCAGCAACTGGCTAAACCCTCGAAGAAACTGACCAGAGTATAGTCTATGATGATTATTACTGCCACCAAAACAGGCTCTGCAAGCATCAGCGCATCTTCGAAAATCCTGTCGACTTTGTTACTGAATACAGTCAGATTCAGACTGAAAGTCTGGACATTTGATTGGAAGATGTTGGGCGTAGTATGGCTCCAAATAGAGAACAGACCATGGGCTAGGATGATGAAAGGTAGGATGTTTATAATGGATTCGTTGAGGGTTTCGTCTGCAGCCACTTTGATAGAGTATTTCAGTAGAATAGTCTTTTTGCAGACGAAGATCCAAAACATGCCAACTGTGAGGATGGGAATCGTTAGCGGCAAAAGGCCACTATAAAGGATCCCGATAAACAGCAGCAGAATAACGTTGGAGGACTCCTAAGCGTAGGAAAACTGAAGCCCAGTGATTTTTTTATTAGCCTATTTCTGTATCAAAGGATCCTCCCTATCACTATCCTCACACTTCGACTTCACACTCCAATGCTTTATGCAATTTTTGATGGCAAACACGAGCAGCCCGATGAAAGGAGAGACGAAGCAGCCGATGATGAGAAAGTTGATGTAATAGGGAGAGATGAGGGCGTACCAATCTGGGTTGAAGTCTTCGAAGAGCGACACATTGCTGTAGTTGATGAAATCGATGAAACTGAGGTAGGAGACGAACTGAACTCCCAGGATTCTGCCGTTCAGCAGCAGAGGGATGATTGCAGCGTTGATGAAGTTCGAGATAAGTGTGCCCCAGAAGATGAATGAGTACTCTTTCGGGATGCTGCTGGGTCTGAGCAGATTTTTGGCAATCGCAACGATGATTATCCCGAGAATGATGTTGGAAACTGAAGAGACGACCGAGGCGGAGATTTGCAGGGCATTGGTTACCAGAACCTTATTGGAGACAGCCCCGCAAAAAGCATTGACGGCCGCGTCAGTGTAAATGCTGGCGATATTGGCATTGCAAAAGCAGTAAGTGGCAGCCTCAACACTCATGGTGGTGTTGACTGAACCCTGGATCGCCAGAATCTGGTTGGCTATGGTGCCAGTGGGTGGGTTGTAGTTCTCACACGAGGAGGTGCTGGAAACATAGAGGGTGCAGAGACCAATCAATGAGGAAGTGATTAGGATGGCGACTATGACGAAGAGGAAAGAGAGGACCCATCGGACGAAACTTCCCAATTTGGAGATATCCATGTTTTTCCAGTTGACTTACTCTGGGCGGCTCAACTTGGCGTTGCGGAGCATGAGAGGCAATCTCCCGTGGAAGAGCAGATTTTGTGGAGGTAGGGCAACACAGCAGATGGCCCTTTGGAAGGCCTGCTCCCAAGTATTCTGCAACTTGTACTTTTTGCAATGATTAAGAAAGGCCATTTTGGCCTTAAGCGTGCGGAAGTGTACAAAGGCATACATGGGCTCAAATGCCTGAGAAACGGCCACTATCTAACCCCCCAACTGATCCAACTTCTCCTCCTCCTTGCAGACCTTCTCTTGGTTTCTGCCCGTCTGCTTGGCAATCTGGTGTTCTCTCTCAACTGCCTAGAGTTGCTAGTCGTAGTCCAGAAATTTGTTGAAGTTGCCTAGATAGTTGTAGACGATTTCCACCTAGTAGGAACCTTGGTAGAGGGAGTCGATGTAGTTCTTGAGGTCGGCTTAGAGACTATGCGTGTTGGTGGTTTAGTCGGCTATGTTCTACACTGTAACCACGTAGTTAACAGGATTGACGATGCTGTGGTCCTTTTCCATCTCTTCGACAATCGATTTGTGGAAAGATCGCCAATGCCCACAAAAAATGAGCAGAATCAGCATACTGACAATATCACAAACCGTGATAGCCAGGTAACTCTGTTCATCTCCATTCTGGATGTGACCCAGGCTGAACTTGGCCAAAGTCGTAGCGAAAGATGGTGAAGTCAGATAGGTACCCATCCCAGTTCCATTGTAGCTTTCAACCAGAGGCAAGATCACCACTGCGCTCATCATCACAAGCGTGATGGTCAGTCTTTTGAGGAATTCGAAGAAGAGGTAGACCCCCAGTCCGAACTCTTTGAGCTATTAGTTGCTGCCCCAGATTGACATGTATTCATACTCATCATGTCCGTCAACTTCTGGAGTTTTGGTGCGGTAGCTTTGGGTGTGCTAATACTCAACTGCTTTTACATAGTTGGCCATCTAGTACCCAACCTTGATCTTCTTGTTGAGACGACTTGGGGAAGATATCTCGCTCTATTTCAACTTGGAATCGGGCATCATCTCGCTTTTACCCTTTGGGATTGCCTGGGAAGCAGAATTGGAGGGTTGGGATTGGGTTTGAGGGTGGTTGAAATGAGTTGCAGAGCTCGTAGTTGCTGTCGGCTGGTCAACAGTAGGAGGTTGCTGATATTGTGACTGGTTTGCCGAATTCAAGTGACTGTCAATTTGCCCTTTGTCATTCTATGTTTTCCCTTTGTCCTTCGATGTTTGCGCATAAGTGGGTACAACTCTGATCGGCTTCAGCTTCTGACTGCTCCTATTCCTATGCCCCTCTAACGCCCCAAACCGGCTCTCCTCCACCTCCCCCTCGACATCACAGACCTGTTGGTTGAGTTCAGCCAAAGAATGCATATTGGCTGTCTGCATCTCGGTAATAAAATTATCAAGGACGTCTGATTAAATACAGTTTGATGTAATTTAGTTAAAATTATTGAGTATTTTGGTTTGTAGCGTTTTAATAATCTTATAGCATGGGCAATCAGGTCATTTGCTGTGCGCAGCGGGCCTCGGGCTTTGATTTGAAATTTGCGCTCAAAAATTCGGAGCCCGCAGAGGCGCCTCTCACGCTTACTGAGCAACAGAAATAATTCGTCTTTTCGCATGGTACTTTGACCCTAATGCAGATGCTTTTCCGAACTAGTTGCGAAAAAATGTCACACTTAAAGTTGGCAAAGATGATCTTTTCCAGGGCGAGCTCGACGAAGTACAAACCTCGTTAAATAGAAAGGCAATCCAGTCGGCTTCAGCATTTTCAAGAGCGAAAAAGAGGAATCGATATACTTCGGCAAATTTTCAGAACTTGCTATTTAGGGCAACAATCTCTTCTACGTGCTGCCTGATGGCTCATACTTCCAGGGCAACCTGATGGACGAGTCAGCCATTGTGGGCAGTTACATGCAAAAGGACTATAAGTACCAAGGCCAGCTCGAGCACAGGCCGGGACAAATTATGCGGTACATTCCACATGGAACCGGCAAAGAGGAAACTACTGGTTACATTTTTGAGGGGAAGTTTCAAAATGGGAAGAGAATCTAAGGGAAGTTGCAGTGGATTGAGAATCAGTTCAAAAACGAGTACGAAGGGTAGTTTGACTAAGAGGAGCTATTTACAGGCAAAGGTAATGTTATGTACTAATCAGGGGTTTTGAGGTAGAAGAGTGGGGTCTACACTGGGGATTTCGTGAAGGGTAAAAAGGAAGGGACCGGGAAATATGAGCATTCTGTAGGTCTGATCTACGAAGGAGAGTACAGACAGGGGAACAAGCACGGCAGGGGGAAGATATCTAACCATGATGGGACGGTCAGCTATGAGGGGGAATTCAAAGACGGACTACCTCATGGAAATGGGACCTCATATAACACTAAATCATTGCCAGTCAGCACCGAATTCATTGAGGGGATTACCAAATAGAACTATTTGATTCTTACGGAAGAAGAGAAAGAAATCATCAACTCAAAGAAGAATTTGACTGTGGATTGAAGGGGTAAATGATTATAAGGCAAGAATTGTAAAATTTAATTATAAGATGATGAAGGTTATAAGTAGAGAGTATATAGATGTTTAATACTGTGTATTTTTCTTATCCATTTACAGTATTATAGATTATTAATTATCAGCCACAAAGTTTTCCCATCCTTTTTAGGAACTTCAAAGTCTTTGGGTTAAGCTTATACGCTCCATTATTGTACTTAGAAATTTACTATGCACTCAAATCAGCCACTCTAT
>Ga0316217_10005201_pt1 | contig 13617 bp, 13 predicted proteins | sample 1anoAmetaG_FD_203633 | JGI IMG/M metagenome (GOLD analysis project Ga0316217, IMG submission 203633) | Freshwater microbial communities from Trout Bog Lake, Wisconsin, USA - 1anoA | ecosystem: Environmental > Aquatic > Freshwater > Lake > Hypolimnion/Profundal zone | place: USA: Wisconsin...
GGCCGAGCGGGGGATGGGCCGGCAGATGTTCCAAATAGTCAAAGGCGGCGGCAAACCACGGTGACAGACTCGTGTAACGGCGCCATTGTTCAAGCGTGTCGGCGATCATGCCCGCAAGGCTAATGTTCCGGTCCGGGGCTGGCAATCGGGAAAAATCTCGAACCGGGCTGGTGCCGGGCGCAGGACAAGAATCTGACAGATACTGGGAAAAGCCATAATTGGCCGCAAAAACTCACAAAAAACGCAAAATGAAAACTGAAAAAGAAATTTTCGCCTTGTGTGACCTCATCCGTGAAACCGCCTTCGCGTTTCACTCTTATCATCGCATCGGCACGGACATCTTGAAGAAGTTTAAATAGAAAGCAGGCTGCAGGACCGCCGCAATTTTCTGGCGCGAGCTTTCTGATTTGGGTTAACTTGTGGTGGATGCATTCAACGGCTCATGCCAGCGAGAATAATTTCAGGAGTTTGCTTGAATTTGCCCCCGTTGCGATGGTGTTCACCAATGGGGCGGGTGAGATCGTCCTCATCAATTCGCAGACGCTGAAACTGTTTGGGTACGCCCGGGAGGAGCTGCTGGGACAAACGGTGGAAATGCTCCTGCCGGAGCGGTTTCGCGCCAAACATGTCGGACATCGGGCGGCCTATCAGTCCGCCCCGCATGTGCGCCCCATGGGCACGGGTTTGAAGTTGTTTGGCTTGCACAAGAACGGACAGGAAATCCCGATCGAGGTCAGCCTGAGCCAGTTGGACACGGAGAGCGGCCCGCTGACGATGAGCGCGCTCCGGGACATTTCGGAGCGGTTCCAGGCCGAGTCGGAATTGCACGCGACCCTGAGGGAATTGGGGGATTTCAAGGCGGCGCTGGATGAACACGCGATCCTGGCCATTACCGATCCGGAGGGGCGCATCACTTACGCCAACGACAAGTTCTGTCAGATTTCAAAATATTCGCGCGCGGAATTGCTGGGCCAGGATCATCGCCTCATCAATTCGGGGGTGCATCCCAAGGCGTTTTTTCGCGACCTGTGGACCACCATCGCCAGCGGCCGGGTGTGGCGGGGCGAAGTGTGCAACCGGGCCAAGGACGGCACGCTCTACTGGGTGCATGCGACCATCGTGCCGTTCATGGGGGAAAACGGGAAGCCCCGGCAATATGTGGCCATCCGCACGGAAATCACCGCGCGCAAGGAGGCCGAGCAGGACCGCGAACGGCTGATCGGCGAATTGAAGCAGGCGCTGGCGGAAGTCAAGAAGTTGAGCGGCTTGCTGCCCATCTGCTCCGTGTGCAAGAAAGTGCGCGACGACCAGGGCTATTGGAACCAGATCGAAACGTATATTTCCAAGCACACCGAGGCCACCTTCAGCCATGGCGCCTGTCCGGCCTGCGCCGTGAAATTTTATGAAGACGCCGGGATCGAGCCGCCGGCAGAGCTGCGGGAACAGGCGCGCCAGCAGAGTCAGGAGTGAATATCCCCCAAGGAATTCACTTCGCCAAAATGCGCCTTGCCGCTTGCGTCAGTGCGCCGGACCGTGGTTAAATTTCCCCATGAAAATCGAATCCCTCCATATCGGTCAGCGGGTGCGCCATCCCGAATACGGCGGCGGCACGGTGAAATCCATTACTGAAGCGGTCGCGGAGATTCAGTTTGACGAGGGCACGCGGCGGTCGGTGGCGCCCGAACCGAGCGGGTTGGTCCCGGCGGAACCCCAGGCCGCCCTGAGCGGCCTGACCGTCCCGCTGCAACAGTTCATTGGCGAAACCCTGGAGGCCGCGGTCGCCAAACTGGGGCTGGAGCAGCCGGATTCGGTGGTGGACCAACTGGGGCCGCGCTGGCACAAGGGCAAACTGGTGCTGCATCCGGCCGACCCCACCTTGCAGACCCGGGAACTGCCGCTCGAGATGTTTTTTCACAAAGTCGTCGGCGTGCGCAACCAGTTGCGGGTGTTGGAGCAAAAAGTCAACGCGCACCCCATATTGACCGATGGCGACAAAGTGGAAATGCAACAGTATATTTCGCGGTGTTACGGCTCGCTGACCACCTTCAACCTGCTCTTTAAAAACAAGGAAGATCAGTTCACTTCCAAGGCTGAATAAGCACGGCCCAACCGGGCGCGCGGCGGCGGGTCGGCGGGTGTTGATGCCGGTGTTGTTTCATTGCAGGCGAAGCGGTTCAATGGTAGTTTGTCCCCGGTATTAATAATCAGCCAAAGCGATGGCATTTTATATGCCCGCGACCTGATGGATAAGCAAAGGACAAGCGTTTCACCATTTTTTGACAATTAATGAGACATAGCGGCGTTATCGCAACATTGGTCATCGTGTTGTACTGGGGCGTGAATCTGACCGCTTGGGGCCAAGCCCGCGTTGTGCATACGTTCACCAATGTGCCAGATGGGGCCAATCCGCAGCGGCTGACCTGGACGAACGGGCTGATTTACGGGAGCACAGCCGGTGGCGGCACCAACGGCTATGGCTCCATTTTCACCTGGAACACGAATGGCGCGGTGTTCCAAACCATCTTCAGCTTTGCCGACGACGCGGTCACCGGTGCGAATCCCAACAACTTGCTGGTGACCGCCAACGCGATCTATGGCACCACCCAGTCCGGCGGCACGAATAATTATGGCACCGTTTTCGCGATGAGTACCAATGGCACGGGCTGCGTCCAGCTTTACGGCTTTGGCGCCAATGCGAGCGATGGCACGCAGCCGCTGGGCGGATTGGTATTGGGCGGCAATACGCTCTACGGCACCACCCATGGCGGCGGCACCGGCCCCGCCGGACTGCGGCAACAGGGCACGATCTTCAAAATCAATACGGATGGCAGCGGCTATGCCATCCTCCATTCGTTTACGAATTCGCCTGATGGCGCGCAACCGCAAGGCGAGCTGGTCCTCGCGGGCAACACCCTGTACGGGACGACGACTTACGGCGGCAACCATACCAACAATTTCAATACCGGCTATGGCACGGTCTATGCCATCAACACCGACGGCAGCGGTTACACCCTGCTGCACTCGTTTACCAATGTACCGGAACCGTTTTATATCTACGGCGGGCTGGCTCTGACCGGCGGCCAGCTCTATGGCGTCGGTGAACTCGGCGGCACCAACGACACCGGCGCGATCTTCGCCTTGAGCACCAACGGCGGCGGATTCCACGTGTGCTACTCCTTCTCACCGCTCGCCGGCAGCACCAACGCGGATGGCCGCGAGCCCCAAGCCCTGCCAACGGTCAGCGGCAGTTATCTTTATGGCGCCACCATCACGGCGGGACCGGCGGGCGGGGGCACCCTGTTTTTGATCAACACCAATGGCGCCGGCTTCGCGATGCTGTGCGATTTTACCAATAATTCCGCCTCCGGCTATTACCCGGTGGCCAGCGGTATCCGCGTGGGCAACAGCGTCTGGGGGACCACCAGCGAGGGCAACGGCAGCAACGCCCTGGGCACGCTTTACAGCCTCCGGTTGCCCGCCCTCCTCCGGCAGCCGCAAAGCCTCACCGTCACCAATGCCAACCCCGCCAGCTTTGCGGTCGCGGCCGCGGATGACGCCGCCGTCAGTTACCAATGGTACTTCAACACCAACACGCTGCTGATCGGGCAACAGACCAACACGCTGACGCTGGCCAGCGCCACCAATAACAATGCCGGCGCCTACACGGTGGTGATCGCCGACGCCTTTCAATCCGTAACCAGCCGCGCCGCCTGGCTGACGGTGGTCGCGCCGCCCGTCATCACCCAGCCGCCGCAAAATTGCACCGTGCTGGTCAGCAACACGGCCAGCTTCACCAATCTGGCCACTGGCACCGCCCCGCTCGCCTATCAATGGTATTTCAATACCAACAACCTGCTGGCGGGCCAGACCAACTCCATCCTGGTCCTTTCCCCGGTCATGACCAACCAAGCGGGATATTACACGGCGGTCGTGACCAACCTTTACGGCAGCGCCACCAGCACCCCGGCCTTGCTGACCGTGAATGCGGGGATCATGCCCGTCATCACCCAGCCGCCCCAGAATGACATTGTGACCAATGGTTATGGCGCCAATTTCACCAACGTGGCCACCGGCACCGCCCCGCTCGCCTTTCAATGGTATTTCAACACCAACACGGCGGTGCCCGCAGGCACTAACGGCATTTTAACGATCCCCTTTGCCACCACCAACCAGGCCGGCTATTACACGGTCATCGTCACCAACCTGATCGGCGCGGCCACGAGCGCGCCGGCCCTGCTGACGGTGGTTGCCACCAAGCCGATCATCTTCACCCAGCCGCAGCCGCTGACCGTGACCAACGGCGACGCGTTCAGCTTCACCGTGGTGGCCGCCGGGCAAAATCCATTGCGCTACCAGTGGTACACAAACAAGGTGGCGACCACCAATTTGATCGCCAGCCAGACCAACAGCCTGCTGGCCCTGACCAACGCCAGCGTCAGCCTGGCCCGGAATTACCTGGTGGTCATAACCAACATGCTGGGCAAGGCGACCAGCAACCCGGCGTTGCTCACCGTGGTGACCAAGCCCGTGATGACGCTCAATCCGCAGAACACGGTGGCGACCAACGGCGAGCCGGTGACCTTTCAGGCGGCCGCCACCGGCGCGGGAGCGCTGCGGTACCAGTGGTTTTTCCAGACCAACACCCTGCTGGCCAGCGCCACCAATACCTGGCTGACGTTTACCAACGCCATCACCAACCTCGCTGGGCATTACAGCGTGCGCGTGACCAACACCTTCGGCGCGGTGACCAGCAGCTACGCCTTGCTGACCATCAGCAACCAGCTCAACTTCTTGTCTTTTAGTTTCAACCCGGCCAGCGGGAGCCCCGCCTTTGCCGTGGCCAATGTGCCCCACAGCACCAACTGGCTCTGGGCCACCACCAACCTGGCGGCCGCCAATGCCTGGCGCCTCCTCGCCACCAATATCATGGCCACCAACGGGCTGTGGTTTTATACCGACACCAACGCGGCGCAGAGCAACGCGCTGCGCTTTTACCGGTTTTCCACGCCCTGAGCCGGCGGGCGGCTAATTCTTCCGGGCGGCTTGCAGTTTTTCCACCTCTTGGGCCAAGTCATTATATCATGGCCGGGAATCAACCTTCGGAAGGGAAATCTACACACTTAATCCTCACGCCATCATTTTATCGTAACGTTCGGAGACGAAATTCCAATTGACGACGTTGAGAAATGCCGCGACATATTCCGGCCGGCGATTTTGATATTTCAGATAATAGGCATGTTCCCACACGTCAATGCCCAGCAACGGAAGCTTGCCTTGGCTAATCGGTGAATCTTGGTTCGCGGTCGGTTCAAGGCTCAACTTTTTGTCGGCATCCACCACCAACCAGGCCCACCCGCTGCCAAACTGACCGACGGCGGCTTGGGTCAAGTCTTCTTTGAAGGTGCTGAAACTGCCGAAGTGCTGGTCAATGGCCGCCGCCAAGGCGCCTTTCGGGTCACCGCCATCCTTTTGGAGTAGCTGCCAGAACAGCGAGTGGTTGTAGTGTCCGCCGCCTTGATTGCGCACCGCGGCGCGGATTGTTTCCGGGACCGCACTCAGGTCTTTGAGCAGGGCTTCAACCGGTTTGCGCCCCAACTCGGGAAAATTCGCAACCGCTTTGTTTAAATTGGCGACGTAAGCCGCGTGATGTTTATCGTGATGAATCTGCATCGTGCGCGCATCAATGAAGGGTTCCAATGCATCGTAAGCATAAGGCAACGGGGGCAGCGTAAATGGTCCGCTGGTGGTGGCCGAGACCGGCGCCGCCGGATTGGTTTGCGCTATCGCGCCAGGCAATGTGGCCAGCGTGGCACTGGCGATCACGGTGGTTTTAATGGCTTCTCGTCGGTTCATCATAATGTTGGCAATTTGGTTTTGTAAAATGCCCTTTCTTGGCCGGGGTATTTTTCAATGCCTAAAATATGCCACTACCCGCAGTTCGGCAAGTGTGGCGTGACAGTGTGGCGTGGCGGTTTTCCCCGAAATCCGTGGTGGCAGATGTCCACGCTTCAGGGCTTGGACGACAATCGCGCCGCCTGTAAAACCGCCTCGGCGAGTTCTTTGGGCGTCCACTCATTCCCGTCCATTTGACGGAAGATGATTCCATTGGGGTCAAGCACGACGGTTCGCAAGTTGTGCGAAATGCTGGTTCCTTCGCGCATGACCATCAGATCGAGTCGCGGGGCCAGGTTGGTCAATACCCCGGCGGAGGCAGCGGCGAAAAGCCAGTGGCTGGCGTCTTCCGTCCGATAAAGGCTGGCGTAGCGCGACAGCATTTCCGGCGTATCAAAAGCGGGATCGAAAGAAATGGAGAGAAATTGCCAGTTGGTCGGTGTATTGGGTGTGGACGAAATCAAATTCTGTGCCGTGGCAAAATTCCGGTTCATCAGCGGACAATAATTCGGCAACGGGCAGCGCGTAAAAAAGAACGTGAAAGCCACCGCTCGTCCGCGAAAATCCGAGAAACGGAAATGCCGCCCATTTTCCGCCAAAAGTTCAGCATCCGGCATTAAATCTCCCGGCTTGAGTTCCGGGGGCATGGTGAAGGGCCTGGGCCTGGTCTTGGCCGGCGTTTCTGTGGAATGTCCGACACGCTGGATGTGTTCAATCCAATCGTCATTTTCGCGCACGTCAAGGGTGAACGTTACTTGGTCTCCAACTGCGAGGCCGTCCAGTTCATTGGTGTATTTAACCGGAAAATCCATCGTCATTTCCATCATGTAATCCGGGATGGCCTGGTGATGGATCGTCACTTGTTGATGGTCGGGGAAGATCTTCTTGATCACTCCACGTGCAGCGTATGACTTGGCGGACTCCTCGACGCTGTTTGTTGCGGAGCAAAAGCTAGGGAGATCCGTGGCCAGCAGCAACAGCAAGGCAACGCAGAGGCCCGCCGGATTGACCCCAAGCCTATATTTCATGGGGGGATGACTCATCATTCAGCAAGGATGGCATCCCAGCGATAGCCCAAAATCCAATTGGCTAGCTTGGGCATGTCGTCGGGGGGAACCACCGTTTTTAGCGGCGGCATGGGCACCGGCCCCCATTTGCCGGTGCCGCCGTTTTGCATTTGAGCAATGATTTTGTTCGCGGCCTCGGGGTCGTTGCGATAAGCGGCCGCCACGTCCCGATAACTTGGACCCACCAGCTTGGTGTCGGGATTATGGCAGGTCAGGCAGGTGTCCTTGGTCGCCAGTGCCTGCGCGTCGCGACGGTTGACGGGCAGAAAGCGGGCCGCGACCAAACGCCATTCGCCGCCGTTCTTCACGACGACGCCAAATATATCCGTGGCCTCTTTGGGTGTTGCACGACCGGCGGCAGACTTGCTGACCAGTAGCGTCACCATCGAACCGTCTTCCGCCTTGACCATTCCCGTGCCGGAAGCATCAAATTTGTCACCGACAAAAGTGACATTGGTGAGTTGCACATAATCATCCGCCAAGACCGTCGCGTCTTTGAACGTCGCGGCTCCGACGGGTTGCGACTTAAACGGTTGGTTGGTGTCGGTCACCGAGACGGAGCCACCCGTGGCCTGCACCCCTGCGCCAAAGGGTCCGGTGGCGGCCTTGCCAGAAAGCTTGATTTGGTTTCGCGGCAGCAGCGCGGTCACATCCGGACCGGACGCGAGCACCGGCACAGTCGGTTCACCCGGAGTGATGAGAATGAAGGCAACCGTCTGGTTGTCCGGGGTGACGATTCGAGTGGTGACAATGCCGGAGATTGATTTGGCCGCGTCCTGCGCCTGGGTGAGGCCGCCAGTCAGAACCACAACACTAAATACAAAAGCCGATATTAATTTCATCGGCGGGAGTATGCCTGCAAGCGGTGAATCCGAGGATGCGGCAAAATGCCGCAGCTCCATTCCTTGACGTGCCAAGAGCAAAAAACGGTAAACTCCTCATTTATGAAAACCATTTGCTTTGCAATTCTGGCGGCTTCGTTCGTTGGGTTCGCGGCTCAAGCCGACATCCTGACGAGCGGCTCGGCCACCATCAACTTCGACCCGTCCGCGTGGGGTGCGCTGGCCTCCGGTTACGGCCCGACGCCGGTGCTCACGTTGTCGGCGTTTTTTGCTCAAGCCGATGCCAATGCCTTGGACTACGACCAAGTGCTGACGAGCGTGCAGGCCAGCCCAAGTTATACCGGTGAAATCTATGCGATGAACGGTGCCACGGTCACGAATTTGCCTGGCCGCACCACGCAGCCTACAACGTTCGCCTTTACGCCAGGCGATGTGACCGGCGCCACCGGGAGCATTGGTCTTGGCGGCATAGCGCGGTTCGCGGTGTATGGCGGCGCGTATGGCAGCCTGTTGTACGGTGATTATACCCTGCAATTCGACGCTTCACGCATCGCGCTGGGCGGCAGCGGCTGGTATCTCGAAGGCAACATTCCACCCGCCGGGGCCATGTTTGATTTGTTGAACGTCACCGTGGTTGCCACCAACAACACGCTAACCATCGCCGGCGATTTGGGTGTTTCCTATGAAGTTGCCTATTTCCTCTACGACACCCCCTCGGACGCACTCGCCATCGTTGGCACGCTCAGCTTCACGGGCCGGACGGCGGCCACGGTGTTGGCTGGCAAGGCCACGATTAATTATGACCAGTCGGCTTGGAATGCACTCGCCTCGGGCATCGGTGCCCCACAGCCGGTGTTGACGCTTTCTGCCTTTTTCAACCAGGCACAGGCCAACGCCCTAACCTATGATCAGATTCTCTCCACGACCCAGCCCGTCCCGCCTTACACGAATGAGATCTATGTCATGAACGGACCCACGGTAACGAACCTTGCCGGTCGCACGACCCAGCCGACGACTTTTTCTTACGAACGCGGGAACCTGACCAACCAAACCGGCAGCATCGGCCTGGGCGGCGTCGCGCAGTTCACCGTCAGCCCGGCGGCGGGCGGCGGCGTCCTGCTCTATGGCGATTACACCCTGCAATATGACAGCTCGCGCATCGCGCTGGGCGGTTCAGGCTGGTATCTCGAAGATAATATCGCCCCGGCCGCAGCGGCGTTTGACTTGATTAACGTGACCGTGGTGGAAACCCGCACGGCTTTCACCATCTCCGGCGACTTGGGCGTTTCGTTCGAAGTCGCGTATTTTCTCTACGACACCCCCGGCGACTGGTTGGCGAATGTCGGCACGTTCGTCTTCAGCGGCTACACGGTGCCGTTCACCACACCGGTTATCAGCCAACTGACGGCAGCGGGCGGCAACCTGGTTTTGCAGTCCACCAGCGGTCTGGCCGGCAGCGGTTTCTCACTGCTATCGACCACCAATCTGGCGCTGCCAATTTCAGCGTGGACGACGTCCGCAACCGGCTCGTTTGACGGCAATGGCATAGGCTCAAATTCAATTCCCATCCATCCCGCCGAGCCGGCGCGCTTCTTCCAATTGCAGCAGCCGTGAATTCAATCCGCCAAGGATGGATACGGGGACGAACTGCCGTGAGGCGTGAGCGTGACGGCAGTTCACGCCGTCAAGATCAAGGACTTACTTTGATCGAGCTGCTCGTCGTCATCGCCATCATCGCGGTTCTCGCAGCGTTGGTTTTGCCTGTGCTGGCGGAGGGTAAACGACGGGCGCAGCGGATTGCGTGCCTGAACCATCTCAAGCAGTTTGTCGCGGCGGACCTCCTGTACTTGGGTGACCAGCACCAGCTGCCGCCATTGGACACCTATGTGCCCAGCACGATGACGAGCAACCGGCTGGCCGGCATGGCTGGTTACTTGAACATGACCATTCCACCGGGACCGATGGTGAACTGGCCACCACGCAGCCAGCAACCAAAATGGTTCAACTGCCCCATTGCCGCTGCATCAGATTATGCCGATGGTCTGACTCTGGGCGGCGGCGTTTACACCGGCTACGAATATCTGGGCGGCGTTGAGCAATCCACCATGGTTTCCAGCGGCTTTGCCACTATTGTCAATCCTGGTCAAGCGGCTGACTTGAAGAACACGCGGCGTGGCGTCCTCTGGATGGACATCCTCGATGAGTTTGTCACGAGCGATCCGCGTCGGTATGAATTTTTCCACAGCCGGCCCGGCGCAAAATATCCCGATTTTGCTTTTTATGCCGGTGATTTGGAAGGTGTCAATCGCGCCTGGTCCGATGGCTCGGCGGCTTGGGTACCGGGGAAAAAATGGAACTTGTCCGGCGTGGGCAGTCCCGACCTGCGCATCCAAAATGTTCTGGGCAACTATTATTACTAAAAGCGACAGCTTATGAATAACGACGCCATTTCCCGCCGTGACCTGCTCCGGTTGCTGGCGTTCGCCTCGGCTACCGGCGCGCTGACGTCGCCATTCATTGCCGCCGCGGAAACCAACGCGACCGCGAACATTGAAATGCCGACACCGTCCGCACCGCAGGAACAATTGCGCCTGGGCAGCGAGAAAATTGCGATTCTGGTTTATCCCGAGTTCACCGCGCTCGACGCGCTCGGCCCACATTATCCGCTCTCCGGCATGATGGGCGCAAAAGTCCAGTTCGTGGCCAAGACGATGGATACTGTGCCGTGCGAAGGTGCGAGCAAGGGTGGATTTTGCATCCGGCCACACCTGACGTTTGCCGATTGTCCCACCGACCTTGATTTGCTGCTCGTTCCAGGAGGATTGACCGGCACCCTTGCCGCGATAGCAGATGAAGAAACGAGGAACTTTATTGCCGAGCAAGGCAAACGCGCAAGAATGGTTGGCAGCGTTTGCACCGGCTCGCTCCTGCTGGGCGCGGCGGGAATGTTGAAAGGACGACGCGCCACAAGCCACTGGCAGACTTTGGAATTATTAAAAGAAGTCGGCGCAACCCCGGTCGCCGAACGCGTCGTGTTTGATGGCACGGATCGCGTCACCGCCGCCGGTGTCAGCGCCGGGCTGGATTTGGGTTTTCAACTCGTGCGCCACTATCGCGGGGATTTTTACACCAAGGGAATGCAGTTGCTGGGCGAGTATGATCCGCAACCGCCGTTTCCCGGCGCCGGCAATCCTCGCACGGCAGACAAGACCGTGGTGGAGATGCTCAACCTGATGCACGCGCCGATTGTTGAAAAGTTTCGCGCAGTCATTCAGGCGGCGAAAACCGAGTCGGGCTGGTAAAGCAACCGCTCAACGGTGCGGCGGATATTTCGCCAGCTTGCGTTGCAGCGACCGCCGGTCCAGTCCCAACATTCGCGCCGCCTGCGAAATGTTGCCGTCGCAATCGGCCAGCACGCGTTGAATGTGTTCCCATTCCACCCGATCCAGCGATGGGGTTTGCACCTGCACCTTCTTTGTGTAATGGGGAGTCAAACGCTCGCATCGCAATGCGGCCAGAATCTGGTCGGCGTCGGCGGGTTTTGCCACATAATCCGCTGCGCCCAATCGCACCGCCTCGATGGCGGTCGCAATACTGCCATAGCCCGTCAACACAATCAGCCGCGCCGCCGGGTGCTGTGCATGCAGTTCGCGAACCACGTCCAACCCGGACCCGCCCGGCATTCGCATATCAATCACCGCCCCGTCAAAGGACCTTTGGGCCGCCATCGTTTTTGCTTCGGCGGGATTTCCCGCTTCGATCACCGTTATGCCGCGCTTCAACAATGCGCCCGCAAGCCGCGAGCGAAACGGCATATCGTCCTCGACCAGCAAGAGGGTTTCCATCTTCATGCCACGGCTCCCTGGGGAATCTCCAGCCGCGCCCGGGTGCCGGCGCCCGGCGAGGATTGGATGTCAAAACCGCCACCCGCCTGTTCGGCAAATCTACGGACCAGAAACAATCCCAACCCGGTGCCTTGGCCGGGCTCTTTGGTGGTTACGAACGGTTCGCCCAATCGCGCCGCCACCTCGGCGGCAAGCCCCGGCCCTTGATCGCAGACGGTAAAGGCCAGCTCGCGTTCGTTGCTTGAAATTTCCAAACGCACCGGCGACCCGGGCGGCGCGGCATCCATCGCGTTGCTGATGAGATTGGACAGGGCTTGCAGCAGGGCGGCCCGCGGTGCGCGAAAGGAAATGCCGGAATGCGGCGGTGAGAGTTCCAAACGGTTCGCCTGGCCGGCCGGAAGGGACGCCCGCAGCGCGACCGCCAATTCATCCGCCCGACAGGCCACCGGAGGATCATGTGGCCCATCGCCGGCGTGCGCATGCAGGCGTCCCAAAATGTCCCGGCAACGCTCGACTTCCGTGCGGATGAGCCGGGCGTCCTCGGCCAGGCATTCCGGCGGGGTGCCGAGTTCCGCTTCCCGTTCCAGCTCGCGGGCGGCCACGGCGATGGTCGCCAGCGGTGAATTGATTTCATGCGCCACGCCGGCGGCGAGCGTCACCAGCGAGGCGAACCGCGATTCCCGTTCGGCTTTCAGCTCCGCCGCATGGAGCGCCGTCGCCTGTTCGCGGAGCAGCGTGTTAAGCCGCGCTACAAACCACGCGAGACAAATGCCGGTGAGCGCCAATGCAAAATACATTCCGGTCAGATGCAGGTGCATTGGCATAAGGCCGCAAATGGGATCGGCGTCGTTGGTGGGAAAAGGCAAGGGCACATTGCGCCAGAATAACCCGCCAAAACATGCCAACGACAGCACCAGCAATCCCCATGTCCATCCTGCGCCCAGCAACGAAGCCGCCAGCGCAATGTGGATCAGATAAAACGCACTGAAGGGATTGTTCGGTCCGCCGGTGAAGAACAGCATTGCGGTCAGCAACAAGGTGTCCAGGATCAGCACGCCCGCAAGAAACCACTGGCTCGGCCTTTGCAGGCGGCTGGCGAGGGCGCACAGAACCAATTGGCTAGCCAGCGTGCAGGTCAGCACCGCCATCAGTGGGCACAACGGGAGGCGGATTCTGATCACATCCAGGCAGAAAATGATCGTCGCGGTCTGCCCGGTGATGGCCGCCCAGCGCAGCCGCAACAGCCACGGCAAAGTGACATCATTGGGATTCATACGGTGATGAACGCCATTTTCGTCTCCGCAACCAGTTTGAACTGCGATTCAATCGCGGCCACGCCGGGACCGACGGCTCCTTCAGCGCGGCGGCTCTGGACATAATCAAACGCGAACGAATCCAACCGGCCGTGAAAAGGGCCGGTTGAATCGTCCGGTCAATTCAGACGAAAGTGACGGTTCGTCTGTTTTATTTTTTCAACTTGGCCTCGGCGTCGGCGAGCTTCTTCAGATATTTTTTCGGGTCTTTCTCGAAGGTCGCCTTTTCGGATTCGTCACACACTTTGATCTCCTGGCCTTTATAGACAAACACATAAGGTTTGCTGTCCATCATGCCCAACTCCATGCTGCATACGAGGCAGGTCTTGAGCGGATAGGGTTTTACCGGGGCGTTGGTGGAATCGTCGGAACGACCAACCAACGAGAAGGCACACACGGCGGCAATGATAACGAGGAGGCATTTCAATTTTTTCATATTGGTTTCAGTATTTAATTTTCGACTACGGATAGGGCGAGAACGCCACACGGCGTCCGCGCGTAAACTGGATCAATCAAATGAAGCCCACGTCTCACGACGTTGGCCGGAACAACTGCGTTGGATCAGACGGAGAGGCTTCGAGGGGGCGGCAGCGGTGGTTTCGTGGCTAAGGAATCAGCAAACCGGCTGTCGGCTTGGAAGGTTTTGAACATCCTCGGC
>Ga0316217_10005202_pt1 | contig 13614 bp, 16 predicted proteins | sample 1anoAmetaG_FD_203633 | JGI IMG/M metagenome (GOLD analysis project Ga0316217, IMG submission 203633) | Freshwater microbial communities from Trout Bog Lake, Wisconsin, USA - 1anoA | ecosystem: Environmental > Aquatic > Freshwater > Lake > Hypolimnion/Profundal zone | place: USA: Wisconsin...
TAACGACTTCTCACTCTGAAACGTCACTATACCGCTAGCACACTCGAGCGGTTCGAAGCCGTTTGCTCCGACTCCCTCCGCGTGCTCACTCGGAACCCGACGATTGAGACCGCGCGGAACCGTTCGCACGCGTCAGTCCGTAGTCCCTTTTCTGGGGCAGAGCGCACCTCGGGCGGGAAACCTTCCTAATATAAATTACCTGTAACTCTTCGCATTTTTAGCATATAATGTCACCTATGATTGCACGAATCAAGGGCACGATTGTTAACTCAACTGACAAATACCTTATCATTGAAACTCACGGCCTTGGCTACCGAGTTTTTGTGACGGCTGAAACGCTTTTAAAACATGTGAATTCGGCCGAAGTTTCGCTTTGGACCACGCACATTGTCCGCGAGGATTCGCAGGAATTATTTGGATTTGAAACAGTAGCAGACCAGGAATTGTTTGAGCTTTTGTTGAACGTTTCAGGAATCGGCCCCAAGTCGGCTCTTGGGGTGATGAATGTTGCGACACTTGGCACGATTGCGCGCGCTGTGAACTCGAATGACGTTTCGTACCTTACGAAAATTTCAGGCATTGGTAAGAAAACTGCCGAGAAAATAATCCTTGAGCTTCGTGACAAGTTGCCAGATATGGTTGCAAACGAATTTGACTCATCGACACACGATGTGCTTGATGCGTTGATTGCTCTTGGTTATACAGAATCCTCGGCTCGAGATGTTATTCATACGATTGACGGAACTCAGGATACTCAGACGAAGATCCGAGAAGCGTTGCGGATGCTTAATAAAAAGTAAACGTATGAAAAACCACCTCTTAATGTTTACAGGAACCGAGTGTCCTCATTGTGACGTCATGCGACCGCTCGTGATGAAGCTTTTGCATGATACAGGAATTGTTATCGAGGAACACGACACATGGAAACATCAATCGGATTTTCGCTTAATGGAAAATTACCAAGAACTTATACAAGATCCCGAATGTGATGGAATTCCTTTTTGGTATGACACGAAAACAGGCCATTATTTGTGTGGAGAAGTCTCCTACAAGAAATTGAAAGAGTGGGCGGAAGGTGGGCGAGGTGCTGTAAAAAAGGTATAATATCAGTATGAGTGCAGGGCAAGACATCTTAACAACTGTGGCAGGACTTTCGTATGTTGGGATTTTCGGGATCGCCTTTTTGGCGAATATTGTCGTGCCTGTTCCCGAAGAAGTGGTTATCTTGGCGATCGGCTACGTTGCGGGAACCGGGAGCATTAGTTTTTGGATCACCTTTCCTATTGTTGTTGCAGGCGCGCTGGCTTCGGATGCAATTATGTTTTTGCTCTCTCGTCGAAATAATCCGCTCGTTCGAGGGTTTTATGATAAGTTTTTCTCGAAAATATTTCCGATTAAGCAAGAATTTCTCGAACATCACATCAGAAAGGTTATTTTCTTTTCTCGATTTTTAGTTCAGCTCAGGTTCCTTGGTCCTTTTTTGGCAGGACAGGCAAAAGCTACCTGGAAAAAGTTTCTTGGATACGACATTCCTGCACTTATTATTTATGTGGGTGTGCTTATGTGGGCTGGGCATTATTTTGAAAGCAGAATCGATCGGATTTTCGACGGTATTGATGAGGCAAAAAACATCGTGCTCATAATTTTTGGGATCATTGCGCTCTGGTTTATCGGCGTATCGCTTCAAAAGTTATTCCTTGGGGATTACATTGTTTCCTTCAAGAAAAAAGATACAACCCTTTATAAACGGACGTGGGCTTTCATTATTTGGAAGATCAGGAAGCCGACCTTGGGTCAGCGGCTTGATTTTCGCTATAGCCGTTATGAAATCCTTCTTAAGAAAATGTATCGAAAGGTTTTTCCCATCAAGGTTTCTTCTTACATTGTGACGGATGTCCCAAATATTCAAGCGGTAAATTCGACTCAGCCGAAAAAACTCAGAAACTTTTTCATTCGCTCCTTGAAAACACTCAAAGAAATTCGAGGTCCTCATGTGGGGGATTATGTGGAGTTCGGAGTTTTTAATGGACCTTCAATTTCAGCTATGTGCGAAGCATCTAAAAAGGTGAAGCTCCCGTCGATACCACTGTTTGTGATTAATGATTTTAAAAGCTTTTCGGAAGGCGAAGATGTGGGCTTGTTTAACAAGGGAATCTTTACTTCTTCTTTCGAAGGAACGCAAGAATATTTGAAAAGGAAGAATATAGACTCAAAAAATATTACATGGATTCGAGATTGGGACCATGAAACGTCTTCAGAAAAAGCTCACTTGTATGGAATTGGAAAGCTTGGAATGGTGTTTATTGGCCATGGGGTAGGAGCGTCTTCGAAAGCGATTCTGGATTTCATCGGACCTTTGATTACTCAAGAAGTCATAATTTGCTTTGATGATTGGAAACTTAACAATAGCGATCTTGCGGAAGACGCAGAATACAAAGCCTTCAATGAATTTCTTGATACGCATAAAAATATTGGCGCCAAGGAAATTAAATCGTATAGCCGAAAGTCTCGTGCGTTCATTATTGGCCCGGTTATGGCTAAAAAATAAATGTAAAGAAGTGTATTCAAGTAAAAACCCTCGCGTTACCGCGAGGGTTTTTAAATGGAGGAGGATGTTTTTATTGTGGGGTGGTGTATCCATTGAAACTATTTGGAAGATATCGCACGTTCGCTCCTAAAAACAAAGGTGCTACACTGATGGTGTTAGTTTTAATAATCTATAATTCAGTATCATTCATTTTAAATATGGAACCAGTCCAACAAGCACCAAACGCTCCCATTAAGAATCCCTCGAGTAACAAGAAGGCCCTCTTATGGGTTTTGATCATTATCATTGTTGTCGTGGTTCTTGGTGTATTGATCAAACTTGTCCTTAATAAAACCCAAAGTTCATTGCAATTAGCTCGGCTCAAGTCGCAAGATGCTTGGGCTGAGATGCAAGTCTCGAATGTTATGGCTGATGCCGTAAATTCGGTGCCCGATGGAGCCAAAAAACCCTACGCAGGATTTGTTCTTCCAGCAAGTGCAATGTTCTATCCTTGTAATGGAACGCCCACGATTAATATTTCTCCCGACGCAAAACAAATGGCCATTTTTGTTCAGTCATGTGTGACTCCAGAGAGTTATTTCTGTGACGATACAAATTTGAGTCTTGCTACAACGGTGACGGCTCAATACGCGAAAAGTGGGGCCTCTCTTTGCTCGACAGGAGAAACACCGATCCAAAACTAGGCTCCCTGACCGCTGCCGATTTTCGTTTCGAAGTGGTATTATTAATTCGTTATAAGAATAATTAGTCTTCATCATTATATTTATGGGAACTCCAGGCCTTGCATTTGGTATCATTATCTTCATTGTTATCGGTCTACTTATTTTCGCGATTCCTGTAGGAGTCATTGTTCTTGTTGTGCATATTTTAAACAAGGACTCAAAGGTCGCTCCGCAAGTTAATGCGGCAGGGCTTCCGGTTGATGTTCAACCGCTTAACAATTCTTCAGGTCAAAACGCTGGAGTGCCCATTCCTTCTGAAATACGAGGTTGGAACTGGGGAGCTTTCTTCCTTAACTGGATTTGGGGAATTGGCAATAACACCTTCATTGCTCTCTTGATGTTCATCCCCTTTGTAAACTTTATTATGCTTTTCGTGCTCGGGGCAAAAGGTAACGAGTGGGCATGGAAAAACAAGCACTGGGACAGTATCGAGCAGTTCAAGCGAGTTCAAAAGAAGTGGGCTTGGGCCGGACTCATTATTTTTCTTGTTGTGACAGCGTTCATGATAATAACTATGACCACTGCCGGAATCTTTGTCGCTAAAGATGTCGGAGGCGGCGTTCAGGCGGCCGATACCTTCCTTATGGATCTTTCCTCGGGCAATACTCAAGCAGCTTATGACAGTATGGCGAACAGCGAAAAGGCAACCTTTGCCTTGACTGATCTTCAAGCTGCGGTAAAGACATATCCGTATCTTGCCCAGGTTACCAGTGAATCATTCTCAGACCAGACCTATACAGGAACGACCGCATTGCTTTCCGGTACGATTACGACTGACGATGGAAGCACGTATCCGATAACTATCAATGAAGTGAATGAAAATGGGCACTGGAAAGTTTTCAGCTTTCAGCTGACAGAAGCACAAACGGATAATGGTGACTAACGGATTTTTCTGTGGCGAGACCCATGTTGATACGCTTGGGTTTCGCTGTTACAATTAAGCCAGTAGATTAATTATTAAGCCATAAGCCCCTCAACCATCTATGAATTTTTTCAGCAAATCCTTTTTTAAGGAGCCATCAAAGAGTAATGAAACTAAGCCCGATTCTGTCGAAACATCAAACGAAGGATACAATTTACATATAGAACTATCTCCTGAAAATAAAGAAGCCCTCGCTATTTTAGCAGCTGAATTTTTTACAACAGTAGATACTATTACTGAAGCCTTTGCTAATAACTGGAAAACTATTAGTTCGACAACAGCCCTTACCACATTGTTAAGTTTTGCGGAAGCTAAAACTCCTGATGCTACTCAATCGCAGCAGTCACCGAATACGATAGTTGCGCAACAACTTGAAGTTGGGAAAAATGTTTCACCAGAGCAAGTTTTGGGCTACGAAGATCAGCTTGCCGATCTTGCGCAAAAGAGTGGCCCTGCCTACAAGGTTACTGAAGGGAACAAGGTCGTATGGGAAAGAAAATTTAAATCTGGCGACAACATGCTTGCCAAGTTCTTCTATAAGGATTCAGGTGATATAAACCCAGAAGGCTTTGCTCTTGATTTTCAGAGATTGGTGGATAATAAAGTTCAAGAAGCCATTATTTCTGACGGAACAACATTTGTCCACGGAAAAACTTCCACATCAGATGGAAACAGTATTAAGAATGAAACTGTCGCGGTCAAGGGAGCACGAGATGGCTTCATTGATGAAACTGTTTATAAGGTTGATGGGATTGTAAGATCAGAATACCGTTATTATAAAGAAGAAGACCCTGTCACAAAAAAGTTAGTAACCAAGGTTGATCTAAGAGTGCTGTGTAAAGACGGTGTCATGAGACAAGCAAATGTTTCAGACGCTGAATTATGTGTGGTAAGAGCAGAAGAATACATGGCATTTGCTGCGAAAACTGCCGCTGAAACACAAAAAGACGTAAAGCCAAGTGTTGCAAAAACAACAGCGGCGCCAGCAGCTACGGCAAGTTTGTAAAGATGCATATGAATTTAATGTAATAAATAAAACCCTTCTTTAACGAAGGGTTTTATCATGGTGCCCCACTGTTCTCATGTTAGTGCTTTAATCAAAAAGCATCACAATTATGCCTGTTTACACGTCTTAAACCTCTAGGCTTTTTTCGTCGAAAGCTGGAAAAAAGGTGTTACAATAGAAATGTATGGAAAATGAGCTGATCGACAAGATTAATAAGATATATACTGATTTTACTAAGAAAATGGACAGTCTTTTCAGTAGAAGAAAGGACCTTCTCAATGATTATCGTGAGAAGCTAGAGGAAGCTAAAATTAAGGAGATCAAGGACTCGCTATTAAAATAACAATCATGAACAGAGAAAGTTTACATAATAATGATAGTGCAGGGGTAGAGACTCTTGAGGTGCAGGAACATGCTCCCGTGGTTGTTGAAAGTAAAGAAAGTAGTCTGGAATTTGCTGATAAGATACTTAATAGAATAAAGGGTTACGTGGACTCCTTCATCCACAAGAAAGAAGCTATTGAAAAAGTCGAAAAAACAGTTCCCTTGGATGATCTAACAACCAAAGAGCGGATAAAAAACGACATAGGCCTAGAAAGTCAGTTGGACGAAATAGATAACGAGGCACAGAAAATACAAACTGAGGCTTCGGACAATGTAAATTTAACAGTTCGGGAATTTAGTAAATCTTACCATGACCCGAAATACAGAAATGAAGTTGCTAAAAAAATCATTGAAGCGAGAAAATTAGGGGGAGATGTTGAGGCTGTGAGAAATGGGTTTTATAACGAAACAGCTGGTAAAAAAGAATCTTTTGAGTCTCAAGAAAAAGAAAGAAGTATTGCCGAAATAATGAAAGAAAAAAATCTGGTAATCGTTCATGCGATACCCCTGACATCATTTGAGAGGAAAAGTACCCGAGAAAATAATCCTGTATTAAAATCAAATGGGTATCAGGATTTTAAAACGAGTGTCGAGATAGTTTCTGGCCTTTCTCCTACTATTTCCACGTCAATTCCGTCGCCAGATAAAAATGGAAATGGCTTGTATTATCCGAGTGGTATAATCTTGGGAGAAGGAAAAATTCTTTCGGCTCGTTCAGGAGACTCGGGATCGGTTGCGCATGGGATGTACAAAAGGATTCCTAAGTTTGGAAGAGAGAATCAGACTGCTATTCAGTCAGAAATAAACATCGACAAGGTTGTTGAAGAAGGGAATTATTATAATGAGTTAACAGTAGAAAGTCCTCAAGTAGCTGGCTTGTTTTATGATCTAACAGAAGATGCTGAGCCACCTTTAGAAAACCCTAAAAAGAATGAACTTCTTGAAAACATGGTCCGTTATAGTGAGATACGGCCGAGCGAAGAAGAGTTACAGAAAGAAGCAGACCGTATGGATAAAAAATGGCATGAATATATTGTGGAACAACAAAGCGAAAGAGACGAAAAAAGACGCTCCCGAAAGTTTCAGTTGTATAAGATGAAAAAATATTCAGAAGAAATGAGATTACCACTCTATGTGTTTAAAAAAGAGCAAGGTGAACTGAAAAAATACAAAGTGACATTTCTGTCTACTATAAACCCAGAAAGTGAAACAATAGAGGAGGCGGACTATGTCCTAGAAGAAGTGACCGCGAAAGATATCTATGAGTCGAAAAAAGATATTCCAAGCGAGGAGAGAGCAAAGATGATCGAAGACATAAAAAGCAAGGGCGTCCTATCTGATTCAGCGGAAAAGGAAGTTGATAAGAAATTCAAAAATCTCTAAAAATAAAGACCTTCCGGGTTTTTGTTTTCTTAAAAGAGTTTGAATTGTATCGTTAAGTCAAAATTGTGATCCCAACGCTACAATTCTCGAATACATTCTGGTGTTGCAGGGCAAGCTGGCGCCGATGCAGAAGGTGAATTATGACAATTGCTACAAAGAGATGGAGAGGTATGAGCTGCTCAGGTAAGTTCACGATGTTCACACGTTCACGAAAAAAGCCGCTGGGTAAACCAAGCGGCTTGAAGTGGTAGATCTAGTTCTGGAGTAATAACTACCATTCACTAAGTTGTTTTATGGAACCAAGGTTTATGTTCAGAACGATAGCTTCCCAGTTCATTATTTCCAAAGATGTACTTAATCCGCCTAAAAGGGAATCTCTATCGCTCGGTCCATTTTGTAGGCTATCAACTCTACGGATAACAATTTTCAAATAAAGCTGAAGCTGTTCGGGGGTGCAATATTTGTACATGTCAGAGAATTTACGTATATGCCTGGTTTGATAATAAGGATGTGCTTCAGATAGAAATAGTTCAATAAAATCTTTATTACTGATTAAATATTCTGCAAGGGATTTATCTTGCTCAATTCTAGTATCTGAATACCTGGGAGCAAGCTTGCATACCTTATCGGTGAATAAGACATCCCACAGCTTTTCAATTCCATAAGAATAATCATAATAAAGACCCTTATCTTTGTTATAGCTGAGCGCCTTCCTACAAAAAACAATCCCTTCCTTTGCTGCTTTCACTTTTATAAAATCTAATAGCTTTGAATACACAGGCGTTTCAAAGGTGTATTTGGCAGTCCAGAAGAATTGTTTGTATCTGAGCACGAGAGGTTTTTGGATAAAGGAAGCAAAAAATGTAAATTCTTTTGCTGTCACCAAATCCATTTCGGTTTCAATCAAGGGCTTTTGAAAAAACTTCAAATATGAAAGATAAAGTAGGTAATAAGAATATTGTTTTATGTTTTCAGAGAGAGTTTCATCTCCCCTAAGTTTTAATAATGCTGTTTTGTGGGATGGAAGGTTTTCAGTTTCTAAACCAAAATCATTCAGGACAGTAGTTGCTTGATTAATGGTTGTTGAAAAGTGTCGATTGTTGGGTTGTCTTTTTATCTTTTTTAAAGATCCAAGGTAAAGTTCTGCGAGAATAAAGAAAAGCGCACAGATGGATGGTAATAAAATAATAACAATCGTAAATAAGGTGCCCATTTCGTTTCGATTTTCCATAGATAGTTTTTTGTTAAGAAATTTATTTTACTTCCCATAATCTAAACTTCTCAGCAGTTCCTTGGTCGGATTTGCTGAGCACGTCAAAGACTGGATCCTCGCCGCAATTGTCGGTGTTGATCTGAATAGCCTCCTTTGGCTTTAAAGAAAACATTTCAAACTGCTGGTACACGAGATCTTTAACCGTTAGGTCATATACTCTTGAAGAAATGATAACGGATACCGTTTTGTTGGAATTGTTGGTCAATTTAATCATCGGAGAGTAGGTATAGAACCCGACATGCTTCCAGCGTTGGCCGCTTACTGTTACGTTTACCGTTGATGCGGAAAATTCTTCTTGTGGATGTTTCTCTACCAGTTCGAGTATTCCCCAAATGAGAGCTCCAGCCAGAATAAAGAAACTGATCAATCCTGCAATCCCTTCGCCTCCACTTGAGAGGGCGAAGGTAACAAATTCAAAGAACCAAACGAACGGTCTTGTTAACCAATAAAATAGTTTTTTCATGTTTTGTAATTTAATTGTCAGAGAATTAATTTCTGAACATAGTATATCAGATTGTCAATATGATGTCAATATAAATTATCAAGACTAGGTTAAATAGATATTATAATATAAGTCTATTAACAGAATAGATATATTCTGTTATAAATAATTGACACAAAAAAAGCTTTAATATACAATGGTTTCATATGAAAGAACAATTTCTAAAGATCGAAAATCTCCTTAAAAAAGCAGGCTTTTCCGACAAGGAAGTAGTCATTTATTTGACTATTCTTGAAATGGGTCGAGGCGTGGTTTCTGAAATCTCTCGCAAGGCTGGAGTAAACAGAACGACGGGGTACGTAATCCTTGATAGCTTGGCGAGCAAGGGGCTCGTGAGTGTATCTGGTAAGGAACCAAAACAAGAATATGTCGTCGAATCTCCTGAAAACTTGGCAAAATATTTGAACTTGGAAATTGAGAAGCAAAAATCAGTATCCGTTGAGCTGAATGCGCTATTGCCTGAAATGTCTTCGATCTACAAAAAGGGAGATCGTCCGCGCGTGAGGTTTTATGAAGGGATTGAGGGATTGAAACAAGTGTACGAAGATACTCTGACATCAAAGGAGACAATCGTTGCCTATGCAGCATATGATGACATGCACAAAACGCTTCCCAATTATTTTCCTGATTACTATAAACGGCGTGCAGCAAAAGGAATTTTCGCACGAGGAATCATCCCTGCGACGCCTGCAGCTTATGAGCGTGCAAAGGTAAACAAAGAGGAAGCTCGTGACATTGTTTTGGTGCCTGCCGACAAGTATATGTTCTCTCCCGATATTGAAATTTATGATAACAAAATGATGATCGCTTCATGGCGAGAAAAACTTGGGATTATTATTGAATCTGCCGAAGTTGCTGATGCAATGAAAAAGATTTTTGAGCTGGCTTGGATTGGGGCACAACAGGTTAATCAAGGGAAGTAGTTCACAATGTTCACACGTTCACTTTCACATAAAAGTATTTATCCAGAACATGTTTCATCCTGAGCGCCTTCTTTTTGTTACGGGTAATAACCAATCGCTGTTTCCCTTTTTTAGTCACGAGCTTTTTCAAGGCATCTAAAAATTCACCGTTCGGCGTCGAATACTTTTCATAAAGTAAATCCATTTCAGCTGAAATGTTCTTATCAAGAAATGCCTCGATGCAGTAATCATCGATGATGCTCAGATAATGATTGTTATCAAATCCGCTATCTTTTGGAAGAAGATAGTACTGCTCCTGATCCCCGTCGAAATTTCTCTTTGCCTGCTTGTCGATTGGCATATTGTTCCCAACAGTCAAGAAAACCTGTCGTTTTGTTGCAGATGTTTTTTCCAAAAGGATCGCATCGTTTTCCTGACGGACGAAGTATGCCCAGTCATGAGGATTGTACGCAAAGATGGGTTGGTTGTTTTTTAACACTTCAAAAAAGAGATAGAGCGAATGCGACCAAAAAATATCAAGTTCCAAGATCGAGCGAAACGAATAAGAAACCCTCTCGCCCTCTTTGAGGCTTAGAAAAGAGGAGTCGCTTGCTGGCTTGGAATAATAATGCGCCGCAAGAGCGAAATAGTTTTGCATTTTGCCGATCCAAACAGCCGAGAGGGAGACCATTTTCGTATGGATGGTGATAATCTCTTTTGCTTTCATTGCTCGAAGGGTACGGTAAACACCCTGGCGCGATGTCCCTTTGCGCTTTTCGTACACTGATGCAATCAATGCCTCTATGGAACAAGACCCTTCCTTGAGGGTTTCAAGCAGATATTCTTCAATGGTTTTCTGGTGCTTCATAATAAACAAGTTGTTTACAACTGAGCATAATATACAACATATTTAGACAAACTGCAATACTTTTGTATATTGATCCTGATAATCATTCTTTAACAATTTAAATCATAAAACTATGTTTTGCGGATTCAATGAACAAATGCTTGAAAGTCTTTCCCGATTTAACAAGGAATTGGCAACCTACGGACTGATAACCAAGTCCAAAGAAAACAACGAAACAATCGACCAGGCGATCCAGCGCGAGATTTCAGACATGTCGTGCTTCCTGCTGGAAACTCACCGTATTGAAGATGCTCCCAAACGGTTAATGACAGAGGGGCTACTGAAATACTGCATCGGTTTCTACTTGAACATCAGACGCTCTGGAATTGATAACCACGAAGAAACGATTAAAAAACTTGGCGAGTTTTTCATGTTTATGGACAACCTGTATTACTCGGAGCTGAATCACAAGCCCGATGATATGGAGCAGTTGACCAAAGCCTTGAACAAAAAAGAGATTTATTGATTCACGTTCTAAAACCATAATTTATGGAAGTCGTAAGAAAATTTACGGACGTAATTGCCGAAACCCCAGACTTACTTCTGGAAGATATTTATGCAAAGAACCCCTTGCTGAAAGATCTGCAGGGAAAAGAGCTTACTATTACATCGCACGGGTTTTCAAGCGAACAGCCTGAGGTGATTGAAATGTACAACAGAATTGTTTCGCACCAAGGAAAAATTCGCGAACTGTCGCAGAAAGCCCAGCAGCTTTTCGGAGTAAAACCGCTTGCCGTCATTCAGAGCCAGGATCTCAAAAAACTGGTTATGGAAATGCCGAGAATGCTTTTCTTCGAAAATGTCAGCAGTGATGGATTCGTGGGGTGCGACAATGGATTTATGGGTTGGATCCTGAAAGATCTGCAGCCGATGAATGATATGGCGAATGAAATTCTTTCCAGCAGAGGATTTCCTGAATGGCTTAAAATGGGTGACCGTTATGGATCAAACAACGAATACAGATATTTCCTGGACGGTAGCAAGTTCCTTCATGGGACGGCGAAAGAAGTAAAGCTTTTCTCGAATGAACGTCCGTTTATGCAACGGGTTCGAGAATTTTTCGGGAATACAAACAACCCTCATGAGTCTGAAAGGGTTAAAGGCGAGTTCGCTTTTGATATGCCGCTCGGAAGATGGGAAGGCAACAAGCTGCTTGCGCTCTTCTTGTACAACCTGTACCAGGCGAACAAGAAAAAGCGGTTGGAATGGTCAGATGTTGAGAGTCATTACAACACAATTGCGCAAAGATTTGTTTCGTCAGCGTTGAGCATGCCAGGAAACGAGAGAGGAAAGATTTTCGGGGATTCGAAAACCCAGAAGATACAAATTTCCTTTTTGGACTGCCCGCTGCGCATCAGCCTGCTTTTGGGAAAAATACGGACGGCCTCCTACCAGCCCGTTGTCATCTGCGATCAATCGGCAGTTGGCTTCCAAACAAGAACAAGAGAGGTTGTACCTACGCACAAGTTCGACCCTATTGTTGGGGTTACTATGGAAGAAGATACCTATGGCAATTGGGTGGTCATCCTCGATCGGTTCGGTGAAAACCTGCCCTTTGAAGAAGAGATGATGGGGCAGATAAAGACTATGTTCACCAAAAAGTTTCTTGGTGAACAGTATCTGAACTAGCCACAAAACAGATTTTGATATTACACCGAGATGTTATGAGTAAAATCATGCCTCTCGGTTTTTTGTTTGCAAAAAAGTTTCTATAACGACGAAGTAGTCAACTGTTTTATCTGATCTCGTATTTTTCTATGCGTCTCCAGGTCTGTTCCCTTGGGATTAGGAACGCTCCAACAAGTAACCTTATCACTATTTTTCATATAGTCAGGAATCGGTTCACCATCAGCAGTGAATAAAACCACACGATCTGCTTCATCGAAGAGTTCCTGATTGAGTGGTTTTATATAGTTTTGAGAGACATCAATCCCTTCCTCTGCCATTGAATCAATGACATTTTTAGCCAACGGTATCTCTTTGATTGTTTGCCCTGGAAAACTGACTGTAGTGCCGGCGGATGATACTTGGTTGTTAGGATTGCCGTATTTTTTATAAAGCGCCTCGGCGAACTGGCTTCTTCCGATGTTTCCGCGACAAACGAATAAGATTTTCATATATTCATTATAACTCAAATTCGGAACAATACTCCTTGGCGGTGTTACAACATAAAACCTCCCATTGGGAGGTTTTATGTTGTAAGGCAAGAGAGATTTTGAACCCTCTCGGTCGCTCTCACTGGAATGTGACCTCGTCAGGAATCGAACCTGAATCGCAAGCTCCGCAAGCTCGCATTCTATCCGTTGAACTACGAGGCCGGATGTTACAGCCGGGGGCTGGAAGCTTTTGCATCGTACTATAGAAAGAGAGGTTTTTCAAGAGAAGTTTTTTGGGGTTTTGCAAATACAAAGAGGGGCCGCCGAAGGCGGCCCCTCTTTGTATTTTTATGTATCTGTCACACAACTGTTCTTGGCTTACAACCCGACCGTTTCAGCGAGAATTGCAATAAGCGACGGGTTCGTTTCCTTTTCCTCTGAGAACTTGAGCAAATAATCGCGAATTGTCGTGGCAGGGATCGTATCTGGAAGCGTTACGATTCGTTCAGGTAATACTGCTCGCCCTGTCATGATGCTCAAGCGATTTCTTTTCTTGTGATCGACGAACATCCAAAATGATTTGATGGTTTCGTGAGTATAGAGGTTTTCGTTTAACTTGATGCCACGTTCAGAAAGTTCCACATGCACAGGCATCGGCTTATCATTTCCATAATAGGCAATCATGACCCCGCCGAGCACAATGAGAAGTGCAAGTAAATAGTTTTTTGACACAATACAAAGAGCGGCTCCGACAATGACCACAATGGCAAGTCCCCAATACCAGTCAGTTGTTTTTTCTCGGTGGTCGACTTCGGTTGCGTCCCACTCGAATCGCTTTGTCTGCTCGTGAATTAACATGAGTATATTCTAGCAAGGATAGGAGGGGATGAGAAGAGGGTACAACAAAAGATGCGCAAGGCCTCTGGCCTTGCGCATCTTTTGTTGTATGTGACTAGATAATTACTGCGC
>Ga0316217_10005203_pt1 | contig 13613 bp, 7 predicted proteins | sample 1anoAmetaG_FD_203633 | JGI IMG/M metagenome (GOLD analysis project Ga0316217, IMG submission 203633) | Freshwater microbial communities from Trout Bog Lake, Wisconsin, USA - 1anoA | ecosystem: Environmental > Aquatic > Freshwater > Lake > Hypolimnion/Profundal zone | place: USA: Wisconsin...
CACCCCCAACCCCAACCCCAACCCCAACCCCAACCCCCTATATTTAGATATGAGATAGGGATTTTATTAAAGTATGCCTTGAGATAACTAACAATTCTTAATCGAAAAAAGATGTATGAATCGCTAGACTATTTTTCAGGTAGTTTATTTAAACTATGCAGTTAATTATAGAAGCAAATTTAAGACTAAAAGTCTACCAAAGCAAAAAGCTAAGAAGGATTCAGCTGCTTTAGACTAGACTATCTATCATTCAAGACCTAATCTTAAGTAGTTAAAAGATGTATTGATGCAATGAAATCAGTTTCAGCTAATCATATCTTCTTCGTCTAATCCTTCTTAGCTACTAAAGACAATTTTTTCGAACTAAAATCTTAGAAATTAATTCTTGAAAATGGTAACTTTTTACGAACTTCGTATAATCGCCTGAGAAGAGCTAAATAGTAAATTTTGAAGTGCCTATTGGGCTAACCCCAATGGATGTAGCTCGCCTCCTCGCAGTGAATCTAAAGAACTAAAGCGAATAAACCCATAGTCCATTCTTCTATCAACTAAATCTTAGTAGGACTTTTAAGTGAAGAAATTTCTCTAGTCTACAACCCCAGGCAATTGAGCTCGAGGAACTTAAATAGGTTCTTTAGGAGCTTTTAAAGCCGAATTAAGTTATCTGACAACCTATTTTACTTTGTAAGGCTTCTTTTTAATTATTTTTAGGCCATCGATAACCCAAAAAGTTCCCTGCTTCTAGGTTTTTTTCATATCTAATTAAATCCTTGAAAAGTTATAATCGTTAATAATAAACATGAAGACAATTATGCCTACCAAAAAGTCGTCTATTTAAAAAATAAAACTTAACTCTTATCTTAACCCCTAGCAATAGACCTGCGTTTGGCTAAACAACAAATTAGATTTTCTTTATTCAATGCCTATTTTTCAAAATTGTTGATAAAGTTACAAAAAAAGGAATATGTATGGATAAGTTTTTTTGATTAAACATATTTTTAACAAGTGCATTTAATCGAGTTTTTTAAAGATATTGATATCAAGAAAAAAGATGTAGGAAAAAACTTTGATTAAAACTTATCTATGAGATTATTAGTGGAGAAAAGCAAGTTTTATGGAATCTAATTCCTTATCAAGGTTTGCAAAACCTTCGTAAAATCATTCTTATAAGTCATAAAAGATCATATTAATCAAAAGAAGTTAAAGCCGCTAAGATCTGTTAGTACCAGATTATCTGAACCTGAGATGTAGTTGTTGTCTCCAGCTACCTGATTGTTGCATCCTTTCAATTCATTTGAACATCCCAAAACTGCATTTTTGTGACCTTCGATCGTATTCGAACTACCCTTCACCTGATTAAAAGATCCTAGTATGCTATTAAAATCTCCAAACATAAAGTTCTGATCTCCAATTAAAGTGTTAGACTTGCCTGATACTTGATTGGCGTTTCCTTGCAAAGCATTATGGTCTCCATTTACAGTATTGTTAGAACCTTTTACTTTGTTCTCATTTCCTAATAAAGAATTACTACTACCTATAACTTGGTTCAAATGACCAAAAATTGAGTTTAGGTCACCTTTAACTTTATTGGAATCTCCTTGAAGCAAATTAAAATTACCTTGAAGCTGATTACTGTTACCTTTTACCCCATTTGAATCTCCACTAACAGCATTATTGTTGCCAGATAACATGTTTTTTGAGCCTGTCAAAGAGTTTGAATCTCCACTAAGAGTATTTTGAGATCCGGTAACTTTATTAGAACTGCCTTGTAAAATATTTTCATTTCCTTTTACTGTGTTTACACTTCCCAAAACCTGGTTTTTATTGCCATTCAAGCTATTAGAGTCTCCAATTGCAGTGTTTTAATTTCCATTGACAACGTTTTTGTTCCCGTTCACTGCATTATAAGAGCCATTGATCTTAGTATTGTTTCCTTGAAGTAGGTTTTGACTTCCAGTAATGATATTTTGATTTCCTTTCAGAATATTGGTATCTCCTTTTACGCTATTGTTGTTTCCCGCGACTTTGTTTTCATTTCCAGTTAAGCTATTTGAATCTCCATACACAGTGTTTATATTTCCTGTAACATTGTTGCTAAAACCAAGCACATTATTTATTCTTCCCTTTATCAAGTTTTGATCTCCAGCTGCATTGTTCTGTTCACCTTAAATAGTGTTAAAAGAGCCTGTGTTGTTATTGTTGTTTCCCAGAATGATAGTATTGGAACCTAAAAGAGTGTTATTGGACCCTTTAATTGCTGAATTATCACCTTTTACAAGGTTTTAGTTACCCTTTACTATCAAATTGTTGCCAATCATCTCATTTTTATTACCTTAAACTGTGCTGTTATTTGCGAGCAATTTGTTTCCGTCACCACTTAGCTTATTTTGAGAGCCTTGAACCAGGTTGTTGTTTCCGTCATTTATTGTGTTTAATGAGCCATTCACTTGGTTGCTGTTTGAGTTTATTAAGGCATTATTGTCTCCCAGAACCATGTTTTTACTGCCTGAAACTGTATTACTACACCCTCCAACTCCATTGTTATTACCAGAAACAGAGTTTTTATCACCAGCCAACAAATTTTGGTTTCCGTCAACTGAGTTTAGATTACCTTTTACTGAATTTTGGTCTCCAGTCAATTTATTTTGATTTCCAATCAATGTGTTGTTATTTCCATCAACTGCATTTTAACTACCTGCAACTTTGTTGTTATCTTTATTGATCAGGTTTTTATCTCCTACTACTTGGTTGCTGTTACCATTGACTGAGTTTGTGTCTCCTTTCAGCTGATTGTTGCTTCCATTAACGGCGTTGGAATTACCAAGGAGGGTATTTTGGCTTCCAATAGCAACATTACTGTTTCCTGCTACATTGTTTTGATCTCCTATGAGGGTGTTTTTGTCACCTTTGACGTTATTTTTGTCCCCGACTAAAGTGTTTGAGCTACCTTGAACTGCATTTTTATTACCAACCAAGGTGTTATCACTTCCTTGAAGAAGATTTTATGATCCTTTTATTTGATTGTTATTTCCCTTGGTAATTTCGTTTAAGTTACCAAAAATAGTGTTTTGCAAACCAAACGCTTTGTTTAAGTCACCTACTATCGTAGTATTTGCCCCTATCAAACTATTGTTTGATCCACTTAGCTTATTGTTATAACCCTGCATCTGATTGCCTGAACCTTGTACTAAGTTGTTTCCTGCTGTAATGGTGGTGTTTGCTTTAGGATTTGCTTTTGAAAAAACGCCATCCATATTGAAAAGGCTTCCAAGTTGGTTGGTCTGCTTTTGTGCCCCGGCGAAGGTAGCTTGCATGTTGGCGAACAAACTGTCCGAAAATGAAGGGGAAAGCTTGATAGTTTATTAGTATGTGGGTGCTATCAGCAGCAGATAGATGAAGAGAAATACCACAGGTGAAGAACGAGCTTGATACATCTGAAGAAGAATAAAACTTTCGATTAATAGAATATATAAGATTTTTTTCCATAACAGAATTATATAGTCTAAAATTCGAAGATTCTTTAGACGCTCTTTTCAAAATGCAAAGAAGGCCTTGGCTAGTTTTTGTAGAGTAGAATTTACCAGAGAACAAGTTCTGGTCAGAATAAATTATCAAGTTACTGAAAATAAGGTTGGCATATTTTCAAGAGAGACCCATGTTTTTGCTTGAATCTGCCTAACATTTCAAAATCATTAATTGACTTTTGACTCTTTTGGCTCTATAATAATAAATGAACAACTCAAGTGGGTTTAAAAAAAGTAGAGAGACCTTCACTGTACAGATACGCAAGTAAAATAGACAAGACATTTTCTTTAAATTCAGAAAAAGCCACCTCTAAAGTGCTATGGAAAACGAAGGTAGCGTACTCTTGGATAGTCACATTGTATTGGATGAAAATATGAGAACTCTGATCGAGAGGTACTCCTAGTAAAATTTAGCTGCCATAGATACGAATTTACTTCGTCTCAAATTTAGTAACTTTGTGAAGGGTTGAATGCTTAATCTCATTAAATTAGGCATCAGGCAACAATAGGCCTTAGAAAGTTGCTGTCTGAGGAAGAAATAGAACCCTATCTTCAGATTATTATCGATAAAGGGGTGATCTCTAAGCTTATAAATCTAATCCAAGACAGGAAGTATCCTCAGCTTCAGTTTTAAGCTTGTTGGATAATAACAAATATCGCTTATAGCTCAAGCCCTCACTGTGAATCAATTGTTCAACAAAACGGGATTCAGGTAATCATGCAACTGCTCTATTAAAACTCAGGGCCTGTGATAGATCAAGCCTTGTGGGGTTTGGGAAATATCGCAGGAGACTCTATAAACTCTAGAAACAAAGTTATAGTCAATGGTGGAGTCTAATGTGTTCTAAGAATCATTCAATACACCGCTTCTCCTTAAACAATGAAGCTTTCATGTTGGGTTTTGTCCAATATGTGCAGAGGTGAACCTGTCCCAAAATACGAGTTGATAAAAAAGGCAATTGTTACTTTGAGTGAAAAGATAGCATTAGGCATGTTATAAAGCCATTACTTAACAGGTGCTCTATGGTCATTATGCCTTCATTCCTAAGGTTCAAAGTCAAAAATAAGAGCAATAATATCTGTTGAAAATTTGGTTACGAAATTGATTGAACTTTGTTGCCTATCAGAACATCAAATTGTGATCCCTTCTCTGAGAATCTTAGGCAATATATCTACTGGAAATTCAAGCCAAACGGACTAGCTTCTTAACAATAACATTTTACAGCTGCTGGAGAGGCTTGTTGAGAATGAAAAAAGGTCAATACGTAGATAGGCATGTTGGATTTTATCAAATATCGCTGCAGGGACATAAAACCAAGTTTAAAGGCTGGTTAGTTACCCTAACCTTGTGAAAAGACTGACAGAAAAACTGCTGACAGATTAATATGATGTAAGAAGGTAAGTTTGCTTCATTTTTGGAAATGTTTGTCATCTTGGAAAACCTCAAACTATTTTTCAAGTCATCGTTTAATTCAATCTTTTAGAGGCTTTGGGTAGTCTTTTGTAACTTGATCAAGACCATAAACTTTTGTAAGCCTCTGTAAAGTGCCTTTATGAGTTTCTCGTAATTGGATCCAAAGTGAGCCCTTAAAATACGATTTTGAAAAACGTGGAAAGAATGCCCTCTATATTGGATAAGATTGAATCACTCCAACATCACATTTCCGACGACGTTTACAAGCAAGTGTGTAAACTGCTTCAAAGATTTTTCACAATGGAGGAGAGAATCTTTTGATCAATTTATTTACTTTAACTAATTCAGCTACAGGCATTCAAGATAAAGAAAGCTAATTAAGATCCACATAATTAAGTATCTAATTAGCGTTCCTTGAGAGGAAAAAAATTAACAAATACGCTCCTTGATTGATGTAATGTTGTTGAGAGGATTTGAAGCGGGCTTAGGCAAAAACCATTCCTAAGCTTTTAAGATAAATAATCGAAGCTCTTTATGAAATGTAATTCATTAGTAAGTAAAATACATGTTTTATATCAAAAGACTTTTCTTTTTCGAAAATTAATTGTGCTGACTTTGTACGGAGAGTTTTTTATATTCTTGACGACTTTTTAGTCCACTTTACTTTGTTTGGGAGTAAACCAGGTATAGTCAGTTGAAGAATTAATAACATTTAAAACTTCATTTTGCATCTTGAGATCTTTGTGAGTGGCACTCTACAGAAAATCATTGTAAGAGTGGCGCAAAAACCCATTTCTATGACGCTTGACAATTTGTTTTTTTTAAGCTTGAGAATTGTTAAAGATCTTGAGAATGAGGTCATACATTGGAAGCTGCTCAGCTTTGTTTTCTTTGAACTACCCTTAGTTATCACAGTTTTCTTCAAACATTTGCAGCATTTTATAGCTTAAGGTCTTGTGTTTCCCGCCTCTTTTACTCTTCATCTCTTCCTCCTAATAGTTATCATCGATATCGTTGTCATTATCATTATCATTATCATCGTTATTGTTTTCATCGAAATTTTCTATATCGGCTTCTGGTTGAATTGGCTTGACACAAACAGTTTCTAATTTTTTGACATCTCTTTTACCTAACTTCTTTTGAGACGAAAATTTTTACTTATAAATGCGTGTGAAACGTAAGTTTGCCTTTCCTTTGGTTGATTCGTTACTTGCAACTGTAAATTTACATTTTGGCTTTATGGGCCTCTTGAGTTACTATACTTCAATTTTTTTTAATATTTTTTTCTAAAGTTTTTTGAGGTTTCGCAAAGCTAAGCACGATAAATAATCGTAAGCCCTGTGCGGATTTTACTCATCTTAAAGAGTTTTAGCTTATTTAGTATATTGAATGGACAGGGATAATCCAAACCCCTAAAACTCTTTCTAAAGAGTAGGCTTTTCGTTTTCTTTGAGAGCTTAGCTAAAATCGCATTAGAACTAATCTTAGATTTCATAATCTAAGCTGTTTACTGTGCAATAAAATCTTTCTATAGGTTTATTGACCTTAATAGCTTTTGAGGTGTAGTTTTTTATTTACAAAGTTTAAATCAGCCTATCATCTGTTTAATAGATGCTAATCTACATTTCTTACAAAAGATGACTGCCTAAACAGATTGTTATGACCGTAATATTTTACGTTTCTTCCATGCAATGTCGAAAGATATTAATAATACTGATGGAAATTCAAAATTCGGTACATAGAAATAAAAAATTCTAAAAGGCCAACAACATATTCAATCTATATTATATCAGAATACAAACGCTTTGTAAGGAAAGCTCAAATTTTGTACAAAAATGTTTAGGCATCTGGTTGGTGAAGTCCTATCGCAAGGTTGTTGCGAAATCGATATTTTCTTGCTGTTTTACTGGGTTAATGAGATATAATGTCACCCTTACAATGAATTGGATCTAAATTGTAAAAATCTTGGAGTGTAAATTTCTTCTAGTTTTCAGATTTGTTCGAGATTGATTTTTACTTTCTTAGTTTGGTCTCATTGTTGTTCTTTTTTTAGTTTTTCCACGTATTCTTCGAATTTGGAAAGACTCTGATAGTCTTGTAAATAGAATCTGAGGATAAGCCTTCGTTTTCCAAAACTTTTTTGTGATAATCTTCAATTAGTTTCTTATGTATTTTGACTTTGATAGGTAGAGTTTTATGGATTTCTCTCAACTCCGGATTTTGAGGAATACTTTAGCCTCTTTTCTGTGTTTTTTGGATTTAAGGATACTTTTAGCCATTTAAGCTCATTTATATTTTTGATATTTTCTTAGACCCATAGAGAGGGCTAATTCTGTTTTAAAGCTATTGTTGATGCTTTTGCTTTTTTAGAAGCAATAGAAAGTCTTTGCTTATCTTAGTGTAACTATTCCTCTATTCGGTTTTTGAATAAAACTGGATTTAAGCAATTTTATTAAGTTATAAACTCCTTTTGTGTGATGAAGGATTCTTGAAATGTTGTTATCTTTTAGGACTTTAGTTTTTATTTGAATTTTCTTATGATTCCCAGGGTGAGATAGACTTTTAAGGGGGAAGTTACCTTAGAAGCTATGAATATTCATAAGCAATAAATTTGCTGGAAATGTCAGGCTGAAGGTTTCCTTCCTTGTTTTTTCTTCGAGAAAGTATTTCCTTATACATAAAATTATTATAAAAATCAGTTCTTTTTTGCAAAGAAGTGTTAGATTACTTCTTTCTCTTTGTTTCTTTCTGCAGGATTGAAATATTGGAGACAGGTAATTATTTTTTTCTGCTTCTATTATCGTCCTTAAGTTTTTATTTTTTTGTTTGCCTCTATTGATTAAAATATAAACTAAGAAGAGAAAGGCTTCGGAACAGCCTTACGAATGATGTAAGATTGGTTAAGCTTTTAAGATTTTAAGACTCTTGGAATCGATAAGAGCCTCTTTCTAGTGTGCCAGTCAGCTAAAGTAGTTTACTAATAGCCAAATCTATACTATTTAAAGTTCATGAAAGCCTGCCCTTTTTCAACACTCTTCTTTTCTTTGTTTCTATTTTGCTATCTTTTGAAAGCTTAATTATTTGCCTGTTCGTTAATTTATCTTTTTTCCAGGACTTTTTTAACAAGGCCAAAAAGCTCTTGCCTCTTTTGAGGGTTTAAATCTTATGACTAACTATCAGAATCGTTCAAGGATTATATTTATTCAGGAATGGTTTTTGAATTTTTGGCTTAATTTTCGTGTTTTATATCCTCAGTCTCCATTTAATTGAGAAAATTTATATGCTTTTGCAAGTCTTAAGAGTCAGTTTTAAATCTTTTTATGTCTATCGATAAATCATAAAAATTATCTTTACTCTAAGATTTATTATTTTCGAAGTAGTTCTACATTTAAATTTTATTAGAATTAAGAGGCAACTTCTTTTGATACTCCTTCAGTATAGCTAAGATTAGATCTTTGCCAAACTTTTTCCAATCTTCTGATCGAAACTGATCTTTTTTTATCTTTTCAGCATCATTATAGAATAGCCCTAAACTATTTTCACATGTCAAAGAGTAAATTCCCTCTTGGGTTTGAAAATACACTCGAGAAGTCTCTGTTTTTGAATTGATTTAACCAAAAATTGAATGTTTACTGGCAAAGTATTTTGAAGTTTTCAACTAGTTTTCAAAGTTTTTAAGCTAAGAAGCAGGGGAAAAGATTGGGTCTGGACCATAAATGAAGCATCCAGGCAAAATAGAATGTCCATGCAAATCAATATATAAATTTACATTTCCTTGGACTTTACAATTTCTCACGAGCTATCTTAAACCTTCAATCTAGGGGAAAAAGTTAGACTGACCTGACAAAAAGAGTCTGTTAAAATCGATTCCCATAACACCTGTTCTATAATTACCCATATATACTCCATCCGGATTCAGCATTGGGACTATTTTGACAACGATTTTGGCTTATTTTATAGCGTTTTGCGTTCTTTCAGAAGTATAAAGTTATTAAAGAATACCTTCCACCACCCATGATGAAGATGTTTATCCAGGATGAATTCTAGAATTTATGATAATGTAATTCTTTTCCTATTATTCTCTCTAAATTTGACTATTTATAGTGATTAAGGGTATATCTAACCCTGCTAATGATTTACAGAGAATAGATTCTTAGCATTGTAAAGAATTCTTCGAGCTCGTGTGCAGTAATGAAATCTGCTATTTTAGGTAGCTGTAAGTATAGGGAATGCAAGATGCTAAGCAGTAAGTGCAGTTGGTTTAAATTTACAGCTAAAAACTTAAACAATAAAATGGGTTTTGCTTTTTTAATACATTTTTTTGCCTTTTGTCAATCTGTTTTACTTACTATTTCAAGTATTTGACATTATATCCAATTGGTCTCCAACCTTAAACACCTTCCTAAAGTTTCTTACCATAAGGCCTCATTCCTGATTGAAACAATGAAAGTGCCTTTTTAAAGTTATGAATAAAAATTTTGACTTTCAAAGCCTTTAAGCTAGAAAGCGTAAAGTAAAACCATTGTCGATGGCCTTTAGTGTTGGTATCAGGAGTTAGATAAAGATGATAATCATTGCCGACCTTTATATTCTTTATGTTACTTTGCGTACTGACTAAAGATTTCCACTCTCGAATTTGCTATCAAAGGTTAACTCATCTTCTTATCCTTAATATGTCTGTACGGTATGCCAACTTTCTCTTAGTTGCTAGTTTTATAGAAGACTGAAGTATTACTGCACTGACTTTGATAGTATGCTCTTGTATACAAGTTTTCCGTTTTGGACTGGGTTAAGAAATCTAAAAATAGGAATAATTTCGTCTTTTGTTTGATTTATTGACAGCTTTCGAACTGGACGTTCAATATAATTAGAGGCGTGTCTTTGTTCTCTCCAAATTTATGATTACTTCTTTTAGCCCTATCTCTTTGGTTGCTAGGTATTCAAATACTATAGTTTTCGGTAATTCTTGGATTTAAAATTTATTAGTTTTCTATTTTGTGCAATTGAAGATGATTTTTTGGGATTCGGAGTTATTTTAATTTTAATGTCCGGGATAATCTAAGTTTGTGAACTTTTCCCAATTTGAGGTGGTGCATGTTATTAGGGAAAAGACTCAAAACCTTCCCAATCATCTTTGTTTGTATTCATTATTATCTTTAATATTATCAAAATCATATTCTTCATTGATCAAAATTAAGAAAGCTAAATTTGCTTGATAAAATAGATTATTTTTTGTAAAGAAGTAAAGGAATGGTTCATTAAACTCAGAAATCAATCTTTATATCTTATTAGTTATCTATCCTTCTAATCTCTTTGTAAGAGTTCTTTGGCGATTAGTCTGTCAATTGCCATCTTCATATCTTTGGTTGTCGGAACAAAAACCCGTATCATTTTAATAGTTTATTAAAATATTGACTTGAGGTCCATAATCTTTTTCGCCTTCATGAGCTTACTTATGTTTGCGTCCAATACAATTTATCTATCTTTTCCTAAGTCGTGGTTTTGAAACAACTTTTCTTACTAATAGCTGTTTCCTTGATCATAGGCTATAAGTTTTTTGTTGGATTTCATAAAATTATTAAAATTATAACAGATTTATTAGCCCTAGCCTTGACAAATTAGTAGGTTTTACGCAATTTATGCCTAAATAACAAAGAAAGTACCATTTTATTGAGATTTTCTTTCACAAGCTTAGGAGTTACATTTTCTATTAGTTGCTATAGTACTCTTAAATATATTTTGTTGGGTCTATTTTGATAAATGTAGTGAAGAAGTGAAGCCTGAAGCATATTAGTGTCAAAAAAGCAAATTTTATTGTCGGATTTGATTTCAGAGTCGAAATAGTAAGCCCATCTTATCTTGCTTTCTAAGCTAGATATCTTTATCGTTTTTTTGTTCAAAAATGTTGACTTGTATTCATTAATGCATTAACTTGCTATTTGTATGTCTCTGGGAAACAAAGCAGTTGGTATTTCAAGGATAACCTGAGTTGGCCATACTCCAGAACTGAAGATTTTCATACTTAACCCTATAGGAAGCTTATTTGATTCGATTATTGACTTTAATTAGTTTTAATTTTCCATGCTTATTCTAAACTAAGTGATAATGGTCTCAAGGCTTTCTGTGTACTTACTTCCACAGCTAAATAATTTGATAAGTACTTCATTTTAAGGTTGGAGATGAACAATTCGTGATAACTTAAGCAGGATTCCTTCATGGAAAGGATCCTTTTTGTAAACTTTTGACTATATTTTAACAAAAACAAATCTTTGTTTTGGATGCAGTTGAATATTGTAATTATGTTCTTTACTTCATTTTCAAACTTAGCTTCGTCCATTTAGTCTCTGAATTTTCTTTCAGTGTAGATAGCTAATAACTATTAGATTGAAACTGGTGTTTTTGAAACTATGAAAGCTTTTTAAATCCCGCTTTTGAAATAAGTTGCAAAATCTGAAATTTTGGATGTTGCTTATAGTAAATTAATGAGTTAATCGTTCTTTTTAATAATTTTTTAAATAAAACTGCAGTAATTGACGATTGATCTCTTAAAAGTAAGCTAAATCTTTGCTTCATCAATGAATGATTTCATTTCCTAAAAGATGAATTCTTCAAACTGTTCCTTTAATCCATCTAAGCTTTTAGCTAAATTCATATTTAAGTCAACAATAAGTTTCAAAGTTTCATTTTGTCCTTGTCTTAGGATATATTTGAAGCCTAGTTCAGAATGTAAGAAAATTTCCTTATAATTAACGACTAGCTCCTATGAAAATTCCCTATTAATCAATACCTAAGCAGTAATTACGAAACAATTTAAAGCTATTTCTTTTTCTTGCTAGTAAAGTCTGTAGACTTCAGTATAATACTAACCTGGACTTAATTGCTTTAGCATTTTAAATTTTCGATTATAGTACTATCTCGAATTTTTCTGGTATCTCCCCTTCATAAACGAAAGAGTACGTACAACTAAGTATAAATGGTTTTTGCCTTTTTGTTCCCAACGTATTTTAGTATCTTAGAGTGAATCTGATGGTACATAGAAACAAGCCCAGACAAATATTTAGAATAGCTTAGGTCATTTCCTTTTCTCATCTTACTAAATTCATTTATACTTTATGGATTTCTTTAAAGTACAAAAGTTCATATTCCATGATTAAACTTTAATTAAAGTAGGTCTCAGCGATTAGATTAGTTGATGTTCGTTAAAGATCTTCGATTTTATCATTCTTTAGATGATAGGGACGATTCTAAATTTCACCTTTTGTACCAAATAAGCAAACATGTTGTTTATTCTTTTCTGCATATCGCAATACGCATCCCAAATCTTGCGTAATGCTCCTAACTTATAGATGTCTTTTTATTCATTTAGTAATGGCGACATTTCAACTAATGCAGTTTTGAGGAGATCTTTGTAATCTTTGTAGACCATAAGAACTCTGTTTTACTCCTTTTCCTTTGTTAGGCAAAGTCTGTAAACCACGCTAGCTAAGATTCTTATTACTCATAGACATTGATGAACTGCTTTTTCGTTTGCTTTTATCCTGGCGCTAAAATTTGACCCTCTATATCTCCTTTCCCAAGATGAGTCCTTTTGCATATTTATATGACTTTTTTGCAGGTGTCTTTCGCTTGTTTCCACTCTTGTAAAAGTAGATCACTTTGCATAAAAACTAAAATATGGAATTTTTATATCCAATTATTTATTCTTTGATTAGCTCATAATTAAAAGGCTTGAAAATATCTTTTTTAGACTGTTATCTTGATCGGCACAGATAAATCAAAGAAATGAAAGCTATCTCTCTACAAATTCCATTTGGCTCTGAATAGTCTTTTTTTTATCATGGTCTCTTGCCTGAATTCAATAAAAAGGTAAATATCTCTATTATTATGTGTTATAAGAATAAAACGATCATAAGCTAGACTGTTTTCTCCAAAACTTATGTTTGAATTCCTGAAAGTGCCCAACCATCATCATAGTATGCATCATAAGCATCATGAAACGAACCTTGCTACTTATAGTCACTATTCCCATCAAATGAGCTAATGTCAGCATCAAAGTAATTACTTGTAATTTAGTCACCGGGGCCTTTTGTTATTTATTTTCATTCTTTTCTTTTCTCCAAGTTGCAACTGCATCGTTTAATTTGCTTCTTCCTACTTTAGCCAATTAAATGCTTTTTTATACAACATTCAAAATCTTTTCTCCTCCTAAGCTTAAAGTTTCCATAAATTTATACTAATACTGAAACTTACTTTTCAATACAATTTCAGATCCATTTGCCAGCAGAATATCAGCAATCTAATCTGGTAAAAAGAACCCTATCTCTTCAAATTTAGTTTTTGTTATTTAACGCTCCAAGTATCTTTAGATTTATGAATTTGAGCGAATCAAAGCATAAAGAACTGAGTCAGAGCAAATACGGCTGTGTTTCAAACCGGCCAAAGAAAACTCATTTTTTTCTTGCTGCTTCAGCTTTGCTTGTAACTACCTTAAAGCAATCTGTCCTATGGCCCTTAGATTGTATTTTTCTCCTAAATAGTTATGTAGTATCAGAAGGAACTTCTCCATATCCTATACTTTAGGTCTTATGATCAATGGCTATCTCCGAGGATCTACGATGTAAGACAAATCAATTTTACTTATGATGGGAGGGGAGATGTGGATAACTATGTAATCA
>Ga0316217_10005204_pt1 | contig 13613 bp, 8 predicted proteins | sample 1anoAmetaG_FD_203633 | JGI IMG/M metagenome (GOLD analysis project Ga0316217, IMG submission 203633) | Freshwater microbial communities from Trout Bog Lake, Wisconsin, USA - 1anoA | ecosystem: Environmental > Aquatic > Freshwater > Lake > Hypolimnion/Profundal zone | place: USA: Wisconsin...
GCAGAAATAGTAGTTAACCTATCGGCTAAACCAACCGAAAAAACAGGGGAGATTATTTTTAGTAATGATAAACAAAAACAGGCTGCAGCTTACCTGTATGGTGCATTTCCTGCCGGAACAATCATTATACAAAATGGGAGTACAATAACCATTACCAATGGTAGTTTTAGTTGTTATCTTTCACCCAATACACACCAGACCACCACTATGCAGGGGCTGCCTTCGGATGTGCCATTCATAGCAGCGGCGCTGGCATTTAATCTGAAAGGATTAGGTCCGATAACCTTTACTGCAAAAGTAGTAAGGCCGGAATAGTTTTTGGGTCTTTAGTCATTGGCTAATGGTCTTTAGTGAAAATGTTGTCAGATGGATTGGTAATCATCTGATAACATTTTTTTTGGGTGAATGAGAAATAGTATTAATATTTGAAGCAAATTCCTGGATATGAAACTTAAATATTTACTGCTGATTACTGTTCTGATATTAAATGAAAACATATATTCTCAATCATTAAAGCTGATACCTAATCCAGATTCAACAAGTACTGGATTTGCTGGAAGTTGGTTACAGGGTTATAATAATAAATTATATTCCTTATATGAAAATCAAAGTGGTAAATTTCAGCTTATAGAATATAATGGTAATAGTTTTAAATTATATGCTAACCCTGATTCTACAGGAACAATTAATACAAACACTTTTCCTGTTTTGTATAATGGGAATATGATATTAACATATAAGAATGTTATAGGTAATTTACAATTGGTGAAATTTGATGGAACTAAGCTTTCACTTATTAATAACCCCGATAATGGTTCAGGTTTTAATTCATTCTTTTATAAATCAAATTTATATTATCCGGATTCATGCATGTCTATATATAATGGCAAATTATATTTCAGTTATTTAGATTCAAATAACATTAATCAATTTGCATGTTATAATGGAAATGCAATTTCACTGATAATACCTTCAAATAGTAACCTTAGTTTTGACAGTTATTATAATAATGCAGAAATTTTCAATGACACTCTTTATTGCATTTTTTCAAACACTAATACAGGTATTAAATATCTATCAAAATATAATGGTTCTTCTCTTATAATAATAAATAATCCTGATTCAGGGATTGGGGTTTATAATAAATTATCGTTGTGTAATAATAATATTTATTTTTTATATAATTCTAAAACAGGGAATAATCAATTAGCTAAATATGATGGTAATAAAATTACTGTATTTAGTGATTCTATTAATCAATATTGGTATGATACAGAATATTATGATCCTGGTGTTTACAATAATGCTATTTATTATTTTGGAGGTTTTACTGATTTAGGAAAATGTGATGGTAAAAGTATTACTAATATTAAAAATGTTCCTAAACTTAATAATAATTCTGAAAGAATAGCTTTTATGCTTTCACCAACAGTCTGGAATAATAAATTATTTTTTTGTACTGCTGACAGTAGTAATCAAAATGCAAATCTTGGATATTATGATGGAAGTAATATAACAATTATTAATAATCCTGATAATGGACCTGGTTTTGGTTTTAATGCTGGTAATAGCACTGATTATATTAGTAGCTATTTATTAACTATTGTAAATTATAATAATAATTTTTTCACTATTTATACTAATGCAAATAATAATAAAGTATTAGTAAAATATGATGGTAATTCAATTAAATTTATTAAAGGAAGCGATACTACAATATCATTTGTTTATCCCAAATTAATAAATGATTCTTTATTTATACTGGCAATTAATAATGCTGGAGCATATCAGATAAGTGAATATAAAGACTCTGTTCCAAAAGTTTATTCTAATCCTGATAATGGTTCTATTACTACTTATCCAGTGTTCTATAATGGCAATAAATATTTACTTTATGCTACTGCTACTGGTATATATCATTTAGCTATAATGGATAGTAGTAATAGTAATACTATTGTATCAGGTAAAATAACTACCCCTAAACATAATGCTGTAAAGGGTGTAGCAATCAATTATACTGGTACTTCAAATGGTAGTAACATAACTGATTCAATTGGAAACTATAATTTGGGATTATTTAGCAATGGCAATTACACCATTACTCCTACCAAAAACAACGACATCAATAAAACAAATGGAGTAACTACTTTAGATTTGGCATTAACACAGGCACATATACTGGGTAAGAACCTACTAAACTCTCCATACAAACTAATAGCAGCAGATGTAAACGGAGATGGTAAAGTAACTGCATTGGATTTAGTGTATATGAAACGTTTAATACTGGGGTTAGATACTACTTTTACCAATACCTCTACAAAAGAACAAAGGCTTTGGGCATTTGTAGATAGCAGTTATAAATTCCCCGATACTACCAATCCATTTCCTTTCAAGGATAGTATCAGTTATACCGGTTTAAATGCCAGTCAAACCAATCAAACATTTATAGGGGTGAAACTAGGTGATGTAAACTGGGACTGGAATCCGGCCATTGCCAGAATGCCAAGCCCGGTGTTTGTAAGACCTAAGAAGTGGAAATGAATGAATAATAAATTTAATATTAATTGAAAGGAGTACAATTATTGTGTAATTGTGTATTAATATCTATTTAAAAGAAATGTTTACAAAAAATATTCCATTAGAAAATGTATATTTGAAAAAAATAAAAAATGAATAGAGTACTATTTAATAGAATAACAATCAATCCTGAAGTTTGTCACGGAAGACCCTCTATTCGTAATACCCGTTATACAATTGACTTAATATTAGATCTTTTATCTTCAGGTATGTCAGAGAATGAAATATTGGATGATTATCCTGCTTTAGAATCTGAAGATATAAAAGCATGCCTCTTATTTGCCTCTCAATTAACTAAGGTGAAATCGCTGAATAAAATTGTAGCATGAAATTCCTTGTAGATGCTAACTTACCCTTTAAGTTAGTAGTATTATTAAGAATTAAACAACTGGATGTAATTCATACAGATAATCTACCTCGTAAAGAATTTACAACTGATCATGAAATTAGAAAGGTATCGGTTGAACAAAACAGGATAGTAATAACAAAAGATGCCGATTTTCTTGACTCACACATAATTACAGGGATTCCTTCAAAACTTATTTTTATTTCAACCGGTAATATATCTAATAAATTACTATTACAATTAATAGAAAAATATTTTGATACTATAATACAACTGCTGGATCACTATGATCTAATAGAATTAAACAATAACGAAATTGTTGGCCATGAAAAATTGTGGATTTAACAATTGATTGAATACAATTAACAAACCAAACCTTTATAGGCATTAAGCTGGGAGATGTAAACTGGGACTGGAATCCTGCACTGGCAAAGATGCCAAGCCCTGTGTTTGTAAGACCGAGGAGATTGAGTGTGGGGCAATAAAAATCTTTTAGAAACAGGACAGAGTCCGTTTTCCGTTAAACCCAGATTATGCAATAGAAATTCTATTACAAACTCCAAACCCTTCAAAGACAAGCATTTGATTGATTTTTTAATGTTATTATAGTTCACTATGATTACCATTAAAAAATCTGCTCAAACCCTCGTCTTTATTGTGTTTGTAGCTTTCTTAACGAATCCTATTGCATAATCTGGGTTAAAGCATTCGATTTATAGAAGTATCAGGGAAAGGAGACTCTGCCAGGAAGGAAGTATTTAAAAAGTCTTATTATAATTGACACAGATTGCTTCGCTTCGCTCGCAATGACGGGTGGAAACATCGGGGCTTTTTGTTATCGGTCAGTACGGTTGCAAACCGTCAGACCGATAACAGGATTATGCTTCTGGAATAAAATTGTTTTTATTTTGGTTTGAATGAAAAATAATATTAATCTTTGAAATCCAAAAATAATAAATATGAAACAAATTACAATTAAAACAGGCATTCATACTATCTTAATTATTATTTTATTTTTTAATGTATTATTAGTAAATGGGCAAACTGCTAACTTTACGCAAGTTGTTTTACCAATCGGTCATAATGTTTCACCCGGAGGCTCAGTTGTATATAAAAGTAACCTGTATCTTACCATGGTTAGTACCGATAGTATAGGGTTGCTTTATAAATTTGATGGTACTAATTTTACGGAGATTAATTTTCCTACAGGCTATCAGGCATCTCAGTTTGCCAGTGGTTTAATAGTTTACAACAATAATATGTATTTAATAGCAGATGGTACTGATAGTTCTGGTTTATTATTCAGATATGATGGTACTAATTTTACGGAGATTAATTTTCCTACAGGCTATCATGCTTCAGAGCAAACCAGTGGTTTAATAGTTTACAACAATAATATGTATTTAATAGCAGATGGTACTGATAGTTCTGGTTTATTATTCAGATATGATGGTACTAATTTTACGAAGATTAATTTTCCTACAGGCTATCAGTCTTTAGGTAGTTTGCAGGTTTACAACAACAATATGTATCTTACAGTACAAGGCACCGATAGTACAGGGTTGCTTTTTAAATATGATGGTACAACATTAACAAAGATTAATCTGCCTGCTACTTATTCTTCTATGGAAGGTTTAGTAGTTTACAATAACAATTTGTATCTTAATATGGCTGGCTACGATAGTATAGGCTTACTGTTTAAATATGATGGAAGTACTTTTACACAGATTAAATTGCCAACCGGATATAAAACTTCTGGGAGCTTTCAGGTTTTCAACAATTTTTTATTTCTCACAATGGATAGTGACTCAAGTATAGGTTTATTATTTAAATATGATGGCACTACTTTAACCCAAATTAAATTGCCAGCTAATTTTCAGGTAGCTACCAGTAATATGAATAATCAGAATCCACCTGATTATACTCAAATGAGTTTTATATCAATGCCAATATTTAAAAATACAATGTACTTAAACATTAACGAAACGAATGTTAATAATGGTTTAGGGTTGCTTTTTACAGTATTTTTTTCATCCGTTATACAAACGCTTTCTGGAAATATTGCTACACCAATTGGTAAAAAAGTAAATGGAGTAACTGTTGCGATGAAGGGTACAGATACTATAGTAACCTATACAAACTCAAATGGAGATTATACAGATAGTTTAGTTAATGGAGAAAACTATACTTTAACCCCGTATAAAAACAACGACATCAATAAAACCAATGGAGTTACTAGTATAGATTTAGCTTTAACACAGTCACATATACTGGGAAAGAACCTGCTAAACTCTCCTTACAAAATAATAGCTGCTGATGTAAACGGAGATGGTAAAGTATCTACCTTAGATTTAGTGTATATGAAACGTTTAATACTAGGGTTAGATACTACTTTTACCAATAGTGTTACCAAAGAAAACAGGCTTTGGGCTTTTATAGACAGCAGTTATCAATTTGCCGATACTACCAATCCTTTTCCTTTTAAGGATAGTATTAGTTATACTAACTTAAATGCCAACCAAACCAACCAAACATTTATAGGGGTAAAACTGGGAGATGTAAACTGGGACTGGAATCCGGCCATTGCCAGAATGCCAAGCCCTGTATTTGTAAGACCAAAGAAACTGAGTGTGGGGCAATAATTTGTTTAGAGATGCTACAGAATCCATTTCCCGTTAAAGCATTGGATTTATAGATTTATCTGGGAAATGAGACTCTGGCAGGAAGTGAATTGTGGGCTGTTTTGAAGACGCATTGCAATGCGTCTCTACAAAAGACGGGGCTTGCAAGTAGTTTGAGCGAGCGCGAAGGATAAAAATCTAATGTGATAATTTGATAATTAGTTAATGTGCTAATGGAATACAAACCCTAAAGCTTTAAAGACTAAAAACTAAATCGTTCTTGTGTTACAAAGAAAGTCTATTCAAAGTCGGAATATAGCAAATACTTCTTCCTGATTTTCTTGAAGGATGCCAGGTCCTTTTGCCAGGTCTTTCTGATTTGCTCTTCCGACAATCCATCCTGTATCTGTTTCATCAGCAGATCGTTGCCTGCCAGTTTATTGAAGAAAAAGCTGTCATGCGTCTTAATAAAGAAGTTGGTTTTATCGTCCATCTGCTGATAAGCTTTTAACAGATAAGTCAGCGTAAATCCTGGATAAGGACCGGAAGGATGAACACTATAGTCCTGCCATAGATTCCATCCACCACATTCGGTATAGGCAAACTTGGGATTGGCTGCACCCGCATTGGGAATCGGTGTAAAGCGGAAAGCCTGGGTATGGAAAGTGGGATGCCCGATGATGCAGAAGGGATGCGCTGTACCCCTGCCCTCACTAACCACAGTGCCTTCGAATAAACAGTTGGAAGGATACCAGTAAACAGATGCCATATCGGGCAGATTGGGCGATGGGGGAATGGGCAATGTATAGTGAGAGGCATGGGTATAATGCTGACAGCGGATGACGGTGAGACTGAAGTTGAGTTTCTTGTCTTCAAAACCAAATAACTGTCCGAGATGAATCTGGTCATCTACCTTTCGGATAACAGGCCAGGGAAGGAGTTTTTCGCCGAGCAACATCTTTGCATATTCGCCAATCGTCATACCATATACTACGGGAATGGATTGTTTGCCCACAAAGCTTTTGAAGGAACTGTCGAGCACAGGGCCATCCACATAAAACCCATTGGGATTGGGGCGGTCGAGAACGATTAATGGCTTATCATTTTCAATAGCGGCTTCCATGAATTCTTCGAGGGAAGATATGTAGGTATAAAAACGAACCCCTACATCCTGAATATCGAAGAGCAGTATATCAACATTCTTCAGGTCGGAAGCATTGGGTTTTGTTTTCTTTCCATACAATGAAATGACCGGAATGCCTGTGGCAGAATCAACAGAATTATTGATGGTTTCGCCGGCATTGGCCATTCCGCGGAAACCATGTTCGGGAGCAAATATCTTTACAACATCTATTCCGGATTTCTGTAAGGTATCTATCAGGTGGGTATGATTGATGACAGAAGTATGGTTGGCAAAGATTCCCACTTTCTTACCTTTCAATAACCTGAAATATTCATTGGTTTGATAGGCACCGGGCAGGATTTTGTTGGAAGAAGTCTGTGAAAGGACTGCTATATTGAAGCACAAAACAAACAATAATGGAATGATAAAAATTCTTGTCATGATAATAATACCCGATATAAGGCAATAAAATTAATGTTTAGTTCCATAATTATCCATTTAATTTGCTGCTTAATTTTATTAAATTACAAAATAAGCAACATGCAAAAAGTAAAAAAAGGTGATACTATTAAAATCCATTATCATGGTAAACTAAGCGATGGCACTACTTTCGATTCATCAGAAGGAAGAGAGCCACTTGAATTTGAAGTGGGTAGTGGAATGGTCATCAAAGGTTTTGATGAAGGTGTGGAAGATATGATAGTGGGAGAGAAGAAGAGTATAACTATTCCTTTTGCAGATGCCTATGGTCCTGTAAACGAAGAAATGGTAATTGAATTTCCTAAGAATCAGTTTCCTCCTGACTTAACTCCTGTAGTAGGTATTCAATTGGAAATGTCGAATTCTGAAGGACATAGAATACCGGTAAAAATAATAGAAGTTAAGGAAGAATCAGTGGTACTGGATGCTAACCATGCATTAGCCGGTAAAGACCTGACTTTCGATCTTGAACTGGTAGAAATAGCTGGCGGATCTCCATTGATTGTGATGCCTTAGTAATTATGAATTATGAATTAATTAATAATTAAGAATTAGGTAATGTGCTGATAACTTTAGGGATATAATATGACTGTTACTTAATTGCTTTTATAAAAAAGCTGACTCTTTTGAGTCGGCTTTTTTTATGTAGTAAATGAGGAGGAAATATTCAGTGTGGCAAGATACTGTTTAGGAAAATCTGTCTTATAATACAAGTATTGCCATCTTATAAATAAGACATAAAATATAAATATACACCCCTTAAATTATATCATAAACCTTGTTTGTTTAATTAAATCGTCAATTTTGGTCGTAATGTTCGTTATTGATAAAATAAAATATTAACTTGCAACGTTGTCATTTTTTTTAATATCAAAGTGTCAGGATTATTTATCCACATAACCGGCTTGTCTATGTTAAAAGTTTTATTCATATCATCTTTCCTATGTAATGCTTTAAATTTAATTTTATGTCGTACTTATGCTCATCCTGTAAACTGAGGTTTACTTTATTAAGTGCATTTGTTTTTATTACTGTTTTAGCATTAGCACAAAATGCAGATTTCAGTATTAATAATGCCTCACAATGTCAGACGGGGAATAGTTTTTATTTTACCAATCTAAGTAGTGGCGGCACGGCCACCTACCAATGGAGTTTTGGCGATGGAACTACTTCAACTGCCACTAATCCAACCAAGACTTATTCTACCTCCGGTAATTATAGTGTACAGCTGATAGCCACTATAGGCGGTACGGATCACTATGCCAGTAAAACTGTTTCAGTAAATCCATTACCTCAATGTAGTTTCAGTTATCTGGTGGCTACAGGTACCGGTAATAGTTATACATTCCAGAGTAATTCTACGATTGCGAGCGGAGGAATGAGTTATAGCTGGGACTTCGGGGATGGTGTATCCGGAAGTAGTAGTAATCCAGGTCATACGTATGTATCAACAGGAAGTTACAATGTTACGCTTACTGTTACGAGCGATCAGGGTTGTGTATGTTCAACAACACAAAGTATTGCAGTAACAGTGTCTTCCTCTACTTCAGTTTGTCCTGATTCATTATACAGCTTTTGTGTAAATGAACTACACCAATGTGTGATGAGTAATAGTTTTTTACTGACCAATACATCTCATGCTCCTTCAGGAACTACTTTTAGCTGGAACTTTGGAGATGGAACTGGTTCTACACTTGCAAGTCCTTCAAAAACATATACAACTCCAGGTACCTATATTATTACTTTGACATCAACCTATAGTGGAACAAGTTGTTACAGTACCAAAACAGTTGTGGTAGAAAATTCACCTGTTGTAACTATCAGCGGAGGAAATTGTGTTGGAAATACTTTGACAGCAAACATTACCGGAACTAATATTTCGAATCTTAACTGGGTAAATGGAAGTGGTATTGTAAGTTCTGATTTGCCAACATGGTCAACTACCGGACAGGTAGTAGCGGGAGGAAATGGTGCCGGTACAATGGTTTATCCGGTTCCGATTGGAGTTGTTGTAAATCAGTTAACTATACCAAAAGGAATATACTTAAACAACAATAAGGATTTATATATTATAGATAATTATACTTCCAGAGTAGTAAAATGGCCAACTGGAAATACATCGGGAATTTCTAAATGTTATTCAACTCAGATAACAGGTATAGGAGAAGATTGTAATGGAAATATTTATACATCTGATGATGTAAATAACTGGGTACAGAAATGGACTCCGGGTGCTACAACTGGTATAATAGTTGCTGGAGGTAATGGTGCAGGATCTGCTGCTAATCAGTTAAACAATCCAAGAGGAAATTTATTTATAGATAATAGTGGTAATATCTATATAAATGATACCTATAACAGCCGAATACAAATGTGGGCTCCGGGAGCTACAACTGGTGTAACGGTTGCAGGGGGTAATGGCGCAGGAAGTGCAATGAATCAACTGTATAATCCTCATGGCTTCTTTGTAGACGATGCAGGAAATATATATGTAACTGATGCAGGGAATTTTAGAATATTAAAATTTCCGGCGGGGTCAACAAGTGCTACTAATGGAGTATTGGTTGCGGGTGGAAATGGAATGGGAATGGGGTTGAACCAGTTTAATTATCCATTTTCTGTTTTTGTAGATAAAGCAGGAAATATATATGTTGACGATAATATTAGTACTGCAAATAACCATAGAATACAGTTATGGGCACCAGGTACTACAACTGGTATAACTATTCTGAATGTACCGGGAAGTTATTCTGATGATGCAATTGCAAATGTTTGGGTGGATATAAATAATGGTGATATATATGTATCGGATGATGCTAATAGCAGGGTTATGAAATATCCTGTTTCGGGAATTAGTACCACTTATATACCAACTGCGGCAGGTACATATTCAATAGTAGCAACTTCATTTGATGGATGCTCTTCAAGTAATTCTGTTAATTTAAATAACTATAATGCTGTACAGCCTATAACAGGGCAAAACTCTGTTTGTGTTGGCAATACTATTTCATTATCTGATTCTTCAACAGGAGGAGTCTGGAGTAGTTCCAGTAATGGAATAGCTACTGTAGATAATACAGGAATAGTAACGGGAGTAAGTGCAGGAGTGGATACAATTAAGTATAAGGTTTCATCCTCCTGCGGAGATACTACAGCTATTTATATAATTCAGGTAAATCCATTGCCTGTAGTTGCTATTTCTAACAATGGAGGTGTTTGTTCGGGCAATGATACGCTTCATTTAACAGGTGCTTCCAGTGCTTCTGAAATAGTATGGTATAAGAATGGAGTTGCAACAGATACAACTAATGCTTCTTTTTCTGATAGTGCTGTAACTGTTGCAAGAACTAATGGACTTAATGCATTATATGTAGATAAAAAAGGGGATATATATGAGACAGATGTAAATGGAAGTGGTTGGAGAATACTGGAGTATCCTGCTGGTACTTCAGATAGTATTGTTTTGGCTGGTAGTAATGGAGATGGTAATGCAGCTAATCAGTTTAGTGATCCCTGGGGAGTATTTGTAGATGCTTCAGGTAATTTATATGTTTCGGATTATGTGAATAATCGTATTCAAAAGTTTCCTCCCGGATCAACAAGTGCAACAAATGCTGTAACAGTTGCCGGCGGAAACGGACAAGGGGCTGCGGCTAATCAACTGAATATGCCTTATGGTGTATTTGTAGATTTAAATGGTAACATGTATGTGGCCGATGCAGGCAACAACCGGATAATGAAATATAAACCTGGTTCAACTACAGGAGTAGTAGTTGCCGGAGGAAATGGAATGGGGTCAGCGGCTAATCAATTGAATAATCCTTTTGGTGTATGGGTAGATAATAATGGCTATATTTATGTAGCAGATGGAGCTAATAACCGTATTCAGAAGTTTCCACCAGGCTCTACAAGTGCTACCAATGGAGTAACAGTTGCCGGTGGAAATGGTATGGGGTCTGCACTCAACCAGTTTACAATAACAAATAACGTTTTTGTGGATCCTACAGGTAATGTTTATGTAACAGACGATAATAATCGTATATTAATGTTTCCAGCAGGTTCTACCAGTTCAACAAACGGTGTTGTAATTGCAGGAAATAATGGAAGAGGATCTGCACCTAATCAGTTTTCTCATCCTTCTGGTGTTTTTACAGATAGTTATGGTAATTTATATGTAGGTGATGAAGGCAATCAACGAGTACAGAAATTTGCTCATATAATTGATACAAATCAAATTGTATCCTCTTCAGGCAACTATACTGCAGTTGTAACAAACTATTATGGTTGTAATACTACATCCAATACCATAAACATTGGTTCATCGGTGGTTACTCCTTCTTTTACAATTAATGCAGCTTCGCAGTGTTTAAATGGCAATAGTTTTTCATTTACCAATACCAGTAGTTCTTGTAGTACAGCTTCTTATCTATGGAACTTTGGTGATGGTACAACATCAACTGCTACAAACCCAATTAAAACATATACTTCTGCGGGTTCTTATAATGTTACATTAAAGGCTACCTATGCAGGAGTAGATTATTACTATAGTCAGACTGTAGTGGTTGGTGCTACTCCGGTAGCTTCTTTCAATATATTGGCTGGTACGGGTTCTGGAAATGCTTATACATTCATTAGTACTTCTACCATTAATAGTGGTTATATATCTTCATATTCATGGGATTTTGGGGATGGCGCTACTGCTTCCGTCAGTAATCCAAATCATACTTATGCTGCTAATGGAACATATAATGTGAAGTTAGTTGTAACCAGTAACGGAGGATGTAAAGACAGTATTATTCAATCTGTTCTAGTTACATTATCCGATGGCGGCGGTACACCTTTACCTTCCTTTATAGTTAATAATACTCAGCAATGTTTTAACGGTAATAGTTTTGTATTTACAAATACATCTTCTGCTCCAACAGGTACAACTTATTTATGGAATTTTGGTGATGGTGCTACAGCAACAACTTTAGATGCATTTCATACTTATACCAGTGCGGGTAATTATAATGTAACATTGATTGCTACTTATAATGGTATTGATCACTATTATGCACAGACAGTTATTGTAAATCCAATGCCTGTCAGTGGATTTAATTACTTTGCAAATAAACAAACAATATATGACTATACTTTCCTCAGTACATCTACTATTTCTTCGGGTAATATGACTTATTTATGGAATTTTGGTGATGGTACAACAGATTCTATTAGTAATCCTGAGCATAATTTCAATGCTGATTGTAGTAAGGTTATTACATTAACAGTAACAAGTGATGCAGGCTGTAAAGACAGTACAGTACATACAATAATATTTAATTCATCGTTGCCTCATGCTTCAATAGCACTTCATATTCCTACACCAATAATTTCTCCAGCATTGGAATATTATTATGATATTAGTTATGCAAGCACTTCTTCGGTTAATTGTGGTAATATAATTTCATCTCAATGGGATATTAGTTCCTATGACGTGTGGACTGGTTTATATTCATCTCCTTTTTATACAGATAATATTTATGGAAATAAACCTACTATTACTGATTCAACTTACAAAGTCACAATTAGTGTAGGTACTTTAGATCCTCAATATCAATTCAGATTAATTGTAACTACAGATATGGGTACTAAAGACACAGCGTATGCTTTTTTTGGTAATATAAATTCAGGTTTTACAACTTTCAGAAACCCAGCCAATAACATGAATATTATGCCTGATGCAACTATTGGTGTTTATCCAAACCCTGCAGTTCAGGAAACAAATATTGTAGCACAGGTAGATAAATATACTGTTGGTAATCTAATAGTTTATAACACTATTGGTCAAGTAGTAGTAAATAACAAAGTATCAATAATGTCAAATATAAAACAGTCAGTTAATCTTAATATTAGTAATTGGTCAGAAGGTTTGTATTACGTATTACTGAAAGATAATCAGGGAAACATTATTGGTAAATCTAAATTTATTAAAACAATAAAATAGTAGATTGTATCAAATTTCAAGAAGCATCCTGTTTATATAATTTGAATAGGATGCTTTTTTAATATTGCATTTATTTCACTAAAAGTTATTTTTATATTGGGTCTCACAAAAGTTATCCATATTATTTCATCCTTATATTCTTTTTAGTTTCTTTACCATGTGAAAAAAATACACTTTATATCAATAGGTGGCAGTGTAATGCACCAGCTGGCAATTGCTTTGCATAAAAAAGGATACTTAGTAACAGGTTCAGATGATGAAATATTTGAACCGGCTAAATCTAACCTTCTACAGAACAATATTCTACCTGAAGTTATTGGTTGGAATGCAGCAAATATTACTCCCGATCTTTATGCTGTTATATTAGGGATGCATGCCAAAGATGATAATCCAGAATTGATAAAAGCTAAGGAACTAGGGTTGAATATTTATTCTTTTCCAGAATATATATATAAAGAAAGTAAGGATAAAACAAGAATA
>Ga0316217_10005206_pt1 | contig 13611 bp, 10 predicted proteins | sample 1anoAmetaG_FD_203633 | JGI IMG/M metagenome (GOLD analysis project Ga0316217, IMG submission 203633) | Freshwater microbial communities from Trout Bog Lake, Wisconsin, USA - 1anoA | ecosystem: Environmental > Aquatic > Freshwater > Lake > Hypolimnion/Profundal zone | place: USA: Wisconsin...
CGCGCCCATTCGTCGTCATTCTGGGCGGCGCGAAGGTGTCCGACAAAATCAAGGTCATTGACCGGCTGCTGGAGAAGGCGGACACCATCTTGATCGGCGGCGCCATGGCGTACACGTTCCGCCTCGCGCATGGCCAGAAGGTCGGCAAATCACTCGTCGAACCCGATCGCCAGGCGATGGCCCTCGCCGCGGAAGCCAAGGCGAAGCAGTTGAAGGTGAATTTTGAACTGCCTTCGGACGTGGTGGTGGCCAAGCCGGTGCCCACGGACAAGTTGAACAAGAAGGGCAAGCCAGTCATGGATTTTGTCAACATTCATACGGTCACGGACGCGATCCCCGATGACGCGGAAGGTTTCAGCATTGGCGAGCAGACGGCGGCGCATTACGCCAAAATCATTTTGGGCGCCAAGACGATTCTCTGGAACGGCCCGATGGGCATGTTTGAAGACGCCCGGTTTGCCGCCGGCACCAACGCCGTGGCCAAGGCGGTGGCGGAGGCCACGCAGAAGCACGGCGCAAAAAGCATTATCGGCGGCGGGGACAGCGTCAAGGCGCTGAACCAGGCCAAGCTCGGCGATCAGGTGAGCTTCATGAGCACCGGCGGCGGCGCGAGCCTGGAATTTCTCGAAGGCGCGGTGCTGCCGGGTGTGGCGGCGTTGTCGGACAAGTAAAACGAAAAGGCCTCAACGCAAAGACACAAAGACGCCAAGAAGCAAGGGATTCACCGTGTGGTGAATGGTTGGTAAAGCTTTGCGCCTTTGCACCTAGGCGTCTTGGCGTTAAAAAATTTAAAAAATGAAAAAAGAACGAAAACTGATCATTGCCGGAAACTGGAAGATGAACAAGACCGTGGCCGAGGCGCTGGCGCTCGTCAGCGACCTGAAGCGCGACCTGGCGAACCTCAAAGAGGTGGACGTCGTGGTGGCGCCCCCCTTCACGGCGCTGGAATCCGTTTCCCGGGCGATCATTGACTCGAACCTCCGGCTCGGCGCGCAAAACATGAGCGAAAATAATTTCGGCGCGTTCACCGGCGAAATCTGCGCCGGCATGTTGAAGGAATTTTCCGTGCGCTACGTCATTTTGGGCCACAGCGAGCGCCGGCAGTTTCAAAAGGAAACCGACGCGCTCATCGCCAAAAAAGCGGCGGCAGTTCATGCCGCGGCGCTTAAGCCGATTGTTTGCGTGGGGGAAACGCTGGCCGAGCGCGAGGGCAACCTGACCGAAAAAGTCTTGGAAACCCAGACGCGGGGCAGCCTGGCGGGTTTGACCAAGGAGCAAATGACCGAAACCATCGTGGCCTACGAACCCGTCTGGGCCATCGGCACCGGCAAGACCGCCACCACGCAGCAGGCGCAGGACGCCCACGCGTTCATCCGCAAGGTGCTGACCGGCATGTTTGACGCCGACGTCGCGCGCAAAGTCCGCATCCAGTACGGCGGCAGCGTGAAGCCCAACAACGCCAAGGAATTGATGAGCCAGCCCGACGTGGACGGCGCCCTGGTCGGCGGCGCTTCCCTGGAAGCAAGAAGTTTTGCTGACATCATCAAGAATTCCATTTAAACTGTATCCACTATGAATTTTTTCATTGGCATTTTAACGTTTATCCTGGTCATTAACTCCGGCCTGTTGATCCTGCTGGTGCTGGTCCAACTGCCGAAGAAGGACGCCGGCGCCGGCATGGCTTTCGGCGCGGGCACGGCGGACGCGCTTTTTGGCGCGGGTTCCGGCAACTTGCTGACCAATATCACCGGCTGGGCGGCGGGCATTCTGCTGGTGTTGTGTCTGTTCCTGGGCATGCTGCAGAGCAAGGCGCACACCGATAACACGGGTTCGGATTTCACCAAGCTGGTGGAACAAAAACAGCAACAAGCCCCCGCCGGATCGCTTCCGCCGCTGCCCAAATCGCAAGCCACGCCGCCGGCGGCCAATCCTTTGCTTCCCGCCACCGTGCCCGCGATGGCCACGAACGTCGCTGTGCCGCCAGCCAAGGCCACGACGCCAACGGGCACCAACGCGGAAAAAGCGGAAAAATAGCTGATGCTGTCTCGGCCTGGGCGGGCAACCGCCCAGGGCCAGTTGGGGCACGCTCATCGCCGAGGGTGGTGCATAAGGCATTTATTGGCGGCTGATCGTCTTCCTTGGTTAGAGCCTCCTTACGTCGGCTGCTACAAGTCGTCATTCGCCATTCGTCATTGTCAGGTGGCGGGGACGAACTTCTGTAGCCATTTGGTGAGGCCGAACAGGAGCAGAAACACCAGCGTGCTCATCCAGGGCGGCAGTTGTGGCGCCACCGCGAGCCAGTCCACCAGGACGATTCCCGCCAGCAGATTGCTCACGATCCAGCCGGCGTTGGTTTCCCCGCCCAGGAAAATGAAGCTCACGTAACGACCAACCCAAAGCGCCAGCACAACGGAAATCCAGAGGGCCGACAGACGGGAAGGGCCGGCGTTGATCACCAAAGCCAGGAGGATCGGCGCGGCCAGCAGCAGCAAGGGCCAGACGGGAATCGGACCACGGCTACGCTCACGACGGGCGACATAGCTCAACCCGACGACATAAATTGCCAGGGCCGCGCCGCTGAAAACCGGGAAACCATTCCAGCCCCCGACGCCCGTGGCGGCGGCGATCAGGTAAACCCAGAATCGGCACGCGCCCATCAGCCAGGGCGACGCCGTAAAGAATTTGTGGGTGAAATCGTAGAGGATAATGAAAAACGCGAGGATTACCGCGCTGGCGGCAGCCAGTTTGCCGCAGAGCAGCAACAACAAAATACCGGCCGCCAGCAAACCGAAGCCGTGGAGCCAGACTTCCGCGGCGGGAATCCTGCCCGAAGGGATGGGCCGTTCCGGCCGGCGCAGCCGGTCAAACTCCTCGTCGAAGGCATCGTTCAAAAACATGCCGCCGGTGTAGAGCAGGCTGACGCCGCCGAGCAGAAACGGCAGTTTGGCATAGTTTCCGCCGCCGCCGAGCCACCAGCCCGCGAGACAGTTGGACCAGACTGTCGGCAGGTTGGAGACGCGTCCTAAGACCAGCAGCGTGCGAAACCTTTGGTTCATTGCGGGGCGAATGAAAGCAGAAAAGACCGCGAGAGGAAAGAAGGTTTGGCGGGCACCCCTTTCCCCCCGCGCCCCCCGGAGACATTCAACATTCAACATCCAACATTCAACATCCAACATCCAGTGAATGGTCCAAATGGTGAAACGCAGCATTTCACTTCCCCCGTGAACCACCCAAGACAAAGTGAGTATGAATGAAGCTTGCCCTCACCCCGGCCCTCTCCCCCCGGGGAGAGGGAGAAACGGTTCCCGCGACTCGACAACGGCAAGGTGCCTGATCGGCGTTGGCTTTTGGAAAATCGTTCCTCACGCCAGCCCGCGAACCCTTAATTCAGCCAGCGTCCATTCATATTCCGCAGCCAGTTGGTCCACGACGCTCTGCGATTTCAATTCCGGGGGCAGCACCTCCCAGGTGTAGGTTTCCATTTCCAAATGGGTGCAAAACTCCGGGGTTCCGGCCAATAGATCCAGCACGCCCAGCAAATGGTCGTTTGTGTTGGCAAACGGCGACACGGCAGGCGCGTGCAGCGGAATGTGAAAATGAATCCGCCATTCCGGCAGTTCCTCCTCGCCAGATGCGGGCTGCCGGTTGGCGAAGGCAAGTGCGTCAGGCAAGTCGGTGAAAATCGTCCGGCGGCCGGCCGGGTCGCGCGCCACGACTTGATGCAGGTACACGTCGTCGGCAAATTTCTGCAAGGCTGCGCGGGCGGCGGGGGTGGGCGCAACCTTGAGCGCGGAGCTGAGATGGATTTTGCTGATTTTGATGCCGTGGTTCACGAGGCAGCCCAGGGCGTTTTGCGGCTCCTCAAATTCCACGGCAAAGTGGCAGGTGTCATAGTTGACGCCCAGATGTTCGGCCAGCCGTTCGTCGCGGGGATGCTCGGCGCGGAGATGATCGAAAAAGTGGATCGTCTCCGCGCTGCTTTCCAGCAGGCAGAGCGGTTCGGGTTCCAGGCCCAAATGCAATTTGCGGCCGGTTTTGGCGCTGACCCGCGCAATGTGTTCCACGCTGCGCCAGAGGTTCTGGCGAATGGCTTTCAGCGCCTCGGCGGAGGGGTGGAAGCCCTTGAACGAGCCGGGCAGGGTGCTCACGCTGCCCTCGATTCCCGGAGGCAGCAGTTCAGCCAGCAAGTTGAACAGCAGATTGGTGTAGGCCACGCGCTCCGGCAACACCCAATCCGGACGGTACACCTGTTCCTTGACCCGACCGCCGTGAAACTGGCCGTAGGGGAAGCCGTTGATCGTAAAGACGTAGCAAGCCTGCTGGCCGAGCCAGCGGCGAAATTCCCGGAGTGTGCCGGGGTCGCTCAATTCCGTCGCCGCGCGTTCGCTCAAGCGCAGGCCGATGGCGAACGGCTTATGCGGGCAAACCTTGTCCCGCACGGCGAGCGCATGGTTTTGCAGGGAGAAAAATGTTTCCGCCCAGCTCTCCCCGCGATGGATGTTGGTGCAATACGCGAGTTGAAGTGAATGATTCAGTTGCATGGCCGCAACGCAAACATGCGGCCAAACCGGCGTTTTGCAAGTCTGAAAGTGGTTCAAACGCAGGCCACACGGCGCAACTGTTTCTTATTTTTCATCCTCATCCTCATCCTCATTCTCGCCTCTCCGAACTGGCGTTCTCTGTACCAGCGAGGATGAGGATGAGGATGAGGATGAGGATGAAAAGGCGCATGAGAGAATCCTCATAACGGACGTTGACAGCTTTGGCTCGCGGGTTTAACCTCTGGAAAATAGCAACAGACCATGTTACTTCGCATCTGTTTAATCGTGGCCATCCTTGCCGGTCTCGGCGCGGGGGGATTGGCATACTATGAATTCTCCACGCAAATTCCCCAAATCGAAAAACAGCGCAACGATGAGAAGGACGCCAAGGTTCAAGAGATCGCCGCGCACACCAAGACCAAGGCCGAGCTGAAGAAGACCAAGAGCGATCTGGCCCAGACGCAGCAGGATCTGGCCGACACCAAGTCCGAACTCACCAAGTCCGAGGCCCGCGCCGATGCGCAGAGCAAACGCGCCGACGATCTTGCCACCAAGCTCACCAAGACCGCCGCCGATCTCCAAGAGGCCTCGGATCAAGTGGCCGCCTACAAAGCCAGCGGTTTGACGCCGGATGAGGTGGTCAAGCTCGATAAAAATCTCAAGGAGGCCCAAATGCAAATCGCCGGCATCTCTGGCGAACGGGAGCTCTGGCACCGCCGATGGGTTTCCACGAATGCCCGGCTTCAGAAGTACGAGGGCGACGAAGAAGAACGTTACGTAAAGCTCCCCTCCGAATTGAAGGGCGCCGTCGTGGTGGTGGATCCGAAATGGGATTTTGTGGTCCTCAATATCGGTGAAGATAAGGGCGCGGTTCAGGACGGCGAAATGCTTGTCAGCCGCGATGGCAAATTGGTGGCCAAAGTGATCATTCGCAGTGTGCAAAAGGACCGCAGCATCGCCAATATTGTTCCCGGCTGGAAACTGGGCGAAGTGATTGAAGGCGATGTTGTCACCCCGGCGCATCCGGCCTCCTCGTAAAATGAAGCTTCGCGCTGCTCAACTATTCTTGGTTCTGGTCCTGGGGGTCTTGGCGATGGTTATTTCCGGCTGCGCCTCCACCGAACCGGACAACGCCTCGGTGCGGCCGTGGGCTTCCCCTGAAGGCTGGCAAGGCGGCGCGCTCGGCGGTCTGATGGATCAGCAGCACCGGTGAAGCGGAATTCCGAAGTAGCCGCTTTGCGGCAACTCTGGGCTTCGCGCCACAATCCCTTTGGGATTGCCAAAACGGTGGCGCATCCGCCCTCCAAAATCCGTGTAAGGTGAAGGCGTTTACCGCCGCTTTCCCCGCACACATTTGTTGGGGGTGAAGATAAAATCCACCTTGGCATCATGCGGCTCCGTGGGAATTTTTTCCAGCAATTGAAAATCGTAGGCCACGCCGCACTTCACCCCGCTGGCCGCCGCTAAAATCCGGTCGTAAAACCCCCGCCCGCGGCCCAGCCGGTTGCCGCTCAAATCAAAGGCCATGCCGGGCGCCAGCACCAGATCGAATCGGTTTAGCGGGATTTCTTCGCAATTGGGCAGCGGTTCTGAAACCCCGAATTTTCCCGGGGCAATGTCCGTTTCCAGGTTCCGCACCCGGCGCGCAGAATAGGCTTGGGCGGCCGGGTCGAACGCGGGCAGGGCGCAGATTTTGTTGGTCGGCAACAATTTTTCCAGCAGGAGCCAGACATCCAGTTCATCCGGCAGGGGCGCGAAAAATAAAATCGTATGCGCGCTTTGCAACTGGGGTTCGAGCCGCGCGCATAAATCCAGCGATTCCACCATCCGCACCGCCAGCGAAATTCTCCCCAGCGCGGTACGGATTTGCTGGCGCAGCTCGGACTTGGAATTGGTGGCCTTCATTCCGTCACAGCTTTTCCACAAATTCTTCCGGTGAGATTCCAGCCTGGCGCAGGACGCCGCGCAACGTGCCTTGATCCACCTCGCGGTGCATCGGAACGACACAGACATTGCCGCCACGCCTGAGCACAAGATGACTTCCCTTTTGCCGCTGGCGGATGAAGCCGAGGCGTTCCAATGCCTTTGACACCTTTGCGCCGGAAACGCAAGGAAGCTTAGGCATGTTCCAATTGAAAAGTGGTCAGGATGGCCCCTTGCCGGTCAGGCAGGTCTTGCTCCTCCAGAAACAGCGCGGTGGCTTCCTTGAGATTTTTTAATGCCTCCTCGACCGTCTTGCCCTGCGTGGTTGTGCCGGTTTCGGGGTTATAGGCCACCAGCCAGCGTTTGGTTTCGCCGGGATAAATGATCGCAGTGAGCGTCTTCATGCGGAGAAACTAAACGAAGCCGCCGCTAATGGCAAATGCGGAAACTCCCAATGCGGAAACTCCCACTGTCGGCGGAAACTCCTACCCGCATCGCCGGGGAAATCTTTCCTGTGTGGAGTGGATAATTTGCCACAGTCCAGCTTTTGCTTCAGCGTTTACCATGGCCATAAATTGGTTCGTCGTCGTTTGCCGTCAAACACCGTTCCGTCGGCAAAACCAAGGTGGCCATGGATCGTGCAGCGAAAGTAGGCATTGCCCAACGAAGATGACGTCTTTCCTTTTCATCTGTGTCCATCTGTGTCCATCTGTGGTTTATTTCGTTTTTCCGCAAATTGCGCCCGCCATTTTTCCAGCCGTTCCTTGATTTTCTTTTCCACGCCCTGCTCCGTCGGCTGGTAGAATATTTTGTCCACGCCCAGATAGTCCTGCGCCACGAAATGGTCCTTGCCCTCATGCGCGTACTGATAGCCCTGGCCGTGGCCGAGCCGCTCCGCGCCCCGGTAATGCGCGTCGCGCAAATGTTCGGGCACCGGAATGGTGCGGCCGGAGCGCACGTCCTCCAGCGCCGCGGCAATGCCGGCGACCGCGCTGTTGCTCTTGTTGGCGGTGGCGATGTAAATCGTCGCCTCCGCCAGCGGGATCTGCGCCTCCGGCCAGCCGACAAATTCGGCGGCCTGCAAAGCGGAACCGGCCAGCACCAACGCCATCGGATCGGCCAGCCCCACGTCTTCCGCCGCGCAAATCACGATGCGCCGCGCGATGAAGCGCGGGTCTTCGCCGGCATGGATCATCTTGGCCAGCCAGTACAGCGCCGCGTCAGGATCGCTGCCGCGCATGGATTTGATGAACGCGGAAATCGTGTCGTAATGCGCGTCGCCGTCGCCGTCATAGACCACGGCTTTCTTTTGGATGCTCTGCTCGGCCACTTGGAGCGTGAGCCGGATGACACCGTCCGCGTCCGGCTCGGTGGTGAGGGCGGCGATTTCCAGAGCGTTCAAGGCCTTGCGCGCGTCGCCGTCGGCGATTTTGGCGAGATGGCGCAGCGCGTTTTCATCCGCGGCGATTTTCAGGTGCCCGAGGCCGCGGTCGGCGTCGGTCAGGGCCCGGCCGCACAGCGAATACAGATCGTCCTCGGTGAGCGGGCGCAGTTCGAAAATCTGCGAGCGCGAGACCAGCGGCGAATTGACGAAGAAGAACGGATTGTGGGTGGTTGCGCCGATCAGTTTGATGACGCCGCTCTCGACATCCGGCAGCAGCACGTCTTGCTGCGCCTTGTTGAAGCGGTGGATTTCATCAATGAACAGGATCGTGGAAGCGCCGGTGTTTTCGAGGCGGTTGGCGGCGGCGGAGAGGACGCGGCGCATGTCCGCCACGTTGGATTCCACGCCACTCAAGCGCTCGAATTTGCTTTTGGTCTGGCGGGCGATGATCTGCGCCAGCGAGGTCTTGCCAGTGCCCGGCGGACCGTAGAAGATCAGCGACTGGATGCGATCCGCCTCGATGGCGCGGCGGAGCAGTTGTCCGTGACCGAGGATATGGGATTGGCCGGCGTATTCGTCCAAGTTGCGCGGGCGCATGCGCGCCGCCAGCGGCTGGCTGGCGAGTCTGGCGGATGCGGGCGCGGGGTTTTCCGCAGCGGTAGGTTCAGCCGCTTGGGAAAACAGGTCATTTCGGGCCATGCCCAGAAGTTACCACCGGCGCACCCTTCGCCCAAAAGAAATCTATCACAGTTGCTGGAGTTGGTAAAAGACGGTAGGAATGGTGGGATCGAGCGATACGGATTGCGCCGCGCTGGTCTGCTGGTAGCTCAGCTGCGGGGTCCAAGTCACGGGCGCGGTGAGCGAGGTGGTGTACAGCAACTGATAGTTGCCCGGGTTGGCATAAAGCGTCAAGGATCGTCCGGCGCCCGCGTTCGCCTGCGGACGCAGCATGGGTTGGTTCCCCACCACCACCACTTCCCCGGCTTGCGCCGACACATTGGCGTAGGCGGTGCCGTCAGCGGTGGTGCCGGAAGCGCTGGATGCGGGAATGCTGTAAATGGCGGTTGAAGCCTGGCCGGAGGCGGTCTGAAAATTCACCTGGGCCGCCAGATTGGTGCCGGTCAATGGCTGGGCCGTCGTCGCCTGCAATTGGATGACGACTTGGCTGCCTTGCTGGGTTAACGACCCGGTAACGACCGGCGAAAGGCACGTCAAGGTCGGATTGAGCAATTGGCTATCCGGCCAGGTGAGGGTAATCCGCAGGTTCGCGACGGAGGTGCTGGACGCCACCACGAGCGGCAGGCTGGCGGATTGCCCGGCGCAAACCGCTGCGGAGCCGAGTTGATATTCCAGGTCATCGCCAACGATCACCATCACCGTCTCGGAAATGTTCAGCGCTGGATTGACCGCGTCCGCAACATGGACATTGATGTAATTGGTCGTACCCGCATAGGCCCTTCCGGGCACCCACGAAAAGTAGCCGTTGGCCGAATTGATGGTGGCTCCGGGGGGCGCGCTGGCATCAAGGCTGAAAACGAGCGGATCACTGGTATAATTGTTCGGCAGAACATTTAGACGGGCCCCGCCGTTGGGCGTGGCGTTCACACTGGTAAAGGCCGCTTCGTTGGAGAAATCGCTCTCATCGCCCGCGCTGTCATGGGCCTTGGCGGCGAAGAAATAGGTCGTGTTTTCAGCCAAGTCTGAAATGACCGCGTTGGAGACGGCGCCGAAGGCCGCCACGTTGGTGAATTGCTGGCTGGCGCTACCGTAATAGATGTTGTAGCCGGTGACATTGGGGTCGGCATTGGGGACCCACATCAGGCTGGCGTTGACGGTGGCAAAAGCGGGGCGGGGCAGGCTGGCGGCCAGCAAGAGTGGCAGGCAGGAACTCAGCAACATCCGCACTGTCCGAAACGAAATACCAAAATAAAATGTGTTCACGCTGTCGGGACATTGCAAGCCGCTTGCCAACCATTTGGCTTAGCACGGGAATTTTGTTTTGCTTGGGGCGGAACCGTGCGGCTGGCGCTGTGGCCGACGAATGTCGTTTGCCACCATGCACTTATGCAGTCGTGGCCCACCCGTTCATGCCCGGCCTTAATCACTTGAGGTCAATTGCGGTATAAATAATCAAGGTGAGATGGATTGCTTTTGGACAGCGGCAAGGACAATCGTGTCTTGACCGTGATGGCTGGCGGGTCGAAAGCGGCGCTGGGATCGGCGGCCGCCTGACCGGCGTATGGGAAAAGTTCAAGCTCGCGCTCTGGAGCGGTTGCGGGACAAGCTAAAGGTTGAACGCCAACCAGGCACCGGCTCGGAGACCGGCGCTCCCTAAACAAAAAAAAGCCCGTCCAAACTGGACGGGCTGGGAAGTTAACCCCCACTCTTGCCGTGTCGAACTCGATCCTTTGAACATGTATTGCTACATGTGGAACTCGTCTGTCGGCTTTCGGCTTCCAGTAAAGGCATGCCGGCCACCGACGTAACTCATTCCGTGATCGTTTTATTTACGGTTCAAGGACTGTTGCGAATCACGAACAGAGCAGGGAAATCTGTTTTTAAATCTGCTGTTTTATTCAAAGAACAACGGCTGCTTAATACATCGTCTTTTTGCGCGCGGCACTCAAGAATTTTCTTCAAAAATATTTTCCCTTTGCCCGCGGCAAAAACTTGCTTTCACTCTGCGTTAGCATTTTAATGACCAACTTCCCACTGGTGGTGGTTTCTTTTTCGCTTTTTATCTGCGCGCCGGGCGGATTCAAGAATCGGGGCGGGGACGGCTTGTCCCCAAACCCAGACGCCCAAAATAGGGGTGGGGACAGCTTGTCCCCTTGCCCCGGCGCCCAAAACTGAAAACGTGGGGATGAGCCGTCCCACCCCGATATTCGCGCTTTCTTGAATCCGCCCTGATCCGCCCGCCGCCGCCAAAACGTGCGCCAAAAACTTGCGCTCGCCTTATGGCCGCTTTTCCCTATCATTCCCGCTGGACTGCATATAACTTTTGCGCCCGTTTGCATTTTGCCGTGATGACCAGTACACAAATCCGCCAGTCGTTTCTCGACTTTTTCAAGTCGAAACAGCACACCATTGTCCCCTCGTCCTCCCTCATGCCGGACAGCCCCAACCTGCTGTTCACCAATGCCGGGATGAACCAGTTCGTGCCCATTTTCCTGGGCCAGACCCAATGTCCCTACACGCCCGGCCGCGCCGCCGACACCCAGAAGTGCATTCGCGCCGGCGGCAAACACAATGACCTGGACGATGTGGGCTTGGACACCTACCACCACACGTTTTTCGAGATGCTCGGGAACTGGTCGTTCGGCGACTATTTCAAGCCAGAGGCCATCGCCTGGGCGTGGGAACTGGTCGTGGAAATCTGGAAATTCCCGCCGCAACGCCTCTACACCACCGTCTATAATCCGGACAAAGCCAAGCACGATCCCAGCGAATTTGATCAGGACGCTTGGAACTTCTGGGCGGAGAAATTCCGCAGTGTCGGGCTTGATCCGGCTGTCCATATCGTTAACGGAGGCAAAAAAGACAACTTTTGGATGATGGGCGAGACCGGCCCGTGCGGCCCGTGCTCTGAATTGCACGTGGATTTGACGCCGGAAGGAAACACGCAGGGTTCGCTCGTCAACAAGGGGGATGCCCGATGCATTGAAATCTGGAACCTCGTTTTCATCCAGTTCAATGCCAACCCCGACGGCACCTTTTCGCCGCTGCCGGCCAGGCATGTGGACACCGGCATGGGCTTTGAGCGCGTGACCAGCATCATGCAAGGCACCAAAGGCCTTCAGGATTTCGCGAATGCCAAAATTTCCAACTATGAGACGGACATTTTTCGCCCGATTTTTGACGCGCTGGAGAAGTTGAGCGGGAAGAAATATGGGAGCACGCTGCCGGTGGGCCAATCTGAAATTTCAAATCTGAAATTTCAAATCGCCACGGACATCGCTTTCCGGGTCATTGCCGATCACATCCGCACTTTGAGCTTTGCCATTGCCGACGGCATCCAGCCCGGCAACAACGACCGCAATTACGTGCTGCGCCGCATTCTGCGCCGCGCGGTGCGCTACGGCCGCACGCTTGGTTTTAAGGAACCGTTTTTTTACAAACTTGTGGACGTGCTCGCGGAGACGATGGGGGATGTTTTTCCTGAAATTCGTACTCGGAAGAAGCAGGTGCAGGAAACCATTCAGCGCGAGGAAGAGGCGTTTAACAAGACGTTGGATAGAGGGATTGAGTTGTTTGAGGAGGCAGTGGGAGAGTATCGTGTGAAATCCGCAGCCGATCGTGAAATGATGAAATCTCTGCCGACTCACGCCAACCTTGGACACAATCCGGCTTATGCGAGACTTGATGATGAAGGCAGGTCTATCCAGGCAATCGATTCAAGTGGAAGTGTCTTGGCCTCGTTTGCATTCAAACTCTACGACACCTATGGCTTCCCGCTTGACCTCACCGAATTGATGGCCCGCGAACGCGGCTTGACCGTGGACAAGGAAGGTTTTGAAAAATTGATGGAGGAGCAGCGCGCCCGCGCCCGCGCGGCGCAGAAGAAGGAAGTCATTTCCCTTTCCCAAGTCGAGACCACCACGCCTACGAAGTTCGTCGGCTACGAGAATCTTGCGGTGGAGGCCAAGGTTTTGGAAGTCGTTTCGCTCAAGGACAAAACCGCCGTCATCCTCGATACCAGCTCTTGCTATGCCGAAATGGGCGGCCAGGTTGGCGACACCGGCGAGTTGAGCGGCGGCGGCCAGCTTTGGCGCGTGACCAACACGCAGAAATCCGGCAACACTTGGCTGCATTTCATTGATTCCTCCTCGCCGAGCAATGCTCGGCGCTCCGAGGACGCGCCGGAGCGCCGAGCATTGCTCGGCTCAGAAGCCGAAGCGGATGCGCCAATGGCCGGTTCGAGCATCACCCTGTCCGTTGACCGCGCCCGTCGCAATGCCATTGAGCGTCATCACACGGTCACGCATCTGTTGCATTGGGCGCTGCACGAAGTGGCCAGTCGCGAGGCGTCGCAGAAAGGCTCGTTCGTCGGCCCGGACAAGCTGACGTTTGACTTTAACAGCGCGCCGCTGACGCCCCAGCAGATTGCGGATATTGAGAAACTGGTGAATGAGCGCATCGTGGAAAACGCGCCGGTATCGTGGACGGAAGTCAAACACAACCACGTCAAGGACCGCAAGGACGTGATGCAGTTCTTTGGCGATAAATACGGCGAATGGGTGCGCGTGGTGCAGATTGGCGGCAAACCCACGGCACTGGACGGCTACTCAATGGAGCTTTGCGGCGGCACGCACACGCGCGCCACCGGCGAGATTGGCCTGTTCCGCATTGTGGGCGAGAGCGCCATTGCAGCGGGCGTCCGGCGCATTGAGGCGGTGGCGGGATTGGAAGCCTACGAGCTGGCCCATTCGCAGCTTCAACTCATCCGCAATCTCGCGGGCAAAATCAATTCGCCGGTTCACGAGTTGGAGAAGAAAGTCGAGCTGCTGCTCGCGCATCAAAAGGAGCTGGAGAAGTCGCTCAAGGCGGCCATCCAGCGCAACGCCGCGCAGACCGCGAGCTGGCTGCTCACGCGCGCACAAGAAGTGAACGGCATTCCGCTCATCACCCAAAACTTTCCCGACGCCGACGCGGATTATCTCCAGGCCATCGCCGACGCGCTCAAAGGCCGGTTCAAAGGCGTGCTTGTGGTGGGCGGCGCGGCGGGCGGGTCGGTGGCGCTGATCGCGGCGGTTTCACCTGAGT
>Ga0316217_10005207_pt1 | contig 13611 bp, 14 predicted proteins | sample 1anoAmetaG_FD_203633 | JGI IMG/M metagenome (GOLD analysis project Ga0316217, IMG submission 203633) | Freshwater microbial communities from Trout Bog Lake, Wisconsin, USA - 1anoA | ecosystem: Environmental > Aquatic > Freshwater > Lake > Hypolimnion/Profundal zone | place: USA: Wisconsin...
GAAGAACTGTTCGACTATTTCGATGGTCATTGCACCCTGGAATCTGCCCTCGACCGCATAAAGATTCATACCCGACAGTATGCCAAGCGGCAAATGACCATGTTTAAGAAGAAAGAAGATTATACCTGGATAAAAGTAGATGGCAGAACTCCTGAAAGCATAGCGGATGAAATCAGGGGAATGGTATAATTGCTTTGTATTAAGCTAAAAGCTGACAGTCTTATTCTTTTTACTTTTTATTTTTTATTTTTATTTGGGCGTTTCCGCTTCGCTGCGCTCGCGGCCGTGCCGCCGCTGCTATCTTTTGGGTGCAGCCCGTTGGCTGTTCATATTCAAAGCTGTTTCTGGGCTGCACCCAAAAGGATAATCCGCTATGGCACTAACGCGAATACAACGCTCCGAAAGTAGTAGGCTAAGAGATTTTTAGAGAATTATTTCAGAGATGCTTTTGAGGTATTAATTCTTATCTTCTTTATGTTTACTGCAGTTTGTTTAATTAGTTGTCATAATTAAACTGTCATTCATGTATAATTCTTTTTTAATTTGTTTACCATTCACGTCAAAATAAATCCAATTACCAATTTTATTATTGTCCTTATAAATTTCAATTCCCTTAAGTAAGCCATTTTCATAATATACTTTACTTGTATCGTCAAGATGTCCATTTTTATTTTTACCTATTTGGCTAAGTTGTCCATTCTCATAGTATACTTTAAAAACTCCTTGTGATTTCCCTGTTGAGTCATACCATTCCTGTAAATTTACTTGCCCATTATCATTATACATATTAAAAGAATCAACTTTAATTCCCATTTTATAAGTAGCTTTTGAGCTTAAGTTCCCATTTGGATAATATGATATTGATTTTCCATTTAAAGTATCATGTTTATAGTGTTCCCAATCTTTTAATTGCCCTGTTAAATAGTATGTTTTCCATTCACCTTCTTTTTTACCATTAAATAGTTTTCCATCTGTATCTCTCGTTTTATAAGATAATTTATAAATGATTTCTTTTCCATAATGGAAACAATAATAAATTGCAAGAAAGAAGATTATAATAAAAGCTATTTTCAGTTTATTAAAGCTCATAAAGTGTTATTTTAAATCTTACACCGTTGTCAATATTCATTACCAACAGATTTTAGGATAAATATATAATTTAAATAATGAATGTTGCAGAAGAGCAGCAACAAAGATATATTTAATGTAAATCGCATACCCATATATTCATTCATACAATCTTAAATTTACTTCATACGATTGATCGATTCATCTCTAAAATAAAATACTCAGGTACTTATCCGCAATAAACATATAACTTTGAATTCACCAATAAGGTTATTTATGTTGGGGTATTATAAACCATATTATATCCTTTCCTGTTTTCAATGCTTCTACGACATTTTCTTGAATACCAAATGCCGCCCGGGTAAAATTATACCTTATTTTAAATGGATGATATGCCGGATTGATAAGTTTTACCATTCCATACTATTATCGGATAACTCATTTTTTTCAAAGTCATACTTTTCTATAATTCCAATGAAGACAACGCTAAACAATTGGGTCAATTGTACTTTTTTGATAGCGGTAAATGTATATAATAACAGCATCAGAATACTTTCGATAGCGGCCACTGTATATAAATCCCTTTTTAGAATAACTGTAAGGATGACCGGAAGGTTCTCCCTCATGCTTAACAGGTTGTGTATTGCGGTAAATGAATACAGTAAAGGGTTTATGAAAGTTGAGAATGTTGTTTCGGCATGCAAAAGACTTCTTTTACTAGCTGTAAGGTATGGCGGAGAATTCTCCCATAAGGTTTACAGTTTGTTGAGTTCTGTAAATGATTGCAATGATAAGACTATACAAGCTGTAAGGATTGGCGGAGAGTTCTCCCATCAGGTTTACAGGTTGTCGGATGGAGGAAATGAATACAGGTTACAGGTTTTACAGTTGCAGGATTCAGGTATTGCAAGTCATATTCATTCCAATAATTGTATTTATCAGCTAAATGAATACAGGTTACAGGTTTTACAGTTGCAGGATATGGGTATTGCAAGCCATTTTCATTTCAATAATTGTATTTATCAGCTAAATGAATACAGGTTACAGGTTTTACAGTTGCAGGATTCAGGTATTGCAAACAATATTCATTCTAATAACTGTATTTATCAGCTAAATGCTTGCTGTATAAGGGTTGGTTGTTTGTGGGTAAAGGATTTTTTTAGCAGGATGAATTATACTATTTTTTCAATCATCAATAATGTGTTATGAGTATCTCAAGAAGAATGCCGAATAGTCAGGAAAGTGTCTGGTTGGCCCTGTCGAAAGCTAAATATACAAGGGACCATCCCCCGGTATATGGAAATATACTTTCGGCTAAAACTACTGCCCGACTGGATATTATATATGAAAGCTTCCGGGAAGGCAGAAATACACTGAAAGCTTGCCTGGTTATCAGCACCCAGGCAACAAGGGATAAAGAAGAGATGATGATGAAATTGTTGTTGCTGAACAGCCATTATATTCAGAACCTGAATTTTATGATTGCCGATAAAGTGTTCCCTGAATCGTACCGTTCCTGTTTTGGTATTTCAAATAAGAGCGAAGCGGTTCCCAATCAGAGAACGGAAAGACGGATAGAAATGCTATCAAAGAATATTATTGATGGCGAACCTTTGATGATTGTACTTGGAGGTAAACCCATTCCTTATCCTTTACTGAAAGATATACAGGATGGATTGGCATTGCTGCAGAAAAAAAATATTTTTCAGGAAAATGCCCTGGTCGATACCGATGCAGCAAAGAATGTTATGAAGAAACTGTTGCCGGAAGCCTATGGAGTAACCCGAAAGATTTGGGATGAAGTGGATACGTATTTCGATTTAAAACAAAAATCAAGTGCCCGTGTGGATAGCAGAGTGTGGGGAATGGTTTATGTAAATTCGGGTAACCCAATAATAGTACAGGGAATAATTGCAACATTGAATGGGGAAGAGATAATACCATTGACAGGTGCCAGAGCAATGATAGTAGAAACAGATGAATGGGCATTTTCCTTATTGCAGGGAAATCTGAAATTGAAAACAAATGCTACCGGTATGGTGAACATCTGTATTAGTATGATCGGATTTGAGGATCTGATTATTCAAAGGGAAATGGAGACTAAAAAAAACATAGACCTGGGATTGGTCTTGATGGAAAGATTGAAGGAATAAAGAAGAAAGAAAGAGTGTTTAGCATGGATTATCAGGATTAGTTTATTGCGTAAAAATTTCGACTCCAATAGTGTAAAGTCTTTATGATATTAATACCAATAGATATATTGTATTCTGTATTTGCATTAGGGGTGAAGCGGATATCCTTTTGGGGACAGCCTGCAACATAATTTATCAGGAGAAGATTATCGGGTTGCACCCAAAAGATAGCAGTAGCGCCCCTAACACAGGCAACGCCCAAAATAATGTTTAATGGATAATGGTTAATATTTAATTGACATTGAAGGATTATTTTATTAACCATTAACCATTAACCATTGCTACATATACTTCCCGGTGATACTTCCCTTTGCTTTCTTTAAATCAACAGGCGTTCCGGCAAACACTAATTCTCCTCCACCTGTTCCGGCTTCAGGGCCAAGATCTATTACCCAGTCTGCATTGCGTATCACATCGGTATTATGTTCTATTACTATCAACGAATGTCCCTGATTCACCAGGGCATTGAAGGAGTTCAACAGCTTCTGTATGTCGTGGAAATGTAAGCCTGTGGTAGGTTCATCGAAAATAAAGAGTATATGTGATGTTACCTTACCCTTTCCCAGGAAAGATGCAAGCTTTACCCTTTGTGCTTCACCTCCCGAAAGGGTATCGCTGCTTTGTCCCAGCTTTATATAACCAAGACCAACTTCATGTAAAGGAAGGATGGCATTGAATACCGGTTTCTCGTCTTTGAAGAAGGAGAGGGCTTCGTCCACACTCATCTCCAGTATGTCATGAATGCTTTTGTGTTGATAAGTCACTTCCAGCACATGGTCCTTGAAACGTTTGCCACCACATACATCGCAGGTCAGGTGAACATCGGCCAGGAACTGCATTTCTATTACCTGTTCGCCTTCGCCTTTGCAGGCATCGCATCGGCCACCATCCACATTAAATGAAAAGTGTTTTGGTAGATAACCTCTTATCTTGGCAAGTGGCTGCGAAGCATACAATTCCCTGATGCCATCGTATGCCTTTATATAAGTAACAGGATTGCTTCGGGAAGATTTACCAATAGGATTCTGGTCTATCATTTCTATCTGATCTATCAGGGCAGTATCGCCGGCAATGGCTTTGTGCAAGCCGGTTTTATCGGCTACTTCGCCTTTCAGTTTCATCATGGCAGGATACAGTATCTGTTTCACCAGCGTGGTCTTGCCACTACCGCTTACACCACTCACCACACATAGTGTATTCAATGGAAACTCCACCGTTATGTTCTTCAGGTTGTTCTGACGGGCACCTTCTACTATGATCTTTTTGGTCCAGTTGCGTGGAGTATGGGGCTGTATAAACAGCTCGCCCTTAAGGTATTTACCTGTAAGACTTTTTTCATTTTTGATAATGGAATCGTAGTTGCCTTCAGCAATCACTTCACCACCCAGGTGAGAAGCATAGGGGCCCATATCAATGATATGGTCGGCTTCGCGCATCATCATTTCATCGTGTTCCACCACCACAACTGTATTGCCTAAATCACGCAGTTCTTTCAATACCCTGATGAGGTTGGCGGTGTCTCTGTTATGTAGTCCTATAGAAGGCTCATCCAGTATATATAATGAGTTGGTGAGATTACTTCCCAGGCTACGCGTAAGTTGTATACGTTGACTTTCGCCACCACTGAGGGTATTGGCCAATCGGTTCAGGGTCAGGTAACCAAGTCCTACCTGTATCATTACTTTCAGTCTTTGCAACACCTCTATCAGTATTCGAACGGTTACTTTATTCTCGTACTCTGTCAGCGGAAGTTGTTGTATCCATTCATATAGATTATTGATGGGCATTGTGCTTAGTTCTCCAATATGTTTGCCATGTATTTTTACATACAATGCTTCACGGCGCAACCTATATCCTTCACATTCATGACAAAGTGTTTTACCACGGTATCGGCTCTGCATCACACGGTACTGTACCTTATACAGGTTCTGTTCCACTTCCTTGAAGAAGTCGTCTATACCATCGGCGTATTTATCTCCCTTCCATAGCAGATTATACTGCTCGGGACTAAGGTCTATGATGGGCTTGTGAATGGGGAAGCCATTCTTAGCAGAGGCCATTACAAAACGGTCTTTCCATAAACCCATTTTTTCTCCCTTCCAGGGAGCTACAGCTCCATCAAATACACTCAACGATTTATTGGGTATTACCAGGTCTTCATCTATTCCCAAAACCGCACTAAAACCTTCACAGGTAGGGCATGCACCATAAGGATTGTTGAAGGAAAATAAATTGGGTACAGGTTCTTCGAATGTGATGCCATCCATTTCAAACCGGTTGCTGAATACATATTCCTTTCCATCCACATCCAGATGAACAATGCCATCGCCTTCAAAGAAAGCGGTATCGATAGAGTCGGAGAGGCGATGGATATCTTCCTCTTCCATGCTTTTTGTCACCACTCGGTCTATCAACACAAAAGAATTGTCAGATTGTATATTCTTCTGATTATCAGTATGTAACAACTTGTTCAGTTCTTTGTCGGTCAGTTCCAGCAATTCTTCTATACGTTTCAGTGCAACCCTGTTTTCATTATTCAATTCTATAACGGCTATCCTGCTGAAACCCTTCTGCATCAGTATGTTCAGCTCTTCTTTCAGATTGCGGCTGCCATGTTGCTTGATGGTCACCAGTATCATTACCTTCTTACCTGTGGGTAATGACTGAACAAACTTTATCACATCATCCACATCGTGCTTTATCACTTCTCTGCCACTCACCGGCGAAATAGTTTTACCAATCTTGGCATACATCAGTCGGAGGTATTCATATATCTCGGTCATGCTGCCCACCGTACTGCGGGGAGTACGGGTAATCACCTTTTGTTCTATGGCAATGGCAGGACATAAACCCTTTATAAAGTCCACATCGGGCTTTACCATACGGGCCATAAACTGACGGGCATAAGCACTTAAGCTTTCTGCATAACGGCGCTGACCTTCAGCGAATAAGGTATCGATGGTTAAAGATGATTTTCCGCTGCCGCTTACCCCTGTAACCACAATGAGGTTATTGCGGGGAAAATCAACGGTTACATTCTTCAGATTATGCGTCCTTGCCCCTTGTATATGTATGTTTTGTTGCAGATTCACTGCAACATCGTTTTTAGTATCTATGATTTCTTGTTTCAACATCGCAACAAATAAAACAATTATGGATCAATCAGCATAATAAAATCCATTCTGTATGTGAATATAGTTGGATATGTCTAAAACTTTTAAACATTGATGTGTAAAGTTTCATTACAAATAGAAAGGGACATATTTTCGGTGAGTAATTAAAACATATTGCTTATGCACTTGTTGAGATTGCGTTCCAACTTCCTATCCTTTTTTTAGCATAATTTGAAAAAAACACAAGCTATGAGAGCACTATTGAATGCTACTGACAATGAATTAATTAAACTCTTCAGGAGCGGTAACGATTCCGCTTTGGAAGTTTTGGTTAACAAGTACAAGGACAGGATTTTTTCGAGTCTTTACTATCTGTCAAAAGATAGAGAGCTTGCTGAGGATTTGTTCCAGGAGGTTTTTATCAAGATCATTGATACGGTCAGGAGTGATCGGTATAATGATGAAGGTAAGTTTCTGCCATGGGCTTTGCGTATAGCGCATAATCTTTACATCGATTATTTCAGGAAGTACAGCAAACACAGAATCATTAACTGTGGTGATAATACCCAGTTTGAACATGTAACACCGCTGACTCCTGGCTCCGATAGCAAGATTATCAAGATGCAGACTTATGAGAAATTGAATAAGATGTTGGATAAATTGCCTGAAGAACAAAGAGAGGTTGTGGTACTAAGACACTTTGGTGAACTGAGCTTCAAGGAAATAGCCGAGCTCACCAAAACCAGTCTGAATACCTGTCTTGGAAGAATGCGTTATGCATTGATTAATCTAAGAAAAGAAATGGTGGAACATAATATTACATTATAGTTACTATATAAATAGCTTGTAATTCTTGTAATAAAAGAGGCTTCGTTATACAACGAAGCCTCTTTTTATAGTATTCAATCGTCAATTGTCAATCGTTAATTGTTTACTTCTTTCTCGTTACTTTGATAGACATGTTTTTAATTTCCTTGTCACCAATCAAAGTATACATTTCTATTACTTCATGATCCTTATCTATCAACTGAAATGTTTCTTTTACCAGCAAGTCTTTGCCAGTCATAGGATCTACTTCAGTTCCTTTCAGGGTAATAGTCTTTGTTTTAGGATCATAAGGTCCTGTTAGTAACATAGTGCCTGTACCAAAATTATCAACCCACATACTGGTGAACACCTTTTTAGCATTGTCGTAACCAGTGATGGACATTCCTTCGAAAGGCATTCCCATCATATCGCCTTTGTTGATAGATTTCTGATAACGTCCACCCATGATCATTTCGTTTTTGGAAGTAGATGTACTAACAGTAGGAGGAGCACCTGGCGCCATCCACATCGTAACTTCTTCATCAAAGTCACCATTATAAACTGCTAATAGTTTATGAAATTCACCCGGCTGCATATACTCCATCCAGGCTTTCATAGATGTGTCAGACTGTCCATAAGTCCTGATACAGAAAGAGGCAATTACCAATAAAATAATGAGGCTAATTTTTTTCATAATGTTATATTTAGTTTGCTAAGTAAATAAATAAAATTTACATTTTAAAATGATTGTTTCATCCGGAGTAAATATCTTTATCCTATGAATGAGCAGAAAAATAATCCTTTGCACGGGATAACATTAGAAGAAATACTGAAATATATGGTTCAGAATCATGGTTGGGAATACATGGCTGAACAGGTTAATATCAATTGTTTCAAGTCTGATCCAACCATTCAGTCCAGCCTGAAATTTCTACGTAAAACACCCTGGGCAAGAGAAAAAGTAGAGAGTTTCTATCTTTATCTGAAGAGGAAAGAAGCAAAAGAATTAAAAGGCATGATTAAGGGCAATACAGGAGATGGTATTTAGGTTATTGTAGATTATAACTTTCCTGAATTATTTTTTCTCCTGCTCATATAGTTTCACTTCTGCTATCGAACCAATATGATATTTTAATCCGGTACTTACTTCTATACATTCATAGCGCTTACGCCTTAGCTTACCTCTTTTAAAGACCCTCCCATCTTTCGTTATAAAAAGCTGCCCCTCAGGTATTTGCTCTACATGCAGCACATCGGGCTTTGAATGGGTATTATATTTCCGTAGTATCTTAATCAGTTCAGTTTCACCTGCAGTAGTAGCCGCAGGATTATGTATTGTTTTCTGCAATGCCTTTTCTATGTCTGGAGGAAAACATTTATACTCCACAAACTGATGCAATATCTGACCATACATGGTCTTCCATTCTATGCCATGTGCAGCAACTTTATTTTTATACTTTTCGTAAGTAAGCAGGTGAGCTAGTTCATGTAATAAAGTTAGTAGAAATTCATACTTGTTCAGGTTCCCATTTACTGTTATAATATGATTGCCATACATCCCTTTATGGCGATAATCACCAAGTACTGTAGCTCTTTGACGCGTGATTTTAAGATGTACTTTATAATGATTCAGAAAACTCAACACCGGCTGAAAAGTATTTTCAGGTAAATAATCAGCCAGCTTATGCATAGGATGCTCAGTGCTTGCCATCGTTTTTTTGATTCATCTTTAATGCTGTTCTTACTTCCAGAGCTGTATACACAATATACATGAACATCGATATGAATAATGTATAGGTAACATTGGCAGATTTCTTCATAAATAAATAAACGAAGGCTGCTATTGCCAACACAAATAATTTTAGCAGTGTGGCGCCCATTACGCTGGTTACCATGGCATTGGCATTCTTTTGTTCTATGGCTTTCCCATGCATTGCCAGGCTAAGAACGCTTAATACAAACAACAGGCAGTTGCATATAAATATAGCCATCAGATCCACATCAGTTGATGTGAAATAGGAATGCCAGTATAGAATAGATGCATCCAGTACAATGAACATAATAAACAATGGAAGTATAAACTTAGAAAGATGTTTTGTTTGCATAATTATTTTTTCGACGATGTGTCTTTTATCAATTTGGTCAAAATTACAACCAATATGGTTAATGGCAATATCCAGACAAGTAAAGGGTATGGGAAATGTAGCTTTTTGTCTGCCCACATTCCAATATAAAGTGTAAGACCCATGCTGATACATAGTTGTGTACCAAATCCGGCATATTTCAATAGCAAATTCCTGTTACTGTCTTTATCTTCCATATTGATAAAAGGCAAATTTACATAACCTTGATTCATTTGGCAATTGAAATTGTATAAATCATTACTGAACAGGTTGTTTAGTTGCATAATCTGGGTTAAAACTTATTCCTTAAAGCTGTTTTTTGATAAAGAGGTTCTTATCTTCGCCGTTCCTGAAAAATAAAAAGCTAAATAGCAGGACTTATGACAAAAGCAGTTAAAATATTCTGGAAGGTTTTCTTTATTGGGTTAGGTTCGTTTATCCTGTTTTTATTACTCTGTAACTGGGGTGTGTTTGGTAAAATGCCTTCTATCGAAGACATTCAGAATCCTACTGCCTCATTATCCAGTCAGGTATACGCTCAGGATGGTACCTTAATGGGTAAATATTATCTGGAGGATAGGATCAATGTAGAATATAAAGATATCAGCCCTTTTGTTGTGCAGGCACTTGTGGCAACCGAGGATAAACGTTTTTATATTCATAGTGGTATCGATGCTAAATCAATCTTCCGTGCCGTAAAAGGTTTAGGAAGAGAAGGCGGTGCAAGTACTATTACCATGCAGACGGCCAAGAATCTTTTTACAGAAAACTGGTCTACAAGGAATTTTATCCTTCGTGCTATTCAGAAGGTAAAGGAAGCAATCATAGCGGTTAAACTGGAAAGGAATTTTACTAAAGAAGAAATTATCACCCTTTATCTGAATACAGTTGCCTTTAGCGATAATGTTTTTGGCATCAGGAATGCATCTAAAACATTCTTTCAGAAAGAACCCGACAGAGTAAGTGTAGAAGAAGCCGCAGTACTGATTGGTATGGTAAATGCGCCTACCATGTATAACCCACGACGTAACCCAAAGCTGGCCAGGGAAAGAAGGAATACCGTATTAAGCAGAATGCAAAGTATGGATTATCTTACGGCCAAACAACTGGATACATTAAAAGAACCTCCCATTGTTATAAACTTTAAGAAGCTAGATGAAAGCACTGGATTAGGACCTTACTTCAGAATGATTGTAGGCGAAGAGTTGAAGAAATGGTGCAAAGATCATAAGAAAAGCAATGGCGATAATTACGATCTCTTCCGTGATGGCCTGAAAATTTATACTACCATCAATCCACGTATGCAGATGTATGCCGAAGAAGCTGTAGCCAAGCAGATGAGTTACATGCAAAAGCTTCTGGATGTGCAGTCACAGATCAAATCGGGTGAAGTATGGAATGGTTATGGCAATGTTATTGAAGCCGCTGTTAAACAAACCCTGCGCTGGTCGGCCGCTATTCACGAGGGTATGAGTGAAGAGAAGGCAAGGGCTACCTTCGATATTCCTGTCCACATGAAAGTCTTTGCATGGAATAATAAGAGAGAAAAAGATACCGTCATGACGCCTATCGATTCTATTAAATACAACCGTCAGATGATGCAGGCTGGCTTCATGGTCATGGATCCGGTGAGTGGAGAAGTTAGAGCATGGGTAGGTGGAATTGATTTTAAGAATTATAAATACGACCACGTTAATATCAATACCAAGCGTCAGGTAGGTAGTACTATCAAGCCTTTGTTATATAGTCTTGCAATCGAAGAAGCCGGCTTTACGCCGCAGACAATTGTTCAGGATGTACAGCAAAGTTTTGGTGCTTATGGTATGGTTCCGGCCACGCCAAAATCCTGTAGTGGTGCATCTATGCCAATGAGTCAGGCTTTAGCTTTTTCCAAAAACTGTGCTACTGCTTATATTATGAAGCAGTTGGATAATACCGGCAACAATGCTGCTAAAAGATTTGTCGATTTCCTCAAAAATAAATGTAATCTGCAGACTAAAATAGAACCTAATCCTTCCATAGCCATTGGTTCCTGCGAAATATCTTTATACGAAATGATGCAGGCTTATAGTATGTTCCCTGGCCGTGGGTTCAATACCAAGCCATTGTTCATTACCCGTATCGAAGATCGTAATGGCAATACCCTGGAGAACTTTGCGCCTCAACGTCGTGAAGTGATCAGTGATGTAACGGCTTACTCTGTCATCAAAATGATGGAAGGTGTTGTAGAAGCAGGTACTGCAAGGGGCTTGAAATTAAGTTATGATGTAAGGGGCGAAATCGCTGGTAAAACTGGTACTACCAACGAAAATAGTGATGCCTGGTTTATGGGCTACACACCGCAGTTGATGGCCGGCGCATGGGTAGGTTGTGATGATCGTTTTATACGTTTCAAAAAAGAAGATCTGAATGGTCAGGGTGCTAGGGCTGCCATGCCTATATGGGCTTATTTCTACGAGAAAGTATTGAATGATCCTAACATATTAGGTATAGATTCCAAGGCTACTTTCGTGAAGCCTGAGGTAATGACCAACGATATTGTAAACGACTGGATCAATAATACATCCCCTGCTTTAGGTGCCGATGCAGAGAATGAAGGAGGCAATGGTACATCGCAGGATTATAATATCCCTTCCGATGCCAAGCCTGAAGATATAGCACCTGAATCGCAGTATCTGCCCGATGATAATGGCAATCCTGGTCAGGAAAATAAGGAAGCTGAAAAGCCTAATCCGATAAAGAAGGATCAGCCTAAAACGAATCCTGTTAGTCCGGCCAATAAACCGAAACAACAGCCCAAGGCACTAATGCCAAAAGGGTAGGAGTTGTTTACGGGCAATCGGCTGTTTACTAAAGACCAAAGACTAAAGGCCAAAGACTATTAACTAATAGCTCATAAAATTATGCAAAAACATCTTGTAGTAATAGGAGGAGGCGCAGCTGGTTTTTTCTGTGCTATAAATGCTGCGCATAACAACAGGGATCTGAAAGTTACAATCCTCGAAAAGAGTTCTAAAGTATTATCCAAAGTAAAGGTTAGTGGAGGGGGAAGATGCAATGTTACCAATGTTCAGCAGGATATTGTAGAGCTGTCTAAATGTTATCCCCGTGGAGAAAAATTTCTTCGTAAAGCCTTCCATTGGTTCAGTACTAAGGATACTTTAAATTGGTTCAAAGACCGTGGCATAGACATAGTCGCAGAAGCCGACGGACGTATGTTTCCGGCTACCAATACCTCTCAGACTATCATCGATTGTCTGATGAAAGAAGTAAATGATCTGAACATCGAAATAAGATATTTTACCAATGTTACCCATATCAATATCAAAGAAAAGGAAGGAGTGAAATTCTTCGAAGCAGGCAATGATGCCTATACCATTCAGGCCGATTATTTATGTATGGCAACCGGTGGTTTTATCAGGGAAAAACCTTCATGGGTCAAAGGTTTGAACCTCCATATTACCGATCCTTTACCTTCATTATTCACCTTCAATATACCCAACCATCCGGTCACTACTTTGATGGGTGTAAGTATGAAGGATGTTACGGTAAAGATTGCTGGCAGCAACTTTACCCAGAAGGGCGATATTCTCATTACGCATTGGGGATTGAGTGGCCCGGCTGTATTGAAATTATCTGCTTATGCTGCCATTCTGCTGGCAGAAAAGAAATACGAATTCGAAGTCATGGTCAACTGGTCAGGAATGCAGAATGCACAGCAAATCAGCGACCTGCTCGATGATCAGCGTTATCAGGATGGAAAGAAAAAGGTCATGCTCAGCAGGTTGTTTACTATGCCCTCGCGGTTATGTGTATTCCTCGTGCAACAAAGCAATATTGCCGACGATACCAACTGGGCCGATCTAAAATCGGAGCAGAAGAACAAACTCATCCGCAACCTGCATGCTTACACTTTAAAGGTTATAGGCAAAACAACTTTTAAAGAAGAATTCGTTACCTGTGGAGGTATCGATTTAGCCGGTATAGATGTCAACACCATGCAGTTGAAATCCCTGCCCGGTTTATTCTTCTGTGGCGAAGCCCTCAATATCGATGGCATTACCGGAGGCTTCAATTTTCAGAATGCCTGGACTACCGCCTGGATAGCCGCCAAAGAAATTGCCCGCCAATCCACCCTCCCCATGAATTAATTGTCCATTGTATTAGCTAAAAGTTAACAGCCAATAGCTTGTATTTCATTATCACATCAGCTAATTAGAGTCTGTCCATTAAGTCAACATTTTGCCAACAATTAATTTAGCAATTTTAAATTTCATGTTGGTTGGCGATACAGTTTCTATTTTTTAG
>Ga0316217_10005208_pt1 | contig 13609 bp, 12 predicted proteins | sample 1anoAmetaG_FD_203633 | JGI IMG/M metagenome (GOLD analysis project Ga0316217, IMG submission 203633) | Freshwater microbial communities from Trout Bog Lake, Wisconsin, USA - 1anoA | ecosystem: Environmental > Aquatic > Freshwater > Lake > Hypolimnion/Profundal zone | place: USA: Wisconsin...
TCATCGGCACCTGCGATGCGTCCATTGCCGATTGGATCGCGCACCGCCTGGCAGCGGAGCATGGCGGCCCGGAGTTCGTCCACTGGGTCACGCTCAATTCCCATCTGCCCGTGCCTGCGCCATCGCCCTTCGCCTCCAGTTTTCCCTGTTCGTTCGCCCCGCTGCTGGCGCAGCACGAGGCGGCCTGCGCCTGGTATCAGTTGGTGGCCAATGTGCATCGTTCCGTCGCCGCCCTGGCCATGGGCAATTTGATCCGTCCCACGGAGTTTGTGGTGGTGGGCGATCATGCTCCTCCCTTCGCCGATCCCCAACTGCGCAGCCAGTTCTCCAGCACCGACGTTCCCTACGTGTTGCTGCTGCCGCGCCTTGGAGCTGCCCCGGCGCGGGCTGAGCAGGCGGCTCCACAAACCCGATGAATTGCCGCCCTGTGGGGGCCCGTTTGTGACCGTCCCGCGTGGGCAGGTATCATTGATTCCCATGGTGATGCCACTGACAATTGAGACTGCCAATCTGGGCATGGCAGACTCGCTGATCCTAATGGTGATGGCGCTGGTGGTCTTCGGACCGCGGCGTTTGCCCCAGATTGGCCGCCAGATCGGCAAGCTCATGTACGAGTTCCGCAAAGCCTCCAACGATTTCAAATTCCAGATGGAAGAGGAGTTGCGTACCGCCGAGGAAGCCGAGCGCAAGCAAAAAGAAGAAGAGCGGTTGCGCACCATGGTGCTGGCGGCTCCGGCGCCTGCCGAGCTGCCCGCCGCGGTCCCCACGCAGACGATCGACGCGCAGTTCCCGGCCGCCGAAGCCTTCAGCCCCTACCCCGGCGAGACGCTTTACCCGGTGCAGCCTTCGGCAGAAGAACCGACTCGGCCGGAAGAGACGTTTCCGAAGATTCAGCCGCCTTCGACCGGCGAGCAGGTGCCGGCGATGCCGCCCAACAGCCCGGCCGCCCAGGCACAAGCTCCGCAAGAGATCGCTTTGGCGGTTGCTCCGGAGTTGAGTCCTGAAGCCAATGCTGTGGCAGATCCCCCAGCCAAGCCCAAACGGAAGCGCGCCCCGCGCCCCAAACCCGCCGTTGAAACGGAGCCAGTGAACCCCCATGGTTGATCCCTCGGACGCAATCGGCAAGGCGCGCGAGGCGGTCAGCAAACGCGCGGAACTCCCCGGCATGAGCCTGATGGAGCATCTGGACGAGCTGCGCCGCCGCATCGTCCGCTCCGCCATCTTCCTCGGCCTGGGCTTTGCCGTGGCCTGGTATTTCCGCGATCGCCTGGTCGATTTCATTCAGGCGCCGCTCAAGCACGACGGCAAATCGCTGAACATGATCCACCCCATGGACGGCATGAACCTGGCCATCCATGTCTCCCTGGTGGGCGGATTGATCCTTGCCTCGCCCTTCATCCTCTTTCAGGTGTGGCTGTTCATTGCGCCGGGACTCTACCAGAAGGAGCGGCGCTTCGTGGTGCCGTTCATGGCGGCCACGGTCGGACTGTTTCTGGCCGGCGCCTACTTCGGCTACTACTGGGTCCTGCCCAGCGCGGTGCACATCCTGCTCGATGTCTTCGGCGGCAAGTTCACGGCCGTCATCAGCATCGAGGAGTACACCGGCTTCTTTTTGTCGATCATCCTCGGCCTGGGCATCAGCTTCGAGCTGCCCATCCTGATCTTCTTTCTGGCCATGTTCGGCATCGTCAGCCCGCGCTTCCTGTGGAAGAACATGCGCTATGCCGTGCTGATCATCTTTCTGGTGGCGGGGATCATCTGCCCCATGCCCGACCCGGTGAGCATGTGCGTCTACGCCTTGCCGCTGCTGGGGCTGTACCTGATCGGCATCGGCGTCGCCTGGTGGGTCCATCCCTCGCGCCGCAAGGCCAAGGAAGCGAAGCAAGCCAAGGAGTCCGCGCAGTGATTCTTTCCTCGCATTCGAAGAGGGTAGCCGCACACACGCTCCGTGCCGCACACATGCTCCGTGCCCCATCCATGCCGCGCTTTTGCGGCATGGGTGGGAAAGCACAACCCTCGACCGGCCTTTCGATCCTGAAAGCTGTCCTCGCCGGCCTGCTCCTGCTGGCCCCCCTGGCCTCTCCCGCCCAAACCCACTTCAACGGGGCGAAGGCCTACGAGTACGCCCGGCAGTTCGTCTCCATCGGCCCCCGCTGGCCTACCAGCCAAGGGCACTTGAAGGCCGAGGCGTACCTGCGCGACCAGTTCAAGCACGACCAGCTCGAAGAGGATGTCTTCACCGCCAACACGCCCATCGGGCCGGTCGCCATGCGCAACTTCATCGTGCGCTTTCCCGGCAAGAAGGACGGCGCCATCGTCCTCTGCACGCACTACGAGACCAACTACCCGCTGCGCACGATCAACTTTGTCGGCGCCAACGACGGCGGCTCGACCACCGGCCTGCTGCTGGCCATCGCCGATGTGCTCCGCCCCCAGGTTGCGGGCGGCAAGAAGCTGGACGGCTACTCGGTCTGGCTGGTCTTCGACGACGGCGAAGAGGCGATTCAAAGCTGGACCAGCTCCGACTCCACCTACGGAACCCGCCACCTGGCCTCCAAATGGGGCCGCGAAGGAACGCTCGGCAAGATCAAGGCCTTCCTCGTCGCCGACATGATTGGCGACAAGGACCTGGACATCCAGCACGAGACCCAGTCAACCGACTGGCTGGTGACGCTGGTCCGGCAGGCGGCCCACAAGTTCGGCTACGATCGCTACTTCTTTCAGCGCGACTCGGCGGTCGAGGACGACCACCTGCCCTTCGTCCAGCGCGGCGTGCCCTCGATCGACATCATCGACCTGGATTACGGCCCCAACAACAGCTACCACCACACCGCCCAGGACACCCTGGACAAGATCAGTCCGCGCAGCCTGACCATCGACGGCGATGTCTTTCTGGAGACGATTCGACTGATCGATCAGCGGTAAAGATGGAAGGAAAGAAGTAAAGAGAGCCAGTAAAGACAACAGGTGGGACTCAAGGGCCTACCGGGCGTCCTACCCCTGCCACTCTGCACCGGGAAGGCTCTTGCCATGTGCAGGTTTCTTGCCGAGATTGAACAAGCCTATCTAACTCACTTTAAAGTCTTTTTCGAGCCTGACCTGCGAGCGCCGTTCCCCCTCCTTGGCGCGCTCTTGTCTTTCGCGCCGAGGGTGAGAAAGCGCCACTCCCGGTTCGAGCGGGGCAGGGAAACCACGATGCCCGGTCGGCTCACACCCTGGCTGCGGCCAGGCCTCCAAAAAATGTTTCATTTTTGGACACATTCCATCCACGGCCATATGTACGGCGAATGTCGCCATGGGCTATGATCGGAAATCGGATTTCAATTCGGGCGAGGTTCTTCATGAAAATTCGCATTGCAGCAGTAATTCTGATGGCAGCTTTTTCCTCCATGGCGTGGGCGGACGACGGCGGCGCTCTGTATAAAACCAAGTGCATGATGTGTCACGGCGACAAGGGCCAGGGCAAGCCTCCCATGGCGCCCAAGGTTGCGGGCACGGCCAAGAGCACCGACCAGATCGTTGCGCTTCTCACCAAGGGCGGCGCGGCCAAAGGCAAGCACGTTAAGGCGATCGACGGAATTACGGGCGATCAGGCAAAGGCGTTGGCGGAGTTCGTAAAGTCCCTGAAGTAGCGGAATTCGATTCAAACAGGCGACCGGGCGCTCCAGGTCTCGATTCCAAGGCCTGGGAGCGCCCGCACCTCATCCCCTCTTGAGCAGCGCCAACTCCACCACGCGCTGCATCTCCGCCTCGGGCGCCGGCTTGCCGGTCCAGATCTCGAACTGGCGCGCCCCCTGCTGGACAAACATCTCCACTCCGCTGATGGTCGGGATGCCCCGCTCTTTCGCCAGCTTGAGCAGCGGCGTCTCCAGCGGGTTATAGACCATGTCGAAAATGAGCCCTGGGACCAGCCCGGCGTTGAGTTCGCTCTCGGCGATGGGCAGCGGCTGCTTGGAGCCGGCCATGCCGCAGGGGGTGGTGTTGATGACCGCGTCGAAGCGGCCGCGGGCAAACTGCTCACGGGTCAGCGCCTGGGCCTTGGCGTCCTTGGCCAGCGCCTGGGCGGTCTCGTGGGTGCGGTTGACAATCAGCACCTCCGCGCCCTGATCCACCAGGGCAAAGACGGCAGCCCGCGCCGCGCCCCCCGCGCCCAGCACGGCGATGCGCGCGCCCTTCAGCTTGATGCGCTTTTCGAGAGGCCTGACGACGCCGGCGGCATCGGTATTGAAGCCGACAAACTTTCCGTCGCTGCTCACGCGCAGGGTGTTGCACGCGCCGATGCGGGCGGTCAGCGGGTCCATGTTGGCCAGGTGGGGCAGGATCTCCTGCTTCAGCGGCATGGTGATGGCCAAGCCGGCCAGCGGCAGCCCCCGCACCAGCGCCAGCAGGTCGTCCAATGTGCGCGTCTTCAAGGGCAGCAGCACGGCGTTCACGCCTTCGCGGCGGAAGGCGGTGTTCTGCATCAGCGGCGAGAGCGAGTGGGCAATGGGGTTGCCGGCCACGCCGAAGATGCGCGTTGCCTGGTCCAATTGCTCGACGCGGTAGAGGTCGCGCAGCGTGCGCACGGTCACCTGGCCGGGAGCGGTCTCTTCGCCGCCGCTGGGGGAGGCAAAGGTAAACGCCGCGCCGGCCCGCGGGCCCAGCACGCGGCTCACGATGCCCTCCTCGCCCATGGCGATGCCCACCACATGGGCGGAGAGCGAGCGCTCCTCGATCAGCTTGAGCACCGCCAGGTTGTCGGCCAGCGAAAGGGCCGTCGAAACCACCTTGACGAAATCCGGCGCGAAGGCCTCGATGCGCCGCGCGGCCTGGTCCAACGCGTGGGTGTGCGAGAAGTCGTGAAAGCTCACCAGCAGCGCTACGCCCGCCGACCGCAACTCGGAGCGAAACTTCTCCAATTGCGCCGGCTTGGCCTCCGCGGCCGACTCGACGGCCAGATCGACGATCTGGCAGCCGGCCAGGGCGGCTTTGAACAGTGTCTCCAACTCCTCCGTCAAGGACCCAACGAAGTGCCCGCCGAAGGGCTTGCGGCGACAGGTGGCAATGGCGGTTACATCCCGGTGCGCGGCGAGAAACCGCTTTACCTCGGTCAGCACCGCCGCAGGCTTGGGCAGCGAATCCAGGCGGAGTTCGAGGAACTTCGAATCCGCCAGCGCCGCCTCGGCGCGTTCCATCATTGTCAGGGGGGTATCGGCCTGAATGGCCACGCACACTTTGCCCAGGCGCAGGCGCGGGACAGCCGAAGCGGGAAGGGATGCCGGTGCTGGGGGAGCGGTGCGTGCCATAGTCGTCTGACGCATCTTAGTCGGCTTGGGCCGGGGATGCAATAGCGGATGGGCGCCCCGCAAGCGACCGAAGCGGGAAGTCCCGCCGAGGGGCCGGGACTTCGGGAATGGTTCGGCATGGCCGTCCTCGGGAATCCGATTCTCGACCCATCGCCGTTTCGGTAGAGATTTTTGCAGATTCGGCCTATTCTAGCGGAGTGGAGGGAATCATGGCCGCCGCTCAAACGGAGATTTTGGCGAAGGATGGTTCTGCGCTTACCGTTCACGACGAGAAGTCTGGCCGTTCTTTCCAACTCAAAGGATATGGCTCATTGAGGGGCCAGATTGCATTCCGCGACGACTTGGACCTGACAAAACCGATCGCCGAGCAAGTGGAAGACGGCAATTCCCGCCGCAAGAAGGCCGGTTTGAAAGCCTCCAAGGCAGTTGCGTAAATGGCCAAGCGGCGTCCGGCCTACTTCCAGATCCTGAAATGCTGATCTCTTTCACTTTGTCCGCGTTCGATTCGTCTCCTTCGAATGGCTGGGCAACCCCAAAACTGCGCTCCGCTGTGGCACCCTAGAAGTCAGGAGTTTGCCTTCATGTCCATTGAGAATCCCATTGCCGTCGATGTAGAGGAACAGGTTCACGCCTGGGAGGCGGGAGGCGCGGACTCCGCCGAAGCGCTATCCGGTTGGGTTGGCGCGCGCCTGGCGGCGCACGAAGCGGCGCTGTCCGCGCTGCTGGCTGTCGAGGGCCCGCGCACTCCGGAGAACTCCCTGCGCCTCTTCGATGCGGCCATCGAGCAGTTTAACCTGGCCGGCGCGCAGGCGGGCGTCTTGAATTCGGTCGCGGTGGACAAGGCGGTCCGCGACCAGGCGCAACACGAAGCGCAGCGCATCGCCCAGGCGGGCAGCGCGCTGAGCCTGAATCGCCAGGTCTACGACGCCCTTGCGGCGATCAGCCTGAATGAAGCGAGTCCGGCTACCCGGCACTTTGTCGAGCGCACGCTGCTCAGCTACCGGCTGGCCGGCGTGGACAAGGACCAGGCCACCCGCGACCGCCTGCAAGCCCTGCACGAAAAGGCCACCGGCCTTTCGCTGGAGTTCAGCCGCAACATTCAGGAGGGCGGGAAGACCGTTGAGGCCACGGCCGCCGAGCTGGACGGCCTGCCGGCCGACTACCTGGCCCGCCACCAGCCGGACGCGGATGGGCGCATTACCCTCTCCACCGACCAGCCCGACATGCAGCCGGTGATGACCTTTGCAGCCAGCGCCGCCCTCCGCGAGCGCATGTTTCTGGCCTACAACACCCGTGCCTACCCGGCTAACAAGCAGATTCTTCTCGACTTGCTGGCCACCCGCCAAGAGATCGCCACGGTGCTGGGGTTCCGCAGTTGGGCCGACCTGGCCACCGCCGATCAAATGATGGGCTCGGCGGCCAACGTGCGCATCTTCCTGGCCAAGCTGGACCAGGCCAGCCGCGAGGGCGCTCTGCGGGAGCACGCGCTGATTCTCGAATTTGCCCGCCGGCGTCAGCCGGGACTGACGGCCATCGACATCACCAGCCGCGGCTACTGGTACGAGCAATTCCGCCGCTCGGCCTTCGACTTCGATTCGCAATCCGTGCGCCCCTACTTCCCCTACGCGCAGGTCGAGGCCGGCGTGCTGGAGACCGCGGCGCGCCTCTTCAAGATCGAGTTCCGCCGTTCCGCCGCCCCCGCCTGGGATCCGGCGGTTTCCGTCTTCGAGGTGGTCGACGGCGGCCAAATCGTGGGCCGTTTCTACCTCGACATGCACCCCCGCGAGGGCAAGGACAAGTGGTTCTCGGCAGCGCCCATCGTTACCGGGGTGCGCGGCGGGGCCTTGCCCGAGGCCGCGCTCATCTGCAACTTCTCCGGCGGCAGCGACGGCGATCCTGGACTGCTGCAATACTCCGACGTGGTCACCTATTTCCACGAATTCGGTCACCTGATGCACGCCATTCTCGGCGGACAGACCGAGTGGGCGGGGCTCTCCGGCTTCGCCACCGAAGGCGACTTCATCGAGGTGCCTTCGCAGATGCTGGAAGAGTTCTTCCGCGACGAAAAGCTGCTCCAGGCGTTCGCCCGGCATTACCAGACCGGAGAGACGCTCTCTTCGGAGACCATCCGCAAGATGAAGCTGGCCGGGGCTTTTGGGAGGGCCGACTGGGTGCGTTCGCAGCTCTACTACACCACCCTCTCGCTCGATCTGCACGACCAGGACCCCGCCGATCTGGACCTCGACATTGTGACCAAGCATCTGCACGAGAGCCTGCAATTCTGGACGTGGCTGGAAGGCAACCGCATGTATGCCAGCTTCGGCCACTTGACCGGCTACTCGTCCAACTACTACACCTACGCCTTCGACAAGGTCATTGCGCTGGACTTTTTCGCCCAGTTCGATCCTGCCGATCTGCTGGGCTGCGATGCCGGGGCGCGCTACCGCAAGACGGTGCTGGAACAGGGTGGCTCCAAGCCCGGCCGCCAGATGGTGCGCGACTTTCTCGGCCGCGACGAGGAGTTTGCGGCCTTCAGCCAGTGGCTCAACGAGGAGTTCGAAGGCGAGTTCCCGCAGGCCGGCGATTGACGGTGAGGGCTCTCCTTTTGCCCGCATTTCAAGCCAGGCGCGTCAACCAACTTGCGTGAACGAACTTGTAGCGCTGGCCTCCAGGCCGGCTGTAGCGTGGACCTCCCGGTCCACGCCGGACACCGTTTGCCCCGTTACGATCCATACAAACGGGATAGAGGGACGAGGCTTTGCTCTGGCGGCGGGACGCCGCCAGCACAGCCGGCCAGGAGACCGGCGCGACAGAGCGCCGATCTGGCCGTGAAAAATGCAGGTTAGGATGGAAGCAGCGTGCAGACGATACGAGTAGAGACACCTTCGGCGAAATACAGCGTGATGGCGGGCAGCGGGCTCATCGAGTCTCTTGCCCCGCGCATCGAGAAGGCCGTGGGCAAGTTGCCGCGGCGGGTTTTTGTGCTCACTTCGGCGGCCATCTGGGCGCTGTGGGGCGAGGCCTTTCAGACTTCGTTTGCCGAGCCGCCCGTGGTGCTGTTTCTGGAGCCCGGTGAGAAGTTCAAAACTCTGGCCAGCGTGGAGCGCCTGGTGCGGCAGATGGCGCAGGCGGGCGGAGACCGCGGCAGCCTGCTAATCGCCTTTGGCGGCGGCATTGTGGGCGACGTGGGCGGATTCCTGGCCGCGATCTACATGCGCGGGATTCCCTGTGTGCAGGTCCCGACCACGCTTCTCTCGCAGGTGGATTCGTCCGTAGGCGGCAAGACCGGCGTGAATCTGCCCGAAGGCAAGAATCTGGTGGGAAGCTTTCACCATCCGCGGGCGGTCTTTGCCGACATCGGCGTGCTGGGCACGTTGCCGGATCGCGAGCTGCGCGCCGGGCTGATGGAGAGCGTGAAGGCGGGCATCATCCGCGACCGTGCGCTGGCGCGATTTATGGAAGAGCACGCGGCCGAGGTGCTGGGGCGCGACGAAAAGGCTCTGGAGAAGGTGATTGCCGCCTCCATCCGCATGAAGGCCGGGGTGGTGAACCAGGACGAGCGCGAAAACGGCCTGCGCATGATTCTCAACTTCGGGCATACCGTGGGCCACGCGCTGGAGCAGGCGACGCACTACAAACTCCTGCTGCACGGCGAGGCGGTGGGCTGGGGCATGGTGGCCGCGCTCTATCTGGCCAATGCACGGGGAACGATCTCAGCCAAGCAGTTCGAGCGGCTGGAGAATCTGGTGCATCTGTACGGGCCGCTGCCCGCGCTGAAGCTGAAGACCGCCAAGGTGGCCGCGGCGACCGGCGGAGACAAGAAGAATGTGGGCGGGGTCAGGCGTTTCGTGCTGCCTGTGGGCATTGGCGACGCCGGGGTGGTGGAGGATGTGACGCCCGTCGAGCTGGAAGCGGCGGTGGGTTACATGCTGGCGAAGGCGGCGGGACAGCGGGGTTAGCGGAGTTCGCGTTCGCTGGTTTGGGTTCGTGCTTTCCCACCCATGGCGCGATGAAACTGCGCCAAGGATGGGGCACGGAGCACTTGGGGCGGGCTGAGAACCGAAAAGCTGAAAAGCGAGGATGAATGACGACAACCGGAGCCAAGCCGGCAGGATAGCGGGGTTAGCGGAGTTCGCGGTCGCGGGTTTGGGTTCGTGCTTTCCCACCCATGGCGCGATGAAACTGCGCCAAGGATGGGGCACGGAGCACTTGGGGCGGGTTGAGTACCGAAAAGCTGAAAAGCGAGGCCGAATGACGACAACCGGAGCCAAGCCGGCGGGCGCGGAAAACGAGGCAGAAGCGGCGCAAAGCGTGCGGCAGATGTTCGACGCCATTGCGCCGCGCTACGACCTGCTGAATCACCTGCTCTCGGCCAACGTGGACCGGCTGTGGTGGCGGCGGACGGCGCGCCGCTTCAAGACGGTGCTCGTCCAGCCCGACGCCGCGGTGCTCGACATCTGCTGCGGCACCGGCGACATGACCATGGCGCTGCTCAAGCACCGCCCTGCAGGTGCGCGGCCCATTCTGGCGGCGGATTTTGCGCGCGGAATGTTGAGCCGCGGGGCGCAAAAGTTCAGCGTGCATAAAGCCGGAGCGGCCTACGCAGTCCCGCTGGAGGCCGACGCGCTGCACCTGCCGTTGCGCTCCGGGTCGCTGGACCTGATCGTGACCGCCTTCGGCTTCCGCAACCTGGCCAACTACGAGGCCGGCCTCAAGGAGTTCAACCGTGTGTTGAAGCCGGGCGGGCAGTTGGCCATCCTGGACTTCAGCGAGCCGGGCGGCCTGCTGGGCAAGGCCTATGCGCTCTACTTCCGGCGCGTGCTGCCGGCCATCGGGCGTTTGGTCTGCGGCAAGGACGGGCCGTACAATTACCTTCCCACCTCGGTGGGCAATTTTCCCCCGCCCGCCGAGATGCTCACGCTGATGGGCGAGACCGGGTACGAGGAGTGCGCGTGGCAGCCCTACACCTTTGGCATCGCGGGGTTGTACACGGCCAAGCGCGCCGCTGTAGCCTAGGAGCGAGATGACCCTCGCCGTCTCCAATCCGCCGCCCTCCGGGCCGATCGTTGCGACGCCGTCCGCCGCGGCGCGGGCTGGCTTTCCCGCGGAAAAGCGGCGGGTGGCCTTGCACTCGATGCTGGCCGCGGCGGCCATGACGCTGCTCAAGCTGGCGGCGGGCCTGCTGTCCGGCTCGCTGGGCGTCCTGTCGGACGCGGCCCACTCCGGGCTCGACCTGGTGGCGGCGGGGCTGACCTATTTCTCCGTGCAGGTCAGCGACAAGCCGGCCGACGAAGACCACACCTACGGCCACGCCAAATTCGAAAACCTCTCCTCCTTCGGCGAAGTGATCCTGATGGCCGCCTCGAGCGGCTGGATCATCTGGGAAGCCATTCAGCGGATGCTCTACCACGCGGTGGAGATCCGCAGCTCGATCTGGCCGGTGCTGGTGGTGCTCAGCTCGATCGGTGTGGACTTCTGGCGTTCGCGGCGCTTGCAGACGGTAGCCGATCGCACCGGCTCCTCGGCGCTGGCTACTGACGCTTTCCACTTCGCCAGCGACATCTATTCTTCCATCGCCGTGCTGCTGGGGCTGGGGGCAAGTTGGGCCGGAACGTATTTCGGCATCGCCGCCTTGCGCTATGCCGACCCGCTGGCGGCCATCGTGGTGTCCCTGATGATTTTGCGCCTGACCGCGCGCATCGGCCAGGAAGCGGTGGGCGTGCTGCTGGACGAGATTCCCGCCGAGACCCGGCATCAGATTTTGGCGGAAGTGGAGCGGGTGCCGGGCGTTCTGGCCGTGGAGCAGGCGCGCGTGCGCCGCGCCGGAGCGTCCTACTTTGCCGATCTGACGCTGGCCTTGCCCCGGCGCTTTACCTTCGAGCACACCGGCGAGCTGGTGCGGGCAGCCACCGAGGCGGTGCATCGCGCGCTGCCCGAGGCCGATGTGGTCATCCACACCGTGCCGCGCCAGGCCAGGGCGGAGAGCATCTTCGATCGGGTGCGCGCCGTGGCTGCGCGCAACAACGTCAGCGTCCACGAGCTGAGCGTGCAATCGCACCGTGGAAAACTGCGCGTGGAACAGCACCTGGAACTGGACGAGACCATGCCGCTGTTGGCGGCGCACGAGTTTGTCACCGCCATGGAGGCGGAGATTCTGCGCGAGGTGCCGGAGATCGACGGCGTGCTGACCCATATCGAGAGCGAGCCGGCCACCATCGAGCCGCCGCAAACCATGGTGGAGGAGGACCGCAAGATCGAGAATGCGATGCAGGCCACGGCGGCGCAGATCGCCGAAATCGTGGACGTGCACGAGATCATGGTGGGCCGCTCCGGCGACCACATCACCCTCTCCTGCCACTGCACGCTGCCCGACGATCTGACCATGCTGCGGGTGCACGAGGTGATCACCGCGCTCGAAGACCGCTTCAAGCTGGAGTGCCCGGAGGTCTACCGGGTGACGATCCACCCCGAGCCGGCGACGGATAACTTGCGGTGAAAAGCAGTTGGAAACACTGGGCTATCGGGACGCAACCTTCTCTTTCAGCGCGCTTTGCACGATGTACGAGGACCGGGTAAGTCCCTTGGCAAGGGCGCGGCGGTCGATCTCGGCAATCTGGCTTGCGCGGGCAGTAATATTGATGCGGACGGTTCGCTCGGGCTGCTTGAGTTCGGTCAGGAACGCCACCGCGCCCTTCATGGCTGGATCGCCCCTGAGATCGTCCAAAGTGGAGGGATCGGGAAGCGCGTCTCCGTCCTCGCGCATTCCGGCAACATGCAGCGCAAGAGCCTCTGCCGCCATTTTGCGCGCCTCTTCCAGAGTTCTGCCGGCGGTGACGCAGCCGGGAAAGTCGGGAAAGCTGACACCGTAATCCGAGTCTTTGTCTTTATGAAGGTAGGCGATGTATTCCATGGTTGCTCCCAGCCCAATCGAGGATACACCCGTTCAATCCACCTCAGCGCTGTTCCTGGCGGGCTATTGAAGGGTACGGGCTTCAGCCCATACATTCAAAGCAGCAAGGAAGCGGGGCTTTTTTTCAGGGGGAATGCTTCTCCGACCGTTGACGCCGGAGAAGAGCAACCGCGGGTCCTTCGACTGCGTTTGGCGCAAAGAGCGCGCCAAACTCCGCTCAGGATGACAGCTCATTTTGGGTTTGGGCGAAAAGGCCCGCCCCAAATGGGCACAAAGGAACAAAATGATTGCACACAGCGAATGGAAGCAAGGCGAGATTTTCGAGGGGATCGCGGAGAACGGCAACACCGTCCGCTTTGACGCGGGCGATGCGCACGCAGAAGGGCCCAGCCCCATGGAGGCGATCCTGATGGCGCTGTGCAGTTGTACCAGCGTGGACGTGGTGTCGATCCTCAAGAAGAAGCGGCAGGAACTGACCGGGCTGCGGGTTTCGGCTGCGGCCGAGCGGGCCGAGACCGCGCCGCGCGTCTTTACCCGCATCCGGCTGACCTACGCGGTGCGCGGCCGGCTGAGCCGCAAGGCGGTCGAGGACGCGGTGGCGCTGTCGAAGGAAAAATATTGCTCGGTCTCGAAGATGCTGGAGAAGGCGGCGGAGATCGACTACCAGATCGTCTATCCCGACGGCGAGCCCGAGCCATGAACGGCCGCCCGGTCCTTAATTTTTTTCAGGTCGCGTCGCTGGTGATGCTGCTGGTGGTGGTGGCGCTGGTCTCGGCCGTGACCACCATGCACTTCGCCATCCACGGCGCGGAGGTGCAGATTCCCGCGCTCAAGGGAATGACCGTGGCCGATGCGCGCAGCCAGACCTCCGGCCTGGGCCTCAACCTGGACGTGGATAACCGCTACTACTCGGGCGACATTGCCGCCGGGCACATCCTTTCGCAGTCGCCCGCGCCGGGCACGGTGGTGCGGCGAGAGTGGCGGGTGCGCGTGGCCGAGAGCCTGGGTCCGCAAAAGGTGGAAGTGCCGGACACGGTGGGCACGGACGAGCGGGTGGCCGTGCTGCGGCTCAGGCGCGTGGGCCTGAACGTGGGCGTGACTGCGCGCCTGCCCTACGGGAAAGCGGCGGAGGGCACGGTGCTGGCCCAGGACCCGCCTCCCCACGCCCAGGGCATCGAGCGGCCCAGCGTCAACCTGCTGGTGGCCGCGGCGGGCGACGAGGCGGCCGACGGCTTCCTCATGCCCGACCTGGCCGGACAGTCCCTGGCCAGTGTGCAAGCCGCGCTGGCCAAGGTGGGCATCAAACCGGCCACGACCACCTTTGTGAGTCTGCCAATTCCGCCGGTGGGCAGCGGCGAAGCCCAGCCCAAACCGCCGGTCAAGCCGGGCACGGTGCTGGCGCAGCAGCCGCCGG
>Ga0316217_10005210_pt1 | contig 13606 bp, 14 predicted proteins | sample 1anoAmetaG_FD_203633 | JGI IMG/M metagenome (GOLD analysis project Ga0316217, IMG submission 203633) | Freshwater microbial communities from Trout Bog Lake, Wisconsin, USA - 1anoA | ecosystem: Environmental > Aquatic > Freshwater > Lake > Hypolimnion/Profundal zone | place: USA: Wisconsin...
ATCCTCGATGTAGCGATGAACCAGTATGTCGTTAATCGATTCAGCGAAGAAACCAAGACTACTCAAAGACTTGTTGGAAACATTGGCACTACCGGCTTGTTTAAGCAGGCCATTGATACAGCAATCGAAAGGGCCTTCGAAAACATCCTATCCATGTACCCTCAAACCAAACAGGTTGGAGACGAGTTCGGAGAAACTGACCTGATTACTGGACAAAACGCGACGAAGCCCAGTCCGGCGCCAGCATCAAACAAGTAGGCAATTGACATGACCGGAACTCGAATGCCTCGGCAAGGAATTGCTTGGATAGTGCTCTGCGGTATTGTGTGCGGACCTGCCGTAGCCGACGCTCAATCGCCAGTTGCTCCGGTGTCGTTGCGCGAAGGGACGGAGGTCGATGTGGCGCTGACGAAATCGCTCAAGAGCGGCTCGGAGCGCGACGGAGATCCTATTGTCTTCGCGGTCTCGGCGGATGTCTTCAGCACGTCGGACCCACACACCCTATTCATCTCCAAGGGAGCGCTGGCCATGGGACGAATCATCGTATCAAAGCCGCACGGGATGATCGGCGAGAGCGGTAGCCTACAGTTCAGTTGCGATTACGCGCTTGCCGTCGACAATCGGCGGGTCTATTTGCGAGGCGGCAAGTGCATAGGCGGCAAGGGTAGTGCGAACGTGGCCGCATCGGTAGTAACAACAGTCTTGATTGGCGCGGCAGGCCTATTTATTCAAGGAGGGAACATATCGGCGGCAAAGGGCACTACGTACCGAATGTATGTGGATCAAGACGCTAATCTCCGGTCCGGCGTGACAACCCCACCCCCCGCGCCAGCAGCAGCAGCACCGCGATAATGCAGGGAAGGTAGGCTCGGAGCATCAAGATGTATTGGCTCGCCATGTGCCGCACCGCGTAATCGTAATTCGCAAGCGGCGCCAGCAAGAACAGCGCTGCACCCGCCAGCCCCCAGCGAATACAGATATCCGATGCCATTTCGAACTGTCCGGCAAGCTCACGCAGCGCGGACTGGCCACATGCCCAGCCGCCAATCGCGCCAATCACCACTGAAGTTATAACGCTAACCAGGACGGGGTTGACGACGCCCCATGTGTGGGGGGCGAAGTAGGGAGGCGGCAGGTACCACACGACAACGATAGCCAACGAGCCCAGCCAGATCGCACCCATCAGCGGCCCGAGGCGGCAAAGCCTGCGAACTGCTCTGTCGTCTTCTCCCTCGGAGTTCTTCATCAACGACCGGCCTTGCAAGAACCGTCCCCGAACGCTATTCGACAGGTTTCCTCAAAGGAGCGAACGCCAGTGGTCGCTCCAAGCGCCTGCACACAAGTTGCCCCCACTGCGTTGGCGAAAATGGCGCATCGCTCCAGATCCCAGCCATGCACAAGGCCCGTGAGAAACCCAGCCGCCCAGGCATCGCCCGCCCCAAGCGCATCAATGGCCTTGACCGGAAACGGCTTTGCATTGATCTCGTCTCCCGACGCCGTGCGCACATAGGCGCCTTCGGCGCCTTGCTTGATCCCGACCACCTTGACCCCGTGGTCCAGGAAGACTTGCGCCATGTCGCGAACATCGTCCCTGCCGGTAATGCAGCGGGCCTCGTCGATTGAAGGCAACGCGTAGTCGATATACGGGAGACTGGGCGCCAGTACATCCATCCACCGTCCCGTGAAATCCCAAACCGTGTCCAGAGTGATCGTCTTGCCGCGCGACTTTGCCTCACAAAGCACATCCGCACACGGTTTGCCGATGAAACCCGGCATTAGGAACGGACCCGCGATGTGCAGAATTGGCGCGGCATCGACCACCTCCCAGTTGACATCGCTTTGAGCATAGGTCGCATTGGCGCCCGGACAGTGAATGAAGGAACGCTCACCAGACGATTCCACCATCACCATCGTCGCCGATGTCGGAGTGTGGTGGGGGTCGCGGATCACACCGGCCATGTTCACCCCGCTACGTTCCAGCGCATTAATCATGAAATCGCCAAAACTATCGTGCCCGACTTTGCCAAGAACGTTCGCCTTGACACCAAGCCGGGCCAATCCCACCGCCGTGTTGGCTGCACAGCCGCCTGTGTGCAATTCGATGCGGTCGACACTCATGAGCTTACCGCGCTCAGGCACGGCGTCAATCGGCCTGCCGACCACATCGGCCACCAAGATCCCCAAACATGATACTTGTCCCATTCCAACACCCCTTCGCCATTATAGCGCTTGTATCCTATCCGGTCAATCCGGGTAGAAGCTGGGGTAAAGAACTTTCACCGTATTAATATCAGGCACGGAAGGCGACGTCGTAGTAGTGTTGACGTTTGTCAGATCGCTTGGGTTGTTGCTCTGCGGCAAACCAAGAAGCCAGCCAAAGGCTTCCGCGCCCATGCGCTCAAGCAAAGATGCGGGTTCGGTTCCGGTCGACGATGCCGTAAATGCGGTCGTAGCGGTAAGAAAATACGAGTTCGAATTGAACGAGGCGTTGGCCGACCATGTGGCTTTGTTTTGCGTCGTAGTGTCTGTACTAAAAGACACTTGAACGTCGGCGCCAGAGGCAGAGAAAACCTGCTGATAGGTTATTCCGCCCAAAAGCAGCGAAGTCCACTCATTGAACCCGTTCAAAACCTGCGCCATATACGATGTCGTTCCCGTTGGAGTGGCCACCGTCAGATCGTTCGCGAAGTAAACAGTGATCGGCGAATGGCCCCAAATACCGTTCGTGCCCTTAACCCACAGTGATGCATAGTTCGGAACATAGTTTCCAACCGGCGCCTCCGCGACCGCACGCCAGCCACTGTACGGGCCGTACGGAGTGTACGTGAACGATCCCGTGGCGGGAATATCGAACAGCGATAACTGATTGGCCGTGCTGTTCCACATGAGAAACGAATCGCCGTCGGTGTTGACCGAAAGATCCGCGACTGTCCAGCCCGAGTATGGGCCGAAGCCCTGCGATGTAAACGAGCCGTCGGTCGCAATCATGAATACCGAACCTTCATTTAGCGATGTGTTGTTCCAAGCGATGCGCGCCAGATTGTCCGATCCTACTGCGATGTTTTGCGCTTGCCAGCCAGTATAGGGTCCGAAGGTCTGGCTCGTAGGCGACCCTCCACTGGCAATGTTCCACAGGCTGGCCTGGCCGGTCGATGTGTTGCTCCAGAGAAGTCGCGTGTTGTTATTGGAATCCAATGCGATCTGCTGGGCCTGCCAGCCCGCGAACGGACCGTACGCTTTCGCTGTAAACGATGAACCGAGCGCAATGTGGAATATCGACGCCTCATTGTCCGAGGCGTGATTCCACAAAACGTAGATGCTGTCATCCGGGCCTACGGCCAGCGATTTGGCCGTCCAGCCCGTGTAAGGGCCAAAAACCTGAGACGGCCCAACAGTCAACGACGATGCCACTTTCCATATCGCTGCCTGGCCGCTTGTGCTGCTCCATAGGATATATGCGTTGCCGCTCGTGTCCGAACCCAAGGCGGTAGGAGCCCATCCGGAAGAGATGGGACCATAGGTTGCCGTCGTGATCGATCCGGTAGCCGGGATGTTCCACAGTGCTGCCTGGCCGGAATTGTTCCAGAGAACGAATGTGCCGCCGGCCGCATCGCACACATGCGATAGGGCGAGCGCCATGGATACCATCAGCACAATGATACTAATTATAGTTGTTTGCTTCATGTCATTCCCACCTTATTTGCAAGTTGCGTCATCTCGTGTTCGCTAAATCACTCGCGCATTCCTGCCTTAACGCCGTCCATGCTATAATGTCGATATGTTTGCACTCAACTTTTACAGTGAACTGTCCGGCGATGCCATTAAATCGGGCCGAAAAACGGCAACGATCCGAATTGGCGACAAAAGCGAAAAGTATTCCACGGGCCAGGTTGTCTGGGTCACCCTGGGTTCTCGCTACGCTCATAGAAAAAAACTCTTTAGCGCGATCATCGATAAAGTTGAAGTCAAGCCTCTCGGCGAGCTTTCCCCCCGCGACATTCAGCGCGAGAACCCTGAGTTTCGCAGTGTTGACGATGTTCTCAAGCTGCTGTCGCAAATTTACGGCGAAGAGATTTCCGCGGATCGCATCGCGACCATCATCTACTTCAGCCCAATCGATGAGTACGACCTCTAAGTGAGTAATACCCAATTTATATCTCGCGTCATCGTAGTTGGCTCAGGCCTGGCCGGGTCGGAGGCGGCATGGCAGGCGCTTCAGGCGGGAGCGGATGTCACGCTCTACGAGATGCGACCAACACACCCCACCCCTGTCCACGAGACAGATCTTTTCGCCGAGCTTGTCTGCTCCAACTCGCTCAAGAGCAGCGCGCTCACCAATGCCGCCGGACTGCTCAAGGAAGAAATGCGCCGCCTTGGCTCGATTATTATCGACGCAGCCCAGAAAACTCAAGTCCCTGCCGGAGAAGCGCTCGCGGTCGACCGGCTCCTTTTCGCAGGCGACGTTACCCGGCAACTCACGGAACATCCGCGCCTGACGATCGTCCGCGACGAGTTCACTCAAATCGATTTATCCGTGCCGACTGTTATCGCCACCGGCCCGCTCACATCCGAAGCTCTGGCTAAACGCATAGCAGAACTGACTGGCGCCTCGCAGCTATTCTTCTACGATGCCGTCTCGCCTACCATCGATGCGTCTACCATTGATCGAGAGAAGGTATTCGTGCAGTCTCGCTACGACAAGGGAGACGCCGCGTATCTGAATTGCCCATTCAACCGTGACGAGTATGAGGCGTTTTACGACGCGCTCATTCATGCCGAATTGGCCCCTGCCCATGAACATGAAGCATCCACGAAGTATTTCGAAGGCTGCCTGCCGATCGAAGTGCTGGCATCGCGCGGCCCCAAGACACTGTCGTTCGGCCCTATGAAGCCGGTAGGCCTCACCGATCCCCGCACCGGCCGGCGCCCATGGGCTGCTCTGCAGCTTCGGCAGGAGAACCTCGCAGCCACACTCTATTCCATGGTCGGCTTCCAAACCCGCATGAAGTGGGGCGAGCAAAAGCGCGTATTCCGAATGATCCCAGGACTCGAGCAAGCCGAGTTTGTCCGCTATGGCGTCATCCATCGCAATACCTATATCGACGCGCCAAAGCTACTCGACCCGACGCTTCAGATGCGCGCGCACCCCAATCTCTTCTTCGCGGGCCAGATCACGGGGGTCGAGGGATATGTGGAATCCGCCGCGACAGGCATTATTGCCGGACGAAACGCAGCTCGCGCCGCCGCCGGACAGAGCCTTCTCACGCTGCCCGATGTCACCATGCTTGGCGCGCTAATCGCATATGTCTGTGGCTACGACGGCAAAGACTACCAACCGATGAACTCGAACTGGGGTATCGTTCCGCCTCTGGCAGAAAACATCCGCGACAAACGCGAAAAAGCCCGCCGCTACGCAGCGCGAGCGATCGAGGCGCTGGAGGCGCACCCGGACCTGGGAGCCGAAGCCCGCGAGCGAGCGCCGAGCCAGGTGTAACACCCACCATGGATTCCTACCTCGACCATTTCCTACAATATCTGCGGACGACGCGGCGGGCATCGGCCCTCACGTGCAAATCGTATGCCGAGGACCTGAGGCAGTTCATCGATTTCGCAATGGAACAAGCCTGCGAAGATCCCTCGTCGGTCACACCCGCGCTCCTGCGCAAATACCTGGGGAGTATGCAGCAGCGCGGGCTTGCAAAAACGTCCCGCGCCCGCAAAGTCGCATCGCTACGTTCGTTCTTCGGCTTCCTCGCCCGCCGTGGCTTCGTCGCGCAATCTCCCGCAGCCGGACTGCGCGCACCTAAGCTCGATCGCAAGCTGCCCAAGTTCCTGCGAGGCGACGAGATCGACGCGCTCATGAGCGCCCCGCTGCAAGATCCCATCCACCCCGATCTGGGCTCGCGGGACTGCGCGATTCTGGAAACACTGTATGCTAGCGGCATGCGCGCCGGCGAACTCGTTAATCTGGATATCGACGACCTGGATCTCTCGCAAGGGATTGCCCGCGTCGTCGGCAAGGGTAACAAGGAGAGGATCGTTCTTCTGGGCGAAAGCGCGGTGGACGCCATCACCGCCTATATCGAAAGCGCAAGGACGAGGCTAATACCGGCAGAGGAGAAACAACGAAAGCAGCCACTCTTCGTCAACCGTTTCGGCGGCCGCATCTCCGACCGAGGCGTCCGCAAGATGTTCGACAAATACTGCGCCGCCGCCAGTGCGACCCTAAAGATCACCCCGCACGTCCTGCGCCACTCTTTCGCCACACATCTCCTGGCCGGCGGCGCCGACCTGCGATTCGTCCAGGAGCTCCTGGGCCACTCCAGTGTCGCCACCACCCAGATCTACACGCATGTGACCCCGGAACGATTGAAGACAGTCTACGACAAAGCGCATCCGCGGGCGAAGGAAGAGAAATAGGTCACGCACCCGCCGTCTCGCCTGTCTCCGCCTGCGTCTCATCGTCTTCCGTGGCTCTTTGCTCGATACGAATGCGGTAGACACGGCGTCCGTCGGCGTCGGTGATCGTGAACGTCACCGATCCGTAATCGATCGTCTCGCCTTTGATCGGCATGTGGCCGAACAGGCCGAACACGAGGCCGCCGATCGTGTCGAAATCGTCGCTGTCCAGGTCTAGACCCAATCCCTCGTTCACATCGTCGATGTGCAGGCGCGCATCGACTTCCGCGACGCCGTCTTCGGCGTGGACGATCTTGGGCTGTTCCACATCGTATTCATCCTGAATCTCACCGACAATTTCTTCGAGAAGATCCTCCACCGTGGCCAGACCGGCGGTGCCGCCGTATTCGTCCTGAACGATCGCGATCTGAGACTTCGAGCGGCGAAACTCTTCGAGCAGTTCGTCTACTCGCTTGTTCTCCGGAACATGACCAATCACCCGCATGAGGCTTCTCAGGGTCGGCGCGGATTGACCGGTCGCCAGAGCCGGCAACAGGTCCTTGGCGTGGATGATGCCGATAATATTGTCGACGGAATTCTCGTAGATCGGTATCCGTGAATGACCGCAGTCGACGATCAAGTTGACCAGTTTGGTAATCGGCATATTCACTTCCGCTGCCTTCATGTCGATGCGCGGGGTCATCACCTCGTGGACCATGGTGTCGCCGAACGTGATCACGTTTCGCAGCATCTGCTTCTCTTCCTGCTCGATCACGCCCTCTTCCTGGCTGGCATCAAGCAGGGTCTTGAGTTCCTCTTCAGTGATCACCGGCGCCGAAAACGATGCGGACATGCCGAACGGTTTCACGATGAGATTGCTCAGTCCCAGAACGATGGCGATCATGGGCCTCTCAATCGCCTCCAGCCACCGCAGCGGCTGAGCCACCAGAAGCGCCACTCGCTCAGGCTGATGCTGGGCGACCGCGCGCGGCACGATCTCGCCGAAAACCAGGGTAATTGTCGAAAGCAGCACAACGAGGATTACGACGGCCCAGCGAAACGCATGCGCGGCGTGCACGTGGGCAAGGCAGAGCGACAGGGGCGGCGCGAGGATACATACAGCAATAGCGGCCGATGCGAAGCTGAATACGGTTAGCCCGATCTGTACGGCTGCGACGATTCGGGTCGGCTCCCTCAGGAAGTCGTTTATGGCGCGATAGCGCTTCAATGCCGCAGGCGACGCCTCATGAGCATCCCGGAGCGTTTCGAGAATTTGCTCCAGACGGCTGCTGCGACACGAGACCAGCGCCGCTTCGGCAAGCGAGAATATGAATATAAACAGGTTGCAGACCAGTATGGCGAAAATCGCCAGGCCTTGGTTACTTGTCAAGATCGCCTCAGTGACCGCCGATTCGAAAATAGTATACTGCCGCCGTGATGCCGATCCCTAGCATTCCGCCAAACACCGCTTCTTGAATCGTATGAACTTTGCCCTCGACGCGACTCTGCGCCACGAGTAGCGCCAGAGCCAACACCAGCACTGCGGTGAATGCGTCCCTGCCCACCCTATTGATCACGATCATCGCAATGGCAAACGCGACCGCGGCATGCGCGCTTACAATGCCCCCGTGCAGAACGGTCCCCTTGCCGCCGACCATCTTGATGATCACTGCGATCACGACCACGAGCACTACGAGTACGATCAAAGTAGTCAGAAGCGGCTCGTAACAGCCGTCCTGGTGGATCGGAGTCATACGGTAGCTATGGCCCAGCTTGGACACGAAAAGCAGCATGCCCACCGTCGCCGCGGCAATCGCGGTAACGAGCACCGCACCCGCTGCAATGTCCTTGGATAGCTTAGCCAGTGGGTGATACGATTGCGTGATCATATCGACCACGGTCTCGACCGCCGTATTGATCATTTCGGCCACAAGTACGATAGCGCCCGCCATTCCCAGGATCGCCATCTGAAGGGCGTCGAACCGGCACAGCAATCCAAGAGCCAGCACAAGCACCACGAGCAAGAAGTGAAATCGCATATGCCGCTGCGTGCGGTAGACATGGGCAATGCCTTCGACGGCATACCGGAAGCTGTCTATGTGGTTTTTGGGTCGCGGTACCGGACGCATAGCTTGGTTTATTATGGCCGCATTATTTGAAAGAATGGATGGTCGCAGGCCGGCAAGGGTATTGACGCTGCAGAGAGGGCCTCGCGAGTCTTGATCTCCATCTCTAATGCGTCCTCTTCTTCTTCGTCGTCAAAGCAGGCCAGATGAAGCAGCCCGTGAACGGCCAGCAGAGCCAACTCCGAATCGACCGGCCAATTTGCGCGCTGGGCCTGCGCCTGCGCGGTTTCCACCGAAATTACGATATCGCCCAAAACGATCGGATCTTCTTGAGAAAATGAAAGCACATCCGTGGCAGAATCCACGCCTCGATAGCGCAGGTTGAGGTCGCGAACGAAAACGTCGCCGGCGAGCAGCACGCTGACCTCGCAGTTCGAGTTAAGTCCAAGAATGCGCGCGCACTCAGTCAGCGCCAGTCGCATGGGAGCCAGGATCTGAGCAGAAAGAGGCGATGAGAATCGACTCGCGGAACTCTGGGGCTCAACTTCCTGACGCAACTCAATATTCATTAGATGTAATGGCAATTATAGCAAATCGGACGGATGTTGAACACTCATAGAAACATTTTACCATGTGCGACGCCGCATAGAGCGGAGAAAGTATAATGGTGGCAGGTTAGGAGGCACCATGAAGGTCTTGATTAAGCATCTGTTGCTGTTGGCGCTTCTTTGGACCGTCGCCGCGTCAAGCCGGGCGGTTCCCATTCGAGTGTTCGCCGCAGCATCGCTCACCGAAGCATTTGGCGACATAGGAAACGCGTATCTGAGATTGCACAGGTCCGACCCGCCGGAGTACAGCTTCGCCGGCACCCCCACACTGCGCACTCAGGTCCAGGAAGGCGCGCTCATCGACGTGTTCGCGTCGGCCGACCGGCAGAATATGGACGCGCTCGCAGCCCAGCATCTGGTAGGACCGCAGCAGATCTTCGCGCGGAATACGATGGTTGTGGTCGTGCCGGCTAAATCGCCCCGCGTTATCATGATCAACGAGTTGTCGGACAAGGGGGTTCGCGTGGTTCTGGCGGATACGAAAGTGCCGGCCGGACATTATGCCGAGCAGGTTCTGGCTAAGATGACTCCCGGTATCCAGGACAACTTCGCCAAACGCGTCCTCGCCAATGTAGTGAGTAGGGAAACCGACGTGAAGGACGTTCTTGCAAAGGTGGCCCTCGGGGAAGCTGATGCGGGTATCGTCTTCGCTACCGACGCCGCCGCAGCGGGAAAAAAGGTTCGAACCATTCCTATTCGGCCCGAATACAACGTAATCGGAGAGTATCCCATCGCGGCATTGACCAGATCCCGTAATCCGCGAGGCGCGGATAGCTTTATCAGGTTCGTGATGAGTTCCGACGGACAGGCAATCCTGCGCGCGCGCGGTTTCTTGAGCCCGCGTGCCGGACTACCATGACCCAGGATCGCGGCACGGGAAAGTCGCGAGAGTTCGGGGGCCTGCTGGCGGCATCGGCCCCACTCCTTCTGTTCTTGCTTGCGCCTTTCGTCGCCCTGGCGGCGGCAATTCACCCGGCCATCTGGCTGGCGAGCATACGCTCGCCGGAAGCAATCAAGGCCCTGCTGCTGACGATCGAAACGACGATGACCGCGACCCTGCTTTGCGTTGCGGGCGGCCTGCCCGTGGCGCTGCTGCTTGCCAGGCATTCGTTTCGTTGGCGCGAAGCGATCGATACGTTGATCGACCTTCCGATATCGGTCCCACCCGTCGTCGCCGGAGTCTGCCTGCTGCTGGCCTTTGGACGAGAGGGATTGATCGGAAGACATCTGGACGCGTATGGCATCGACATCGGCTTCACGACTGCGGCCGTGGTCATGGCGCAGGTAATGATCGCATCGCCATTCTTTGTAAAGACCGTTCGAGCCGGTCTGGAGGGAGTCGACCCCGAGATAGAAGAGGCCGCGCGTATTTCCGGAGCATCGCCCTGGCGCGTATTCTGGTCGGTGACGATTCCGCTCGCAAGGCCCTCGCTCCTGGCGGGAACGTTGCTCTGCTGGGCGCGCGCGCTGTCGGAGTTCGGCGCGACCATGATGTTCGCAGGCAACTTTCCGGGGCGCACGCAAACGCTCCCGCTGGCGGTAATGTCCGCGTTCGAAACCAACCTGGATACGGCCATCGCGATCTCCACCCTCGCGCTGATGCTGTCCATCGTTGCGCTCATAGCGGCCCGCGCACTCGCCAGACATTGGAAGGTAGGATGGTGACCGTTCTGGTCGCGCTTAATTAGGACACATGAAACACACGATTATGATTGTCGCAACTCTCGCATTGCTCGTCGCCGGGTTTGCGGCCGCTCAGCAGCCGGCCGCGCCACCCACACCGCTTCGCGCGCCCGATGCGCCTGTGCTGATTGTGTCGTCGCCGATCGAGTACCAGGTATTCCAGCGGCGGACCCGAATGAGCGGATTCGTTCGCGTGGCCGGCACGGTCGGCGATGGCCTCCTGGTCGAGGCACGTGTCACCAGTCAATCGCTGGCAGGGCCACTGAAGGGCGCGTGGATCAGTATTCCGATCGATGCAGCCGCGCGCTCGTTCTTCGCCGAGCTTCCTGTAGCCGCCGGCGGATGGTACAGGGTTGAGGTGCGCGCCCTTCGCGGCGGGCAGACCGCGTCAACCGGCGCGGTCGAACATGTGGGTGTCGGCGAGGTCTTCGTGGGCGCGGGCCAGTCGAATTCGACCAGCTACGCCGAGTTCAAGACCCAACCGCAGTCCGGCATGGTGGTTTCGTACGATGGCATTCAATGGGTAATCGCCAACGACCCGCAGCCGGGCGCGCAGGACATCACGGGCGCGAAGGCTCAGAAAGGCAGCTTCTGGCCCTCGTTCGGCGATGCAATGTATGCCCACTACAAGGTGCCGATCGGGGTTGCGGTCACAGGGCACGGCGGAACAGGCACGAACATGTGGATGCCGGATGCGCCGATCGGGTTGTTCAAGGGCACGATGGTCCGTGTCTCACAACTCGGAGTCGGCGGCTTTCGCGCGCTGCTCTGGCATCAGGGCGAAAGCGATTTTAATACGCCGTCGGACACGTATACCGCCCGGATGGCGATCATCATCGCAACATCTCACCAACGCGCCGGCTGGGCATTCCCCTGGTTCGTCGCCAAGGCGTCCTATGAAGGCCCACTGGGACGCTTTTCCGATCAAACGGCGGCGGGCCAGAAGCAACTTTGGGACAAGGGTATCGCCCTTCGAGGCCCGGATACCGATGTGCTGACCGGCGATTACCGGGACAGCACGGGGACGCATTTTAGCCTGAAAGGTCTCAAAGCCCACGGCGAAACCTGGGCCGCCGCGGTAGAGGCGTATCTCGATCCGCTTCTGGCGGCGCAGGATAAGCAGGCGCATTAGGAAATGGGACTATCAATGCACACACACCAGCAGCGCTGCCGGCCAGCGCTCGTCGCAATAGCCACACTTGCCTTAACTTGCGCGGCAAGCCATGCGGCGCCGCTGCGCCCCACAACCATAACATGGGGCGGATACTGCCACAACGAGCAGCTTATCGGGGCGGACGATCAATGGACGTTTGTCCAGCGATATTCCGATGGTTACTTGATGCACGGAATGTACTGGATCAACAAGCGAGATTTCACGGGTCCTGTACCGGACAAACAGTACCTGCAGACCCTGGAGGCGCTTGGCTCCGCACTCAGCCGCTACCATAAGACAGCGGCTGTCGAAACAGGGCTTGGCTCAAGCGGCAATACCAAGTTGGACCCTGCCGACCCGCAAACGCGCGATGCTTACAAGGCGGCGCAGCTGGATATCGCGGCGATTCGGGACTTCGCTAAGGCAGGCGTAACAGTCTCGAAAGTTCGACCGGACTGGTTTCCCTGGTCTATTGCGGCCGTCTACGCCGACCACTACCAGAATGCATCCACGAAGGATCTGCTCTGCATGATCACAGGCGACGATAAGCACTGGGGCAGTCCGGCGGGTTTCGACCCCGCCCTCGGAAATTGGCGAGAGTACACCCGGCTGATCGGACAAGCGTTCCCCGGAATGCAGTTCGGATTCGATCAAGCGCCTTGCAACTTCTACAAAGTGGATCCCGACCCGGCCATTCGCCCGAGTGTTCCCTGGCCAGGATTGGGATACGGATATAAACTCGACCCGCTCAAGACAATGTATACGCATAAGACAGTTCTGGTCGACGGCCAGCCGGTTCAGCTCAATGTGGACTTTGCAGACTTGATCAGGACGTGGATCACACTTGCCAAAGTCGACGATGCCTCAGGAGGCTCGGACCAGCGGAATTTTGCCGCGCAAGCGCTTCGTTACATTCGCATGACCGGCCGCGAGCGCTCGGGTCCCCGCGGCTATCAGATCGCGGAAATAGGGGTGTACGGGCCAGATGCCCCGGGCGCCGACCAGTACATCGCCGAGAGCTGGTACCACGGTCCGTATACGCTTGTTCCCGAAACCAGGCCGGGGACATTCACAAATTTAGCCAGAGACCTTGTCCGCCGCGTGAAAGGTATCGACAATACAGGAGCGCCCTACGCGGCCAACCTCTCGGTGCAAATGCCTGGAACCACCGTCTGGCAGGGCGATGGCGCCTATGACACGTCCGGCTCTGGGAGCAAGAGCATCGAGACGCACAGCGACGGAGCGCCGATCGATTTCGTGGTGCGTGTGCGCAACGATGGCCGCGAGATCAATCCGGGCGATTGCCGAGCCACTATGCTGGTGCGCGCAGAAGAGGAAGGCGGCAACGGATGGACCGTTCGCTATATGGCGGATGGGAAAGACGTCGCCAGCGACATCCTCGCCAAGGGAGATGCAGACGGCTGGTTTGCCGGCGGACTGAACCCTGGGCAGAGCAAGACCTTCCAGGTCGAGATCGTCCCGAGTGCATCTCCGGCCACAGGCGACCGGCACTCGGTTCGGTTTGCCCTCTATTGGAACCCGCAAGACCCGCTGCTTCGCGCACGCGATGCGATTACGCTAACCGTTGCGAAGCGTTAACGTTAAGGAGCAAGCAGAAATGAGCACGGTCACACCTGGCCGTATTGGTACTTCGTGTCGGCTTCGATAGATCGGCGCTCGTCGGAGTTAAGCTCTAG
>Ga0316217_10005211_pt1 | contig 13605 bp, 14 predicted proteins | sample 1anoAmetaG_FD_203633 | JGI IMG/M metagenome (GOLD analysis project Ga0316217, IMG submission 203633) | Freshwater microbial communities from Trout Bog Lake, Wisconsin, USA - 1anoA | ecosystem: Environmental > Aquatic > Freshwater > Lake > Hypolimnion/Profundal zone | place: USA: Wisconsin...
GTGCTCGCTGACGCCGAAGCGCAGGCCGTGCTTCTGGGCCGCCTTCTGCCAGGTGCCGACGATGTCCCTCTTCGGGCCCATGTTGACGGCGTTCCAGCGCGTGAACTTGGAATCCCACAGGTCGAAGTTGTCGTGATGGACGCCCATGCTGACGAAGTACTTGGCGCCGGCCTTCTTGTAGAGGCCCATCAGGTGTTCGGGGTCCCACTTGGCGGCCTTCCAATTGTCGACCAGGTCCTTGTATCCGACCTTGGAGGGATGCCCGTAGGTCTCGACATGGTAGCGATACTGCTCTGAGCCTTCCATGTACATGTTGCGGGCGTACCAGTCGCCATATTCGATGGCCGATTGCGGGCCCCAGTGCGACCAGATGCCGAATTTCGCATCGCGGAACCATTCGGGAATGCGGTAGCCTTCGAGGGACCTTCTGGTTCCCTCGAAGGTGCTGCCCTGGGCTTTCATGAATCGAGAGAGGGCAAGGGCGGAACACGCGCCGCCCATGGTTTGAAGTAACTCACGCCTGTTCAATGCCATTGCCGTTTATTCCTTTCGGTGTGCCGCTTGCATGGGAATTTGGGAATCGTTGTTTGCGTGCCGTGTGCGCGGTCTACGCGAAATCCGCAACCAGCATTGCCTGGCGAAGCCGTTGTTCCGCTTCGACAGTCCAGTAGCCGCAGTCGAGTTCGAAAAAGATGGAGGTATAAGGGAGGGCCATTGCCGTTTTGAGAATGAGGATGCGGAAGACTTCGGCGGATTCGTCGAGCTTGGCGATGATCTGCTCGTGGGGGATGTAGTTGACGTTGTTGCCGAAGAGCACCTCGTCGAGCTGCCGGCAGTACTCGGTGACGCCGGGAGCATCGCTCTCGCGGATGAAGGCGAGTTCCTTGTCGGCATAGACATTGGCGCGCACGTGCTGAGACGATGCGATCGCCTCCAGGACGATGCGGACCGCGTCGATCTGGTCGATGTTGGCAACGATGGTTTCGATTCCTGGCTTGGACTGGGCGGGATAGGCGGAGTCGGCCACCACGATCCAGTTGCGGTGGCCGAACAGAGGCAGGGAATCGCGGAGTTGGCGCTCCCACACGGGCATAGCGGAAGATGCGTTCGCAGTCATCGTTTCCTTTTTCAGACGAAGGCAATGCGGCGGTGGGGTTTTCACCGCTCCGCCGTATTGTTTTGGCTTGCGCAATCTAAATTAGCTCCTCGTCCTGGCAGACGGCAACCTTACCGCATTTTCCCGAGGCCATCAAAGCATACGCATCGGCGGCGCGCTCCAGCGGAAACCGGTGGGTGACGATGTCGGCCGGATGCAGGTTCCAGCGGACCAGCCGTTCGACCAGCTCTTCCATCAGCCAAGTCGAAGTGACCCAGGAGCCGTAGAGCGTCTTCTGGTCGTGAATCATGTCGGGGGAGGGATTGAACTCGACGGAGCCGCCCTCGCCGAGAAGAACGATCCTGCCCCACTTGCGGGTGGCGCGAATGGCGGTTGCCCGCGCGGCATGGTGCGCCGAACAGTCCACCGCGCGCTCCACGCCAAAGCCGCCGGTGAGCTCTCTGACTTGGGCCACGTTATCGGGTCCCGAGGCGAGCACCGCGTCGCAAAGTCCCAGGTGCATGGCGATCTTCATGCGCTCGGGAAGCACATCGATGCCGATGATCTTGCTTGCTCCGAGCTTGCGGCAGAGCGCGGCCGCGGCCAGGCCCACCGGCCCCAGGCCGGTGATCAGCACGGAGTGATTGCCGTCGATGCCGATCTTCTCCAGCCCCTCGTAGGCGGTGCCGAAGCCGCAGGCTACCTGCGCGCCGTCGGCGTAGGTGAGCTGGTCGGGAAGCGCGATCAGGTCCTTTTCCTCGGCGATCATGTACTCGGCCATGCCGCCGTCGCGCTGCCATCCGTAGGCGCGGCGGAACTCCGCGCTGGTGCAGGAGATCATGTAGCCGCGCCGGCAGTCGTTGCACAAGCCGCAGCCGGAGATGTGGTAGACGATGACGCGGTCGCCGGTCTTGAAGCGGCGAAGTCCGGGGCCCTCGGCCACGATCTGTCCGCAGGGCTCGTGCCCGGCAATGACGCCCTGGTAGCCTTCGGGGCCTTTGCCCAGGTGCTCGTGGTAGATGCAGCGGATATCCGAGCCGCAGATGGTGGAGGCCTTCATGCGCAGCAGAACTTCTCCGTGGCCCGGCGCCGGCACCGGCACGGTGCGCATCTCGACGGTTGAGTTGCCGGGCAGGAATGCCGCGGCCATTGTTTCGTTCATCTCTTTATCTCCAATACAAAATCCGATTGAGTCGCCGATGCGATTTCCGACTACGGAGGCGTGATCTCTCCGTCCATGTCCCAAAGAGCTTCCCAGGTTTGGCCGTCTTTCCACAAAAAGACCTGCCCCTTGATCAGCCGGCAGTTGCGGTCGAGCTTGGCGATGGCTTGCATTTCTTCGCCGCTGAGCGGATCGCCGACCGCGCCGCGCAGATTGGCCAAGTAGTTGTTGACAGAGAAGGGAATCGGCGTTTGTCCGCGCTGCACGGCCCACTTGATGCACACCACCGCGGGATGGATGTTATGTCGCTTGGCGATATCGAGAATGACCGGGTCCTCGGTGGGCGAGGTGTCTTCGGGAGTGCGATCGCGCTCCGGGCGGCCTGGGGAACCGATGGGGCAGTAGCCGACCGGTTGAATGCCGTTGTCCACCACAAACTGGAACAACTGCGGCTGCTGGAAATGGGGGTGCAGCTCCATTTCGTTCACGGCCGGCCGGATGCGCGCGTCGCGCAGCAGCAGCGTGAGCTTGGGGATGGTCATGTTGGAGGTGCCGATATGGCGCACCAGACCCAGGTCCACCAGCTCTTCCATCTTGCGCCAGGTCTTCATGAAGTTTTCGTGGATGTACGGTTTGGCGTCTGCGCTGCGCGAGGTCACGTCGCATCCCGGCGCATGGAAGTTGGGGAAGGGCCAGTGCACCAGATAGAGGTCGAGATTATCCAGGCGAAGATCGGCGAGCGACTTGCGGCAGGAGGCGATGACGTCGTCCTCGGCGTGCTTGTCGTTCCATAGCTTCGAGGTCACCCACAGCTCCTCGCGCTTGACGCCGCTGGCGAGAATGGCCTGGAGCGAAGCGCCCACGGCGGCTTCGTTGCCATAGACCGAGGCGCAATCGAAGTGACGGTAGCCGACCTTGGCCGCGCCCTGGACGGCTTCGGCCACCTGGCTCGGGGTCACGTGATCGGACCCGAAGGTGCCCAGACCAACGGCCGGCATCGTCGCTCCGGTGTAGAGCTTTCGTTGGGGAACAGCCGCGGGATCGACGGCGGCGGGCAGGCTCTTGCTGGCAGTGCTCATGCAGGCTCCTTGACGGCGAATACGTTAACGATAACTAATACACCGAAGGATACGCGCGCACAATGGATTGTGTCAAGGAAATCGTTCCGGAATCCCTTGAAAAGTTATTGCTTACGCGGCAACGGCCATGATCCTGAATGGAAGCTCAAAAAAGCGCTTGTCTTTTGCGCGCGAATTTGGGCAAAATCTCAAAACGGGCCGTCGCTCTTCCCCCACCCCACCCTGCGCGGCGCGAATCCAGGAGGCAGCCATGAGTTCTGTGCGGGTTCTTGTCGGAACCAAAAAGGGCGCATTCATCCTCAACTCGGACGGCAAGCGCCGCGACTGGCAGGTCGCCGGTCCCTTCTTCGCCGGCTGGGAGATCTACCACCTCAAAGGGTCCCCCGCGGACCCCAACCGCCTCTACGCCTCCCAGTCCAGCGGCTGGTTCGGGCAGACCATGCAGCGCTCCAACGACGGCGGCGTCACCTGGGCCCCAGTCGGCAACCAGTTCACCTACGACGGCGTTCCCGGCACGCACCAGTGGTACGACGGCACAGCCCATCCCTGGGAGTTCAAGCGCGTCTGGCACTTAGAGCCTTCCCTCACCGACCCGGAGCACGTCTTCGCAGGCGTCGAAGATGCGGCGCTCTTCCAGAGCAAGGACGGCGGCGTTACCTGGGAAGAACTCTCCGGCTTGCGCAAGAACGAAACCGGACCGCAATGGCAGCCCGGCGCGGGCGGCATGTGCCTGCACACCATCCTTCTCGATCCCACCGCTCCCGGCCGCATCTACATCGCCATCTCTGCCGCGGGCGCTTTCCGCACAGACGACGGCGGACAGTCCTGGAAGCCCATCAACAAGGGCCTGGTCTCCGGCATGATGCCCAATCCCACCGCCGAGGTGGGCCACTGCGTCCACCACGTGGCCATGCACCCCGCGCGCCCCCATGTCCTTTTCATGCAGAAGCACTGGGATGTGATGCGCTCCGACGATGCCGGCGAGAGCTGGACCGAGGTCAGCGGCAACCTGCCCACCGACTTCGGCTTCGTGGTCGATGTGCACGCCCACCAGCCGGAGACCGTCTACGTGGTGCCCATCAAGAGCGACTCGGAGCACTTTCCGCTCGAGGGCAAGCTGAGGGTTTATCGCAGCCGCACGGGCGGCAACGAATGGGAGCCGCTGACCAAGGGATTGCCGCAGCAGGATTGCTATGTGAACGTGCTGCGCGACGCCATGGCGGTGGATCGGCTGGACGAGTGCGGCGTCTATTTCGGTACTACCGGCGGCCAGGTCTATGCCTCGGCCGACGCCGGCGACAACTGGACGCCCATTGTCCGCGACTTGCCGGCGGTGCTGTCGGTCGAGGTGCAGACGCTGCCATGAGCGGCCCTTCCGGCACTTGCACCGTCCGGGTGGTTCTGCCCTACCACCTGCGCACTCTGGCGCGGGCAGAGCGGGAACTGGCGCTCGCCGTTGCCGGGCCAGTCACGCTGCGCGCGGTCCTCGACGCTCTCGAAGCCCGCTACCCCATGCTGCGGGGCACGATTCGGGAGTATGAAACGGGCCAGCGCAGGGCCTTCCTGCGCTTCTTCGCCTGCGAGGACGATTGGTCGCACGAGCCGCTGGATGCCGCTTTGCCGGAGGCCGTCGCTTCAGGGCGCGAGCCGCTGCTGATTATCGGGGCGATTGCGGGGGGATGACGGCAGTGGGCGAAGAAAACCCTCTGTTTGCGGGCGGCGAAGGGAAGAACTACCAAACGGTCGTGCAAACCCAAAGGAGACAAGAGAATGGGATCGATCTCAGTTGCATGTTATCGGCCACGGCCGGGATGCGAAGAGGTGCTTCTCGATCTGGTTCGGGGTCACCTTCCACCGCTGCGCAGTCAGGGCCTAGTCACAGAGCGCGCCTCCATCGTAATGCGCGGGGCGGATGGAACGATCGTTGAGGTCTTCGAGTGGGTCTCGCAGGAGGCTATTGCGGGCGCTCACACCAACCCCGTGGTCCTCGAGTTATGGAAGCGGTTTGAAGCGGCGTGCTGGTACGAGACTCCGTCGAACATAGTGGAGTTTCAGAGAATGTTTTCGCACTTTGAACCGGTTTGAATGCGCATGTTGAAAGCCCGCGGCACCCAGCAGACGGGTGCCCCGAGCTAGAGGTTTGTCAAGATTACTTTGTCATCCAGAGCGACTGCAGCGAAGGGAAGGGAGACGAAGAATCCGCGTTTCGAGGCGCCAGTTGTGGCAAGGAACATCGGGATCGGGAAATGGTCCATCCGCGCGTGACGCCGCGGCCTGCCAGCCTCCCGAGCAGTGTTTTAGTGCTCGTCCTTGCCCGGCCGCAGCATCAGGTCCTTGATCGCTTCGCGCGGGTCCTTGCCTTCGTCCAGGATCAGCTCCATCTGCTCGGTGATGGGCATCTCGATGCCTTCCCGACGGGCCAGGCCCAGGGCGGCGCGGGTGGTCAGTACGCCTTCGGCGACCTTTCCGCCCAGGCCGGCCAGAATCTCGGGGAGCTGGCGGCCCCGGCCCAGCTCTTGTCCGACGGTCCGGTTGCGGCTCAGGGAGCCGGTGCAGGTCAGCACCAGATCGCCCACGCCGGAGAGACCGGCCAGGGTTTCGCGGCGGCCTCCGCAGGCTACGGCCAGGCGGGTGATCTCGGCGATGCCGCGGGTGATGAGCGCGGCGGCGGAGTTGTAGCCCAGGCCCACGCCGGCAGCTACGCCGGCGGCGATGGCGATGACGTTCTTGAGCGCCCCGCCCAGTTCCACGCCAATTACGTCGGTCGAGGTATAGAGGCGCAGGGTCTCGGAAGAGAACTCGGCCTGGATGCGGGCCGCGATCTCGGGGTCGTCGAAGGCCACGGTAACGGCGGTGGGCTGGCCTTGGGCCACTTCCAGGGCGAAGGAGGGGCCGCTGAATGCGCCGATGGGCAACGCGAGTCCGCTTTCCGCCAGACAGGCCGCGATGACCTGGGTCATGCGCAGATAGGTGCGGTCCTCGACGCCCTTGGTGGCGCTGACCACGATCTGGCCCTCATGCATGTGGGGCCGGAGGCGGGCCACGGTCGGGCGCAGGAACTCCGAGGGGACGACGGAGACGACGATCTCCGCATCCGATACGACTGCGTTGTCGCCGGTGATGGCGATCTCCCGGGGGATGGGGAAACCGGGCAGGAAGAGGGTGTTCTCGCCAGCGTCGGCGATCTCCCGCGCGGCCTCGGGGCTGTGCGCCCAGAGCGCGATCTGGTGGCCGCCGCGGCGGTGAAGAGAGAGGGCAATGGAGGTTCCCCATGCCCCGGAACCGAGTACGACGATGCGGCTCATGCGGTTTTCTTGGCTCCGAAACGGGATTCCGTGCCGGCCAGCAGGCGGCCGATGTTCTGGTGGTGCTTGACGATGATGAGCAGGGCAACGACGGCCTGTACGGCCAGGAAGAAAGGCGGGTGGTTGCCGTGAGCAAAGTACCAGGCAAAGATGGGGAAGCAGGCTGCGCCGACGATCGACCCCAGCGAGACATAGCGGCTGAAGAACAAGATCACCAGGAACAGCGAAATAGCGGCCAGCGCGGCCCAAGGCGAGGCCACCAGGAAAACGCCGAAGCCGGTGGCCACGCCCTTGCCGCCCTTGAAGCGGAGCCAGACAGGAAACATGTGGCCCAGAACTGCCGCCAGCGCCGCCAGCGCCTCCATGTTCTGCACAGCTACATTGGGCGCGAGCAGGTGGCCGAGCCACGCGCCCAGCCAGACGGATGCGCAGCCCTTGAGCACGTCGAGCAGGAAAGTCCCCGCTCCCAGCCACTTCCCGCCGGTGCGCAGGACATTGGTCGCTCCAATATTGCCGCTGCCAAAGCTGCGGATGTCCTGGTGGCGGAAGAGACGCATGAGCAGGTATCCGCTGGGGAGCGATCCCAGCAGATAGGCGATGGGGACGAGGATGAGGCTTGCAAGGGGCATAACGTGAGAGTTTAGCAGGTGAGACGGCGCGGTTGCTGCTCGGATTTCGATAGCCAGCCCGCGCTTACAGTTCCAGGATCGCCTGCCGTGCGGTCCGCACTTCCGCGGCCAGCACTTGCAGCACTTTGAGCGACAGGAGCGGGTTGCTCTGCATGAGGCTGGCGAATTCTTCGCGGCTGATGAAACAGAGCCGGGCGTCCTTGCGAGCGGTGGCGGTCAGCGTGTACGGCTCGTTGCCGATGAGGCCGGGAAGGCCCAGAAGGGAGCCGGGAGGCGCATCGATGCACATCACTTCTTCGCCCGAAGGGGAGTTCATGGTGAGCGTCGCGATGCCCTTATCCAGAACGTAAAGGCCTTGCGGGGCCTCTCCCTGCCGGAACAGGACACGATCTACGCCACAGGAGATGGGCGTCGATTGATTTTCGAGCGCCCGGATCAGATCCGGATCGGCGACAAAAGCAGACGGGTCGAGCTTCAAGAAAGGCCTCCTTGGATGAAAGCGGGGAATGAACAGACCAAGATTCGAGCGTGGCCTTCTCACTCCATGATTCCATCGATGGAGGTCAATTTGGTGTGACAAGCATCACGTATTGTTGGTTAACGCCTCGCCGCTGCGAGCGGTCCGGTGTCAGACTTTTCGCGCCCTCAGTCCGAGATCATCACCTCGCCGGGAACAATCGGCCGCGTGCGGTAGAGCTTGCCGTGCTGAGCCAGCACAGCCATGAACAGCAGCACCGCCACATAAACAGTCAATTTAACCAGGTCTCCAGTGTGCGAGCGCGGCAGAACCTTCCACAGCACCAGCAAGACGGTCTGCGCGGCAGTGACCGCCCAGACGGTGCCGTAGAAGTAGCGGCGCTCGGTGCCTTCGCTCTTGGTCGAGGGCCCGACACGGGGCAACTTGCCCAGGGCGCCCAGCAGCAGAATCAGCGCGCAGAGCGGGAAATAGACGTAGTGGTAAATCTGCTTCATGTACCAGACGCCGGTGAATGCGGCAATTACCAGGCCAGCCATATTCAGCGACGCAAAGTTGATCGCGGCGTTCCAGGCGAAGGTGTAGCAGACGCGGCGGTAGAGAGGATTCGGCCGGTCCTCGTCGAAGCGCAGGATGTAAGGGCAGGGCTCGGCGCCGGGCAGCCTTCCGCGCAGGCCGGCGATGCCGGTGGCGAGCATGACCAGCGCCAGCCAGGCCGAGTTAGCCGCACTGAAGCCGTGAGCAAAAAGCGAGAAGGTCAGCGGGCCGGGAGTCAGGAAGAACACCCATATCCAGATGGGCCAGTGAGCCGTGCGGTAGATACGCGTATTCCGCTCGCGCATCTTGCGCTCCTGCGCAAATTCGACTTTCCCTTTGTATTGCATGGCAAAAAGTTTTGCAGAGGGAGCGGGGGCGCGTCAATGGGTGAGCGCTCAAGCCGGACTTGAACCGAACAGCACTTCGACGATCCAGGGCAGGCGATTCCCACGGGCCGAGGACAGCTCAATATTCATGGTTCCCGAGGGCGGGAAAAGCGGAATCTTCTTCTGCCGCCGATCCCGTGTATGCGATAGTGCGTTCATGCGTATCCTTCGCCAAAACGCCCTGGAACTGGTTGTGCAGGAGAGCACGGGGTGGCTCTGCTTCCTCTTCGTTGCCGTTGCCCTGCTGCTGCTTTATTGCGCCGCGGCCAAAGGGCAGTGGGGATGTTTCTTCGCCGCGGTCCTGTTCGCGCTCTTCGGCGTAATGTGGCTGCGCAAGACAACCTTCGTCTTCGATGCGGGTGCGCAGAGGGCCTGCTGGAAGAAACGGAGCCCCTTCAAGACCGTTGAGGGGAGCATCCCGTTCAGCGAGATTACCGGCGTGGGGACCGAGACGACTTCGATGCCCAAAGGCGGCGTCGGCTACCGCTTGACCCTGATCTCGGCACAAGGCGCGACGCCCCTCTCGGACACCTACAGCAGCGGCGCCAAACGGCACGCCGCCATCCGGGAAGAGATCCTGCGTTTCCTGAAGCTCGACGCGCCGCGGACCCCGTTCAGCCAAGAGCCTTCGCCGGCCGACGAAGCATCGATCCGCTCGCTGCTCGCCCAGGGGCGCAAGATCGACGCCATTACCCTGCTGCGGGAGAGCGCAAACATCGGACTCACCGAGGCGGTGCGGCGGGTGGACGCGATCGAGGAGCGAACGAAAGCGGGGAAGTAGGGCAGCGCCCTGGGTTGGGTACCCAGTGCGGCTTGTTTCTCGCCGCGATCGAGACTATCGTATGGGCAATCGTCTCACTTCACTCAGCACAGAAGGTGTAATCGTGCGTCCTACTTCCTTGCTTCTCGCCGCGCTCTGCATTTCAGCGACTTTGGCCGCGCCGGCCTAAACGCAAACCAGGACGCCGGAAAACCCCAGCGCCAAATTGCAGGCCGACTACACCGCCGCCTTCAACGCCAAGGACTGGGCGCGCGCCCAAACGCTGGCCCAGCAGTTGGTCGATCTTGCGCCAACTAGCGAACACCTCTTCCTGCTGGGCAACGCGCAAATCCGCACCAACTCCAACGACGACGCGCTGGCCGCCTACGAGCGCGGCTTGGCCGCGGCGGAAGCAGAGCGCCCCTCCCCAGGCCAGCCCGACTCCGAGTGGAGAGAAGGCAAGGGCAAGCTGTTGGTGGGCAAAGGCAACGCGCTGCTGCGGCTGCACCGCAAGGACGAGGCCAAGGCCGCCTACCGGGCCGGCGCCGAAGTTTCGCCCAAACCCTTCGTGGGCTATTTCAATCTCTGCGCCATGCTGGTGAACGACACCGACAACCAGGCCGCCATCGACCCCTGCCGCAAGGCCGCCAGCGCCGATCCGGCCAAGCCCAACGCCTGGTTCCTGCTCGCCACCGCGCTGGTATTTACCTCGCCCACGGACGAGAAAGACAAGTCGATCTTCCTCATCAACGAGGAGACGCGCCAGGCGCTCAATAAATACCTCGAACTGGCTCCCGACGGTCCCCACGCCGAAGACGTGAAGGCCATGCAGAAGATGACCAGGTAGCCCGCGGGCCATCGCGGAGGGTCGCTGGGTAGCGTGCGCCAGTGGGGCGTGCAGTCCCCGGTTCAATCTGTCAGCCGTGTGACCGATCCGTATCCCCTCGGCCTTGTGCCCCTCCCGCATTCTTGGAATAAGCGATTTGCTTCCAATTCCGGCGCCGAGGAAGGTTCGCACGGCCCGATCATGTGCGCTATTCGTGCTACCCCGTGCTACAGATGGCACTGAGGTAATGTATACTTCGTCTGGGAGAAACGACAGATGAGCCTCCAGTCCCGTAAGCGCCAACTGGTTCAAGACGCAATCTACGACGCAGCGATCGACTTGTTCGCGGAAAAGGGTTTTGACGAAACCACCGTTGAGGAGGTTGCCGAGGCAGCCGGGATTTCCCGCCGCTCGTTCTTCCGTTATTTTGAAAGCAAAGACGATCTTCTTGCGCTCAACACCGTGCATGTTGGAGAGATCCTGTGCAAGACGGTCGTATCCTGTCCGGCTGGCATGGACCTTCTCGATGTGGTGCGCGAAACCATCATGGCCGGGGTCAGGTCGACGGAAGCTCAAGAGCACACGCGCCAGATCATTGAAATTGCGACCAGGAGCGCCTCTGCAAGGCAGGCGCACCAATCGCGTCTGGTTGAGGTGGAAGACAGGCTTGCCTCCGCATTCGGTGCGCGCATGAAAAGCACCGCTCGCGACTATATGAAGCCGCGGCTTCTTGCCGGCGTGACCATGTTAGTGAACAATACCGCGGTCGCATCTTGGTTTAAAGGGGAACATAAGGATATGACTGCTGCTGCAAAGCATAGCCTTCTCACCCTGACACGGATGTTTTCTGAGCAGTCGAGCGCTGCGTCGGGGGCAGAACCCGTGTCCACCAAAACAGCCCCTGCCCCGAAGGCGCTGAAGAAGCCGCGGAATACAAAGAAGTAGCAAGCCACTGCGTTTTCCGGGCAAGCGGACCTGGTGCGGAGAAGCCCGTATTTCGTGCAGCCGCGGCGAATCATGCAATCCCAAATATAGATCTCGGCCAGCTCGTCCGCTGAATGCGGTCTGTCGCCGTCGCAGGATCGATTCTTCGATTCAGGACTGTTTCCGTCGGCGGAACCCGCGCCGCGGGCCTTGAGCGGCCACAACCGTTGCATCCCCTCCTTCAGCCCAATTTTCCCTGGACTCCAGACCCTCTCTTGGGGCGGTACGAACCGGCCCTGCAGGGTTTGGCAACCCACTGCTGGGCGCTGCGGCGGAACGGCGAACGGGTTGACCTACAACATCAACTACACCTACGCTCGCGGCCTGACTGACAGCTTCAGCGCCGCCGCATATAACGGCGGGTCCGGCATCTTCGGCGGGTTCGACAACAATCCCCGCTACGACTACGGCAACTCCGATCTCGATGTGCGCCATCGTATCGCCGGCTCCATCACCTACGCGATTCCCTATGGCAACAAGTTCAACGGCGCCAAGGGCCTTGCTTTGAAGGGATGGCAGGCCAACACCCTGGCCTACTGGCAGACCGGACTTCCGTTTACCGTGACCGATTCAGCCACGGTTTCCGCGAAGAACTGGCTGGGGCAAGCCACCAGTACCACGCAGGATCTGATGCCGAGTTCCAATGGTGCAGGCGCCGACCGACCGAACATGGTTCACTCGGGGAAGGTGTCGAATCCGTCGCCTCGGGGCGTCTATATCGATCCGACGGCATTCCAGCTTCAGACGCTTGGCACGCAAGGCAATGAGCATCGCAATCAGATCTACGGCTGGCACGACCGGCGGTTGGATTTCTCGGTGTTCAAGACTTTCGCGATTCACGATCGTTTGTCGATGCAGTTCCGCGCCGAGTGCTTCAACCTCTTCAACATTGCAAACTTCATGACGCCGAACAGCGGTGTCCCTGCCTGGACCGCGGCTGGAAATCCAGCCAGCGGTGGCAGCAACGCCTTCGGCACCACAAGCTCAACCTCACCCGCAGAAATCCCGCGGCAGTTCCAGTTCGCTCTGAAGACAACCTTCTAAGCGGCTGATTGACCCCAACCCTGCTGTAGCACCATGCACGCGCGAACTCGTTGTTCAGGGTTCGCGTGTGTTGTTTGTGCGCTTCGCTTGCATTCGATAGAGATGTTGCGATCTACAGTAGTTCAACGAGTTCTAGTTGAACTGGACACCTTTCATTGCTTTACATGAACACACCGTGAATTCAACGGGGGGAGGCAAAGCTTGTTTTCAAAGACCGTCCTACGAATGGTGCTGGCTATTTCAGTTGCTAGCGCCTCAGTGCTCTTGAAGGCGCAAACAATTGCGACCGCTGGATCGCTCACGGTACACGCTGAAAAATCCGGTCCAACGATCAGCCGCGATCTTTTCGGGCAGTTCGCCGAGCAGCTAGGGAAGGGGATTGATGGCGGCGTTTGGGTAGGCAAGGACTCCAAGATTCCCAACGTACGCGGAATACGCACGGACGTTGTCGAAGCGCTGCGCGCCCTAAAGGTGCCAAATGTCCGATGGCCAGGCGGCTGCTTCGCCGACAAATACCACTGGCGTGATGGCATTGGCCCCGCGGACAAGCGTCCGACAACGTACAACATCAATTGGGGAAGCCCCCTGGAGTCGAATGCTTTTGGAACACACGAATTCATGGATTTCGTGGAACAGATCGGCAGCGAGGCCTACATCACGGTCAATGTCGGCTCGGGCACTCCGCAGGAGGCGGCAAACTGGCTGGAGTACATGACAACGAACCAGCCAACGACTTTAGGCAAGGAGCGCATGGCCAATGGGCGCATCGCGCCCTTCCGCGTGAAATATCTCGGCATCGGCAACGAGAGCGAGGGTTGTGGCGGAGGCATGACGGCCGAAGCATACGTGGATCGGATGAAGACGTTCAGCATGTACGCGCGCAATGTCGACCCGGCTCAGAGTGGCTCCTCACGATTCATTCAAGGTCCCAATCCGATGCGGCGTATCGCGGTGAGCGACGAGGTTGAGTACACCGAAGCTGAAATGAAGGCTTGGCAGCACAGCACTCCGACGAGTTGGACCATTGAGGGACTTTCGATTCACCACTATACCGGCGCTCCCTTCAGGGACGCGGCCACTGGGTTCGGCGAAAAGGAGTACGCGTCCCTCGTCAAACAGACATATGACATGAACGACCTGATCTCAAAGCGTTCTGCGATCATGGACCAGTACGACCCACAGAAGAAAGTGGCCATGGTTGTTGACGAGTGGGGCGTGTGGCTCCGATCGATGCCGGGAACGAATCCGCTGTTTCTTGAGCAGCAGAACTCGCTGCGCGACGCCATTCTGGCATCGCTGAACTTGAATATCTTCGCGCGTAA
>Ga0316217_10005212_pt1 | contig 13604 bp, 11 predicted proteins | sample 1anoAmetaG_FD_203633 | JGI IMG/M metagenome (GOLD analysis project Ga0316217, IMG submission 203633) | Freshwater microbial communities from Trout Bog Lake, Wisconsin, USA - 1anoA | ecosystem: Environmental > Aquatic > Freshwater > Lake > Hypolimnion/Profundal zone | place: USA: Wisconsin...
GGCATCATAAATCGGGTGGACGCCGGCATCTTTGGCTGTCTGCACCGTGGTCCGGACAAACGCCTCGAATTTGTCCCAGTCGCTCATCGGCGAGGGTTTGCCCTGAAACGGCACTCCCCAGGAACCGGAAAAGGTGGCGATCATGGTCGCATCTGGAAGCCGTTGGTGGACTGGGACGATCTGCCCGGTGACCACACGGATGAACCGTGGCGCCAGCGGCGCGATATAGAAACCGTCCTTATCGACCGGTGGTGTCTTCATGTCCATACTGAACGGATGCAGGAATCCGCTGGCCACATGGGTTACTTCATGGATCGGTTTGGTTAAATCGATGGTGATGGTAGCCTCGGCAGCCAAGTTTGGGCGTGCGGCAAAAAGCAGGGCGAGGAGCATTCCGATCAGGACATGTCTGACTTTCATAATGGGCAGTATATTTCCACTCAGCGGAAAGTCACGCGCTATGGGCAGGCGGTGTTGCACTTGGGGATGCGATGGCGCGCGGGAACTGGAAAATTGTGGGCGAATGTGCCAAGGTAGGGGTTATGGAAAACACCCCGAACCTTGCCGTGCCGCCTGCCGCGAGTCCATCGAGTGGGCCTGTGCCAAGTCCATCGAGTGGGCCTGTACCGGCCGTGGCCCCTGTGGCCGCACCGGTTGTGCCGGCCACCATCACCTATGATGATTTCGCCAAAATCCAGTTGCGCATCGCCACCGTGCTGGAATGCGTGCCGCATCCCAACGCCGATAAGCTGCTGGTGCTGCAAATTGATCTGGGCGATCAAAAGCGGCAGATTTGCGCGGGATTGAAAGCACATATCCCCGATCCGCAAGCCCTGGTCGGCAAGCAGATTGTGGTGGTGGCCAATCTGGCGCCCCGGCAAATGCGTGGGCAAATCAGCCAGGGAATGTTGCTGGCCGCCAGCGACGTGACCACAGGAAAAGTGATTATTGTATCGCCCAGCGAACCGGTGGCCGCCGGCAGCGGAGTGAAATGAGGACAATGCCGAATGCCAAATGCCAAATGCCGAATTGAAAATAATGCACACAGGTAAATGAAAATAATGGCGCGCATTTAATTTGGCATTTGGCATTCGGCATTGAAACGCCATGTTACGCGAACTGCACATTGCCAATCTCGCGGTGATCACCGACGTGCGGATTGATCTGCACGCCGGGCTGAATTGTTTCACCGGGGCGACGGGGGCGGGCAAGAGCCTGATTATCGGCGCGGTGGAGCTTTTGCTGGGCTTGCGCTCGGCGGCGGAAATGATCCGGCCGGGCGTGGATGAGGCGCGCATCAGCGGGGTTTTTGAATTGGCCAATCCACCGCTGCTGACGGAAATCGCGCGGATCACCGATGTGCCGGTGACCGCAGATGGCGGGGAGATTCTGCTCACGCGAAAAATCCATGCCAGCGGGCGCAGTTCCATCAGCCTCAATGGCAATCCGATTACCCTGGGGATGCTCAAGCAATTGGCCGAGCGGCTGGTGGACGTGCATGGCCAGCACGATCATCAGTATCTATTGCGGCCATCGAATCAACTGGAAGTGATCGATCAGTTTGGCGATCTGGAAGATTTGCGGCAGCGGTATCACGCAGTCTTTGGGCAACTGCTGGAAACCCGCCGGCGGCTGGATGAGCTATCCACCAGCCAGAGTTTGCGGCAGCAGAAGCTGGAGCTTTATCGCTTCCAGGCGCAGGAGATTGATGCCGCCGAACTGGATGCCGGCGAATATGCCGAATTGGAAGCGCGGGCATCGGTGTTGGCGAACCTGGAGAAGCTGAAGAAAGACGCCACCGCCGCCCACGCGGCGATGTATGAAGCCGACGGTAGCGTGGTGGAGCGCATGAAGATGGCCAGCGGGATCTTGGCCGAACTGGCCGAGCTGGATGCGTCGCTCAAGCCGATTGCACAATCGGCCAAGGACGCCACGCTGCAACTGGAAGATTGCGCGTTTGATCTGTCGCGTTATCTGGACCGGCTCGATCTGGATCCGGCGGAACTGGGTGAAGTCAACGACCGGCTGAATGTCATCAACCGCGTGTTGAGCAAATACGGAAATAACATCGAATCGGCCCTGGCGCATCGCCAGCAGATCGGGCAGGAAATCAGCGATCTGGAAAACGCCGGAGGCAATCTTGCCGAACTGCAAGCCAAATTAAAACCGCTGGGGCGCGAATTGGCGGAGTTGGGGAATCAGCTTACCGGCAAGCGCAAAGCGGTGATTGCCAAGCTGGCGCCGTCGGTGGAAAAAAGTCTGGCGGAACTGGGGATGGAGAAGGCGAAGTTTACTATTGCGCTGGAGCCGGCGGCGGGCGCGATTGCCGGGCTGGATTTGCCGGCCACGCCGTCGGGATTCGATGCGGTGGAATTTATCGCGCAGACCAATCCTGGCCAGTTGGCCCAGCCGCTGCGGAAGATCGCCTCGGGCGGGGAATTGTCGCGGATCATGCTGGCGCTGAAGGGAATTTTGGCCGCCGGGGATCGCATCAGCGTGCTGGTGTTCGACGAGATTGACGCCAATGTGGGCGGCCGGCTGGGGGCGATTATCGGCGGCAAGCTGCGCGATCTGGCCAATCATCATCAGGTGGTCTGCATCACGCATCTGCCGCAGATTGCCAGTTATGCCGACCGGCATCTAACGGTGCGGAAAGAGATTTCCGGGAAAAGCACGCAAACCACGGTGCGGGTGATGCAGGGCGAGGAACGCGTCCGCGAACTGGCCGAGATGATCGGCGGCACGCGCATTACCGAAACCACTTTGGCGCAAGCGCGCGAGATGATCGAGTCGGCCGAACCGCCGGCGGCAAAGCCGGCCAAAAAGAAAGAGAAGGAACGCATCCGATGAAACTAGCTATATCCACTTTGGTATGTCCGGCCTGGTCGCTGGAGCAGATGATCGCGGCGGCAGTCGCGGCCAAGATTGACGGCATCGATTTTCGCGGGCTGGGTCCGGAACTGGACATCACGCGCTTGCCGGCGTTTAACGCCGATCTGCCGGCTACGCTGCGTAAGCTGGGCGAGCACCAAATCGTGCTGCCGTGCTTCAACACGTCGATCGTGCTGTGTACGCAGGATGAAGGCAAGTGGAGTGAAATGCTGGACGAATGCCGGCGTTACGCCACGCTGGCGGGGGAAACACAAACACCGTATTTACGCATTTTCGGCGGCCACGTCGGCCAGCTTAAGCACGATGAAGCCCGCTTCCTGGGCCAACGACATTTGCGGCAGTTGGCCAAGATTTGCAAGCCGCATAAGACCATGCCGGTGCTGGAAACCCACGATGATTGGATCACTTCGCCGCAGGTGATGGAACTGGTGCAGGGCTTTGATCCGGCCGAGGTGGGCGTGTTGTGGGATATCGAGCATCCCTATCGCAAGGGTGAATCATTTGCCCAAACCGCGGTCGGCTTGCGGACCTTCCTAAAGCACACGCATATCAAGGATTCGCGGCCGATCAACGACCGGCGTGTTGGCACGCTGCTGGGCGAAGGCGATCTGCCCATTGCCGACTGCGTGGCGGCCTTGCGGCAAATCGGCTACGACGGCTGGTACAGCCTGGAAACGGAAAAACGCTGGCAGCCCGAAGCCCCCGAGCCGGAAAAGAGCGTGCCGCAGTTCGCGGAATTTATGAGGAAACTGTAGGCGGAGCTGGTGACTTGCCTGGGATTTTGCCGAGAGCGTTTTTTCATGGCGTTGAGGTGGAATTAGCTATATTATTTATCGCTGACGATGAAGACCTTTCGGTGGAACGAATGGAATTTGGAGAAAATGGCCAAGCACGGTGTTTGGCCTGGGGAGGCGGAGCGCGTGGTAGAGGAGGCTCGGCGGCCGTATCCGCGGCAGGTAGAGGGCCGGAAATGGCAGGTCATTGGCCGCGGCCAAGGCGACCGGGTTTTGTAGGTGGTTTACGTCGTTGACGCTGACGGCGCGATTTTTGTTATTCACGCGATGCCGCTGTCCACACGGCGGCATCCAAGACATAAGTGATGCCATGAAGAAAAAGTTGACGCCTATCGAAGAGTTCCTGGCATTGTCGGACGCCGAGAAAGACGCGGCCGTGGCCCAATATGAGCGGGAAATCCCGTTGGCGGAGACGCGTCCGCTAAACGCGGCGGAGCGTCGTCTATGGCGGAAAGTCAAAGCCCGGTTGGCGCGGGAACGACGCGCCGACAAGGCCAAGGTGGTGGCGGTGAGCATTGAGCGTGGTCTGCTGCGGCGGGCCGATAGTTATGCCAAACGTCATGCCATGAAGCGTGCCGATCTGGTCGCACGCGGACTGGAATTGGCCATGGCCAGTTAGCTGACCGACAGACGCAATGAAGTGCGGCTGCCAGACGGACCACGCTCAGTGGTGGTGATGATGCGGTTCTTCAATCGTGCCGGATTTGCCGTGGTGGCCGCTGCTGCCGGGCGGCTCATCGTGGGAATGGGCAACCGGCACTTCGCGCGGCGCCTCGGTGCGAACCATGGGTCCGATGAAGGCGGCGGCGACGAACATCGCCGCCACCACGATCAGCAGCGTGCCGGCCCAGCTCGCGTCGGCGCTTAACATGGGTTGCGGCTCGGGTTCGTCGAACCGTGCCGGGGTGAGTTCCGCCACCGCCGGTTGCGTGGCGGTGGCTTGGGCGAAAAGGCCCGCGGGGAACAAGGCCAGGATCGCCAGCAGCAGAATGCAGCGGCACGGAAGTGCCACCGCCCAAAAGGGGCCAGAAAGCTTTTTCATGGTTCATATCCTCAGCTTGAGTTGCGGGATCTGCTTATGCACTTCGGCAATGGCCAGCGTTTTCACCCGCCAGTCGGCATCCACCAGCTTTTCCAGCGGATGCGCCGTGGCCACGCCCAGCACCGGGAAGCCGACAGCTTTCACCGCTTTCATCACGCTGGGGGCGTCTTCCACAATCAGGCAGTTGGCCGGCTTGAGCGGCTTCTTAATTTTTTCGCCCAGCAGTCGCACGGTTTGCAAATACCCAGACGGGTCCGGCTTGCCGACGGTAACATCCTCGGCGGCGGTGATGATCGAAAAACAATCGCGCAAGCGCACGCCTTCCAGCATGGCTTCGATTTCTTCGCGCAGCGCCCCCGAGCAAATCGCCAGCGGATAATGCCGCCACAGCCCGCGCACGAATTCCTCCACGCCCGGCAGCGCCAGCGGCGGGCGCACTTCGATCAGTTCCATGACCACTTCGCTTTTGCGGGTGATCAACCGCAGCAGGGTTTTAGGCTCCAGCGTCAGCTTGCGCTTGGCATAAACAAACTTAATCGCCCCGCGATCATCGAAGCCCAGCAGCTCGCGGTAGTATTCCGCTTCGGACAGGTCGATCTTTTCCAACTGGAGGACTTTTTGGAAGGCGTAGAAGTGCAGCGGCTCACTGTTGACGATGACGCCGTCGAAATCAAAAATAATCGCCTGCGGCCAATTGGGCATAGGCGGGTAAAAGTAATCGACAGGCCGGTCAGTCCGCAAGCGGGCGAGGCAAATCGCCGGTGTGGGAAATGGAAATCGGGCGCACGCGGAGCCGCTGAGGCGCGGAGAAAAACCGGGGAATTCGTTTAACCACGGATAACCCGGATGAACCCGGATAAAACGAAAGAATTCCTATCCGTGGCTATCTGAAATCCGTGGTCAAATGCATGGCTTTTTTGTTCTCCGCGGCCCCGTGGCTCCGCGTGAGCTATTTCCCCCGGCTTTCCACACATCTACTGTCCACCGTTCTATTCTCTCGCGCAGCGCCTGGCTGCCCTTGCGGCGGTGAGCCAATCCGTCCGGCGCGATCGGCCCGACAAAAGGGAACCGCTCCCGCCTCGGCTCCGTGCTTCCCGCCGAAGAAAAACCGCGCCCGCAGATCATTCCATCGGCAATATTTCGCATTATGTCGTGCGTGTCGCGTTGACCGCGATGCAAAAGAGCTACGTCCCCTTTAGTCCGTTTCGGCTGCTGGCTAAGCTTTGCCGCGCGGGATTTGCACCCGCAGGGTTCTACAGAGAGGTTTCCGTTATGTCTTCAACTTCACATGACTTCCTCCTCTCGCGAGCTTGCTTGGCGCAATCCCCTTTAATCCGTTCGAACGCCTGCCGTTGTCGACCGCGGGTTTCCATATGGCTTGGTGCCGTCTTCCTGGGTCTTCGTCTCATCGTCTCGATACGCCTTTCCGCCGCGGTTAGCGATTCTAATCCCCATACTGGCAAGTTCAAGTCTTTCCGAACCGTCGGGCCTGCCTTCGCCCTGAATTCGCGCGTTTGTTGATTTCCGTCGGGCAATCCGAAATTTACGGCAACAACTTAAATGGTGATTTTAAGCATTCGGCATTGAAAACAACCATCCTGACTGGGCGCGAGATCGCGTCAAGGTTTAGGAATAAACCGACCCGTAACTTGTTGTGCAGCAAGCACTTACGTTCAATCCGTTTGGGCATTTCCGAATTGGCACGGTGAATGCTTTTAGGGCGCAAGGAGAAGTGACGACCATGAACCGCAAAACCATTCTGCTGCTTGCCGCCAAAATGCTCAGGTTAAGCGCCCTGCCCGGCACCGCGTTGCTTCTGTCGGCGGGAGCAGCTACGCCTGCTTTCGCTCAGTACACGCTCACTACACTGGCCACATTCAATGGCACCAACGGGTCTTACCCCAGCGGCGGTGTGATTCTCTCCGGTGGCATCCTCTACGGCACGACGCTGTATGGCGGCAACGACAACACCGGCACGGTGTTCTCGCTGCCAGTTGGCGGTGGCACCCTCAACATGCCGGCGTCGTTCAACGGCACCACCTGCGAATGGCCCCAAGGCGGTGTGATTCTATCCGGCGGCAATCTGTATGGCACGGCTGGTGGCACGGCTGATGGCGGAGCCAACAACACCGGCACGGTGTTCTCGCTGCCCATTGGCGGTGGCACCCCCAACGTGCTGGCGTCCTTCAACGGTACCAACGGGGGTGCGTTATCCCCCAGCAGCGGTGTGATTCTCTATGGCGGCAACCTGTATGGCACGGCTGGCGGTGGAACCAAAAATTACGGAACGGTGTTCTCGGTGCCAGTTGACGGTAGCAGTAGCACCCCCAACGTGCTGGTGTCCTTCACCGGCCTCAACTCCAACGGAACCAACGGGGGTGCGTCTTCCCCCAGCGGCGGTGTGATTCTCTCCGGCGGCATCCTGTATGGCACCGGTTTTGGCGGAGCTAATGGCGACGGCACGGTGTTCTCGGTGCCAGTTGGCGGTGGAAACCTTAACGGTCCCTATGTGCAGGCGTCGTTCAACGGCACGAACGGCAGATTGCCCGAATCCAGTCTGATTCTCTACGGCGGCAACCTATACGGCACGACTGCTGGTGGTGGTGCCAACAACGCCGGCACGGTGTTCTCGATATCCGCTGTTGGTAACAACATCACCACGCTGGCGTCCTTCAACGGCACCAATGGGTCTTCCCCCGAATCCGGTCTGATTCTCTACGGCGGCAATCTATACGGCACGACTGCTACCGGCGGAGCCAACAATGAGGGCACGGTGTTCTCGCTGCCAGTTGGCGGTGGCACCCTCAACATGCTGGCGTCCTTCAACGGCACGGATGGGGCTAACCCCCAATGCACCCTGATCTCCGATGGCAACGGCAATCTATACGGCACGACGCCTAACGGCGGGAGCGGCAACGGCACGCTGTTTGAGCTTGTGGCTCCCGCCACCGCCAACTACACTCTGGCGGCTTCGATCACGGGTGGCCGGTTGGCTAATGGCCGATTGACACAAGGGCAGACCGCGAACCTCACTGCCACCGTCAACAGCACCGGCGGCAACGGCACGGATAATCTGGTCTACGACACCTTGACCATCACCGGCGCGGCGGGTATTGCCATCCCCACGCCCGGCAGTGGTAACATCGCGCAAGGCACCAGCGGCAACGCCACCGGAACCTTTACCGCAACTACGCTGGTACTTAATACGTTGACACCCGGAATCGGCAACGCCACTAACGCCACGTTGGGTGGAAACGCCACGTCTGGTGGTAGCACTACCGCCAGCGTGTACGTCGATGCCTTGGCCGAGCATGTGAACGCGGCCAGCATCACCGACACGGGCAACGCCAGCACTACGCCCACGGCTTTCTATCGCCAAAACGCTGCTTGGGGTGGCGACAATCTGGGCAATGTCACCGTCACCAAGGAAGCAGCCGGCAGCTACATTCCCGCTTACGCTAACAACATCAATGGCGGCAGCGGCACGCCAGTTGGTACGCTAAAGATCACCGTGAGCGGCGACGATAATATGTTCGGCTCGGATACTTCGATCATCATGCTCGGCTTTCAAAACGTGAACCACAACGGGACTGGCTCGGGCAGTTTGACCACGATTGAAGGCGCGTTGACCACAGCCGGCATCGAATGGCGCGATTACACAGGTGCCAATTATGATTGGCCGACGCTGGCCAGGGGTGTTGATCCGTTGACCGGCACCAGTCAATTCCAAAGCGTGGCCGATTATGACATTGAACTGGCCTTCTCCGGCGGCAGCTTGACCAGCAGTACGTCGTATTTCGACTTCAACTTCACCGACCAGCTAGGCAACGCGGGCAACGTAGTGAATATCGCGGTGGTGCCCGAACCAGCCATGGTATCAATGCCGCTGATTGCTGGCGCTGGGATGCTCATGCGACGGCGGCGAAGGCAGTGCTTAGGGGTCAGCGCGATGCACATGACATAATGCCAGATATTACCCAGGGAATGATATGCAGACGCGGCTTTTCTTCGGCAGAAAGTGCGGAACCCGAGCGGGAGCGCCTACCGACTGTCCGCCGCCGGGACGAAAAGGACGCCGCCCAAAGCTGCAATAAATCGCGTGTTTGTACCGTGTATCGCGCTGACCCCAATGATCCCAATGACCAATGACCCCACGGACAGATAACACAGTTGCGTATGAAAGCACGCTAACTGAACCGGACAGGTAGTTTTTTGTTTGCATGATCGACCAAGTGTTGTAGCGTCGATTGGAGGCAAAGCAACGCCCGAAAGACAAGCGACTTATCGACAACCATCTGCCCATGCGCCAGGTCATTGCGATCCTCAAAGAACTCGTCAAGCAGATACGTATAGATTTCCGCCGAGGTAGCCTGCTGTAAGAATGATTCCGTCAGCAGATCACGACCGGAGTCTGCGTAAACCGGCTTCCCTTTTTTCGAGTCGGTTTTGTGCATAGGTCTTCCATTTTTATACTTGACTTTGTAGGTTTGTGTTCGTGGGTTCCACGGGTAAATTGCGTACTTAGTCTTCTTGGCAGTTGGAAAAGCCTTCAAGACAGGGATTCCTGTTTTCTGCAGATGGTGGGCGTACGCCCAAAGGACACCTTCTGTTTGTGTTACCGCAATCAGCGCCGATGATTGCAATCGTCCCTGCATTGCCACTTCGCGCAGTTCCTTGAATACGTCCAGCCGAGCCTGGTTAAAGCCAAAACACTGCTCCGCGGCCATTCGGTCTATCGAATCAAAAAAATCTTCATGAAGTATTTCTCCTTCCAGCGGGAGTATAAGTTTGGCCTTGTCCCGATTCTGCCTCCACCGGTTCACCAGCTGATGGTGCGTCTTGGCCGGGATCGACCTTAGGTGCCGTAATGGGAAATCGACCAAGTCCGGATCCAAGCCCCTTATACGCAGGTCAAGCCATGTATCGGCCGAAATCAAATCTGCGGCAAATATTGGTTTATATCGTCTGTGTCTGGCCTGCCGCTTAAGATTCTCATGGGCAACAGCCGTCGAATCAACGGTGGCGAGGTCGGCCGCGATCTGCTCAAGTTCCTTTCGGTTCTCCTCGTACTGGCCGCGTAAGGCATTCTGGCTTTTCTTCGCAGCCGCGACACGTCGCTTCTCGCTCTCCGCGCGGAACGATGTCACCTGTTTCGAACGTGCAGTAACGCTCTGCTTGACTGCGACTTCCTCTCCAGGCACCCATACATCTGTATACCCTCGCACCAAATCGCGTAAAGCACTTGCGACGGCGTCGGGTGTGGCTGGATCGGCGGCGTTCAAATCCGAAAGGAGTTTCTGGTCCACCGCGTTCTCCGGCGTGTCCAAGCCAAACTGGGTCGGCAATTCAGCCTTGGCCGCTGCTGCCATGGCCGCTCCGGTGGGAAACCGCCCTGCCAACACCGGTTTTGTGAAGCAGGAATCAAAAATCCGCTTCATATACGCTAGCGGTGGTTCGGTCACATGAGGATGCAACTGGTTCGCCATACCCCAAGTAAGGTCAAGGGAATTCGGTTTCTTGGGACGACCAGCCGCGCCGATATGAGGAAACATTGGATTCGGATTTGTCATGGCTGCATTGTCGCAACTCGGATGATTGGGGGCAAGGCGATGCGAAAAGGCTTTGCGGTCAACGCAACCCGTGGCCAGCCGATCCCGCCGCCGCCGCGCAAAATCTCCCGGCCAACGTAGCCGTTTCAGGTATTCTTCGCGCTTTTTTTGCTGCTTCTGTGCTTTTTCGCGGCAATGAAAGATGGCCGCAGGCTGGGCGAATTTCTGGGCCAACTGCCAAAGAAAGGAATCACCGCCCGCTGTCTTCGACCCTGAGCTCAGACCGAAGGGCGATCAAGGACGCAGAGAAGCCGCGGAGAAATCGGATTCGCTGCTGGGAACGGTCAGCGATTTCCTCGGCGATCCTCGGCGTCCCTGTGGTTAAACAGCTTTGAATTGCTTGGGCTTCTTCGCGTTCTTCGCAACTTGTATGTTCAAATACACCAAGAAACGTTCTACTATTCCTCGTCGTGCTCGCGTTCGCGTGACGACGAGCGCAGCGAGGAGTCATGCGAACGCGAGCACGACGACCGGCCCACGACCGATCGCGACTCGGCCTGCAACGGCCGCCGCGAAGCTTGGTCCAAGCCGGTCTTGTGTCGCTTCGCCCGAACAGCCGTTGGAGCCGCCGCCATTACCGGTACGCTCGTATTTGCAAGATAGGGATGCTCGCATGACACCACTTGATTCACCACCCGTTTCTCCCGTGTTCGTCGGCATTGATGTCGCCAAGGACAAACTGGACTTGGCACGCTCGGATACCGGCGAGTTCTTAACCCTGGGCAATGATCGCCAGGGTATAGCCCAGATCGTCCAGACGCTCCTGTCCGCCCGGCCAGCCTGCATCGTGGTGGAATCCACCGGCGGTTTGGAACGTCCCCTGGTCGAGGCTTTACTGGAAGCCGGCCTGCCGGTGGCCCTGGTCAATCCGGGGCGCGTCCGCCACTTTGCCATGGGGCTGGGCATCCTGGCCAAAACCGACCCCATCGACGCCGCGGTGTTGATGGAGTTTGCCCGCCGCGCCGAACCCCGCTTGACCCAGAAACGCTCGGCCCATCAGGCCCAACTCGATGCCTTGATCACCTGCCGCCGCCAGATCACCTGCGCCCGAACCGCCCAGGCCAACTGCCGGCTGACAACTTCCAGCGGCGACGCCCTCAAGGCGATTGACGCCGTGCTCAAAACCTTGGACAAGCAGATCGAATTGCTGGACAAGAAGATCCGCAAACTCATCGACGCCGATGATGACTTCAAACATCTGGACCGGTTGCTGCAAACGGTTCCCGGCGTCGGCGCGGTGCTCAGTGCCACGCTGATTGCCGAACTGCGCGAACTGGGCACGACCGACCGCCGCCAGATCGGCGCCCTGGTCGGCGTGGCCCCGTTCAACCGCGACTCCGGCGCCTTCCACGGCAAACGCTCGATCCATGGCGGACGCGCCGCGGTGCGGTGTGTGCTCTACATGGCCGCCCTGGCCGCCATGCGTTTCAACCCGCTGATCCGCAACTTCGCCGCGCGACTTGGCAAGACCGGCAAGTGCGCCAAAGTCATCATCGTCGCCTGCATGCGCAAACTGCTTATCCTGCTCAACGCCATGGTGCGCGACAATCTCACTTGGGAACAATTATCCGTAGTAAAAGCTCTTGACATCTAACACAGCCGCTTCGCGGTAAGACTGTTTTGGTTGTCGGCCATGCCGCGCTGTGTAGATGAAGCTGTGTTGGTGAATGTGGCCAGCCGATGCCGCCGCCGCCGCAGTATAAAATCGTGCCAATAACCTACATAATCTAAATTGTATGCCGTAAAAGCAAGATTCTTGCTAACATGCGGAAAAGGCCATTTGATGGTCCCAATCAGGCTCAAAGGCGCTCAAAGTCGGCTCGTAATGGCTCCGGGCGTGTCGGAATGGGTTCAAATCGTGTCAACTTTTCCCGCCCCACTTTTATAGCAACATACATTAACAGTATGCGCTTTCATCAAAAAGTGTATACTTTTGTATACTGAGAGTGGTGTTTGCACCACGCTCCCTCCGGCCAAGACGGCAATAGATCAGCAAACCAATGGGGGAAACGTTGCATAACGTTGCATGACGTTGCATGGCACGCGGACGTGGAGGTGGTTGCGGGGTGCAGACCCACCTGATCTTGATCCTGATCCTATTCCTAATCCGCTCACCGCGGGTATGGGCGGCGGCAGAATAAACCGACTCCCCGGACGCTTGGCCATGCCCCTGCAAGCCTGACAAAATCGCTTCGCATCGGCTATAACTTGCCAGACATGATGCAACCACGGCAAATCACCATTCTCGGCGTCGGGCTGCTGGGCGGCTCGATTGGGCTGGCATTGCGGTCGGTGGCCCCGGATTGCAAGGTCATCGGTTATGGACATCGTAAGTCCACGCTCGATGCGGCGCTGGCGTGCGGGGCGATCGATGTGGCGGGGGATGATCCGGGCAAGGCCGTGCGCGATTCGGAACTGGTGATTCTTTGCACGCCGGTGGGATTGCTGGAGGAATATCTGGGCAAGATTGCGGCGGCGTTGCCGCCGGAGTGTTTGGTGACGGATGTGGGCAGCACCAAGCGCAGCGTGGTGGCGGCGGGCAGGCGGCTGCTGGGCGGGGGGAAATTCATCGGCAGCCATCCGATGGCCGGCAGCGAAAAACGCGGCATCGAATATGCCCGGGCGGATTTGTTCCGCAACGCCTTGTGCATTCTCACGCCGACGGCAGAGGATGTGCGGAAAGATCCGCAGGCGGTGGCGAGGGTGGAAGACTTTTGGATGCTGCTGCACATGCGCACGGTGCGGTTGGATGCCGGTGAGCATGACCGGCTGCTGGCAGATGTCAGCCATTTGCCGCACGTTTTGGCGGCGGCACTGGTGGCGATGCAAACCGAGCAGGGGATGGGGCTGTGCGGCAAGGGCTTTATCGACACCACGCGCATTGCCAGTGGCGATGGCGGTTTGTGGCGCGACATTCTGGTGGATAACGCGGATCATTTGCGCAAGAGCATCAAGCGACTGAAGGGGCAGTTGACGCAACTGGAGGGAATGCTGAAAGCCGAAGATGGAGAGCAGCTTCGCGCCTGGCTGGATGCGGCGGCGCTCAAGCGGCAAAAGCTGGTGGAAGGCAAACTGCACGAAATGGAATGAAGACAATGGCAAATGTCGAAGGCCAAATGCCGACTGAAGAAGAGAGCATTCCGGCATTGGCATTTAACCCAACCTTCGCACTTGGGCAGAAAATGGCGTGGCAAAACGGCGATGCGGCGTTGCCAGGGGGGTTTAGCAATGCCAAAGCCGTGTAGTGCAGACCTACCCTCTTGATTT
>Ga0316217_10005213_pt1 | contig 13602 bp, 8 predicted proteins | sample 1anoAmetaG_FD_203633 | JGI IMG/M metagenome (GOLD analysis project Ga0316217, IMG submission 203633) | Freshwater microbial communities from Trout Bog Lake, Wisconsin, USA - 1anoA | ecosystem: Environmental > Aquatic > Freshwater > Lake > Hypolimnion/Profundal zone | place: USA: Wisconsin...
CGCTCTCTCTGCAGCTTAAGTTGTGCCGCAAGCAGAGACAGTGCCGAAGGAGTCTTCGAGCCCTTGATCGGCACAGCCAGAAGTCCAGCCGGTTTGTCGAGAACGATTACGGCATCGTCCTCATACAGAACCGAGACCTCCCGCGAGAAACCGGGGCGGCGTTTATCTTCAGGAGCCGTCATTTCCCCCGGCCTTACCTTGCGGCTTTTAGTTTTTTGCGAATGTTTTTTCATGCGTACGTCCATTAACAAACCTATCAGTTAACACCGGAAAGACCAAAGCCGCACCTCCTGGCGTACCTTTTTCGCGCCGAAATTTCGCAGGAGCAATCCTCTCGCGGTAAGATAATGCGGCCCGCGGGAGCTTCGCATTAGTATTGTGAGTAGCCTGCTAGGATGAAGGGCTAATCGTAGCGCGGAGTGATCGAATGAGTCTCACCGTTCAAGTTGCGGGTCTAAGCGACCTCGGTTGTGTGCGCAGCAACAATGAGGATAACTTTGGCTACGACTGGCGCGAAGGCATCTACGTGGTCTGCGACGGAATGGGTGGAGCAGCCGCCGGCGAGGTAGCCAGCAAAATTGCTGTCGACACGCTTCTCTCGTATTGCAGGCAGGCAGCCAGAAGCAAGGAGCAACCCTCGGAGCCCAACCTGATTGAGGGAGTGTCCGATCGCGCCAATGTTTTGGCCCGCGCGATCCAGTTGGCCAACCGGCAGATTCGCGCCGCAGCCGAGCAAAATCCCGAAACCCGGGGAATGGGTTCGACCCTTACCGCAGTCCTGGTCGAGGGCGATATGTACACCGTCGCTCATGTTGGTGACAGCCGCGTCTATCTAATACGCAAAAATGCCATCCATCAGCTGACACAGGATCACTCGCTTGTCATGGAGCACGTTCGGCGCGGCCTGATCACCGCTGAACAGGCGCAGCATTCGGAAATTCAGAATATTATTCTTCGTGCGCTGGGGCCGGATGAGCAGGTTCAACCTGATCTAAGCGACTTGGCCGCCGAGCCCGGAGATTTTGTCCTGTTGACCTCCGACGGGCTCACCCGGCATCTCACAGACGCGGAAATCCTCGAGATCATTACCCATGCCTCCTCTTGCGCGGAAGCCTGCCAGCGCCTGATTGACACCGCAAAACAAGCTGGAGGCCGTGACAACATCACCTGCCTTATTCTGCAGTTTGTGGAAAAGCAGTGGTTTCAGAAGCTGATTGGCAGTGGCCCAGGGAACGGAAGTCCGGCATCGCAGGAGAGCCGATAGCGCATTGGAAGATTCTTCCCGAGCGCTTCCGGATATCAGCGGAACTTCATGGTAAACTTACGCATGGCCGTTTATGGCTGGGTTGGGTGGTGATTTTGTTTGGCAGAAATTCGATTGCAAGAAGGCGAGTCCATTGAGAGCGCCCTGCGTCGCTTCAAGCGCAAAGTTCAGACGGAAGACATCATTAAGGAAGTGAAACGTCACTCCTACTATCTGAAGCCTGGCGCCAAGCTCCGCGTCAAGCAAGCCCTGGCTCGCAAGCGCGCGCAGAAGAAGATTCGCAAGGAACCCAAAGACTAGTTGTTTCAACCGGGCCGCTGCCTCCGCGCAGCGGCCCTTGTCTTTTGCGCGCAACCCTCCCGTTCATTCCACCCACTATCTTTAGTCTCCAGGATGTGCCGATTCTGGCCGCCGGCTCAACTTTTTCACTGTCAACCCGCGGTTGGTGAGCTTTGGCGGATGCCGATGCCGTCCATATCTGGCATGATGGTGGGCGGAGTTGCGTAGAGGGTGAACCAGAGAGTGCACCACAGAGTGGACCAGGACGACTTGCAATGATGGAATTTCATATCTCAAGGAGCGCCCGCAACCGTTATCAATTTGCGGAGACGCTTTTTTCCTTTTCCGGAAACGTAGTGTTTGCCAATGTGGCGGCCAGCCGTGAATTTGCCCACCGCATGAACCTGGTTCGCGATGCGCAGAATTATCCGGAGCGCGCCGTCAACGCCGGGGCGCTTTACGTCATGGGCCTGATCGACGAGGCCAGCCACGCGCTCATGGCCCGCTATCGCCAGCAGTTCGATCCCAACGTCATGCTCGACGCCCTCGCGTTTTTCGCCCATCAGGTCGGGCCGCGGGAACTCGACAAGATGCTGCTGGCCTTTGTGCAGCAGTTTCCCGGCATCCGCGTCTATCGGGGCGAGCAGACCGCCGGCCAGTGGCTGGCCGGTTCCACCGAAGGGACTCCGAACCGCGCCGCCGCCATCGAAGAGATGATGCTGCTCTGGATGGCCAACCGAAACCTGGCCTTCCGTCCGTTCGAAGAGCTGTTCGAGGACAGCACGCTGGCGGAGAAGACCGCCTATCGCAAGGTTGCCCAGCAGTTTCCCGCCTACTTTGCCACCCGCCCGCTGGTGCCTATCGAGGGCGCCGCGCCGGTGAATCTCTATGACCTGCTGCGCGCTCCCGCCGTCTCGGCTCCCGGCTCGTTGAGCGAGCAGCTCACCGTGATCCGAACCAAGTGGAAGTCCCTGCTGGGCGAAGGCCTGCAGCGCTTTCTGCTCATCGCCGGCGACATCCTTCACGAGGAGGAACTGGCAATCTGGATGCGCTTTCATCCGCCCAGCGCCGAATCCGAAGCTGCCGCTCGGGCCGCCGCCGCAAAGGCTGCCGAGGAGGCCGCGCGCCGCCGTCGCGAGACCGGCGGCCAGCAATGGCCTGGGCTGACCAGCCACTCCGACGTTCCCGTCTTTGGCGATCCGGCCCACGAGTACGAAAAGTTCAGCGCCGATGTCGAGTGGATGCCCACCACCGTGCTGGTGGCCAAAAGCACCTACGTCTGGCTCTCCCAGCTCTCGCGCAAATACAGCCGCGCCATCGACCGCCTCGATCAGATTCCTGACGAAGACTTGGACGAACTGGCCCGCCGCGGTTTGAATTCGCTCTGGCTCATCGGCATCTGGGAGCGCAGCCGCGCCTCCCAAACCATCAAGCAGCTGTGCGGAAATCAGGACGCCGTCGCCTCTGCCTATTCGCTCTATGACTACCGCATCGCCGATGATCTGGGCGGAGAGGCCGCCTACATCACCCTGCGCGACCGCTGTTACCGGCGCGGCATCCGCCTGGCCAGCGACATGGTGCCCAACCACATGGGGATCGATTCGCCCTGGGTCGTCGAACATCCCGACTGGTTCCTCTCGCGTCCGGACTCGCCCTATCCGGCCTACAACTTCGAGGGGCCCGATCTGGCCTCCGACCCGCGCGTCGAGATCAGGATCGACCGGCACTACTACGAGCAGACCGATGCCGCCGTGGTCTTCCAGCGGCGCGACCGCCAGAGCGGCGAAGTTCGCTACATCTATCACGGCAACGACGGCACCAGCTTTCCCTGGAACGATACCGCCCAGCTCGACTACCTGAATCCGGCGATGCGCGAGCAGCTGATTCAAACCATCCTGCACGTCGCGCGCCTGTTTCCGGTGATCCGCTTCGATGCCGCCATGACCCTGGCCAAGCGACACTTTCAGCGCCTCTGGTTTCCCAATCCCGGCAGCAGCGGAGCCATCCCCTCGCGCGCTGAATATGCCATGTCCACCGCCGAATTCAACAAGCACATGCCGCACGAGTTCTGGCGGGAGGTGGTTGATCGTGTCGCCGCCGAGGTTCCCGGCACGCTGCTGCTGGCCGAAGCGTTCTGGCTGATGGAAGGCTACTTCGTCCGCACCCTCGGGATGCACCGCGTGTACAACAGCGCCTTCATGAACATGATGCGCGACGAGGAGAACGCCAAGTACCGCTCGGTCATCAAGAACACCCTGGAGTTCGATCCCGACATCATGAAGCGCTACGTCAACTTCATGAGCAATCCCGACGAGCGCACCGCCATCGACCAGTTCGGCACCGGAGACAAGTGCTTTGGCGTCACCGCGCTCATGTCCACCCTGCCCGGATTGCCAATGTTCGGCCACGGCCAGATCGAAGGCTACAGCGAAAAATACGGGATGGAGTACCGCTGGCCGCGCTACCAGGAAAATCCCGATCCCGCGCTGGTCGCCCGCCACGAACAGCAGATTGCGCCCCTGCTGCATCAGCGCGACCTCTTCGCCGAGAGCGGCAACTTCCTGCTCTACGACTTCTACCGCGAGAATGGCAGCGTGGATGAAAACGTCTTTGCCTACTCCAACCGCCGCGGAGACCGGCGCGCCCTGGTTCTCTACAACAACCGCTACGCCACCACGCGCGGCACCATCGATTCCTCCGCCGCCTACGCCGACAAGCCATCCGGCCACCTGCGCCAGCGGCGGCTCAAGGAAGGGCTCGATCTGCGCGGCGATCACGCGACCGTCCTCGCCTTCCGCGACTCGCTGACCGGCCTGCATTATCTGCGCCGCTCCGTGAACCTGACCGAGCACGGCCTCACCATCGAGCTGCACGCCTACCAGTGCCACGTCTTTCTCGACTGGCGCGAACTGCGATCCACCGCCGAGCGTCCCTGGGACCGCCTCTGCGATGAGCTCGCAGGCCATGGGGTGCCTGATCTCGAAGACGCGCTCACCCGCCTCGCGCTGCGTCCCGCGCACGACGCCCTTCGCCTTCTGCTGGACCCGGCCCTGGTGCGTCATCTTCCCGACGTTGCCGAACGCGCACCCGCCGGCCCCGAGAAGGAGAAGGCGCTCGAACATCTGCGCGATGATTTCTTCCGCGACGCCTGGCGACGCTGCCGCGAATTCCTGCGCGAGGCGCAGTCCTGCTATCGCAGCCACGGCGGACAGACTCCGGCGACCGCCAATCCTGCCGCCATGGAAAAACGATTCCATGACCGCGTGCGCGCCGCCATGCGCATTCCGGCCCTGGAAAGCCTCTTCCCAAAACCATGGCCCGCCGCTGCCCGCCGCGTGCTTCCCAGCCCAAGTCCGCAGCGGACCGCGACCGCCATGTGGGGACCCGTGCTCGCCTGGACCGTGCTGGAGTTGCTTGCCGAATCCGTGGCACCCGCTCCGGGTGGCCCACATCCGCCTGCTGTTGGCGAATGTGGGGCGCAGCCAGCGTCAGCGTCCGGAGTGCCCGCCATCGGAACGCCCGGGGCTGGAGCTCCATCCATCGTTCCGGCGGCAGATCCGTTCGACCTGCCGCGCATCGCACTCGATCTATTCGACCTCCTGCGTCTGCGCGAGCCGTTGGCGCATGCCTTCGAGTCTCTCGGATTTGAGGCCGAGGAGAGCTGGCGCGTCGCTGCCCGCATCAAAGTTGCCCTGCTCATCGAAGCCGGCGTCTTTGCCGCAGCCGAACCGGCCCAAGAGCCAGTTCCGTTGCCGGAAGCCTCAGCCGCCGCTCTGTCCACTCCGTCGCCGGAGCGGCCCATCCCGGTTCTCTCGCCCGCGCTCTGGCAGGATCCCGACGTCCGCTGGCTTACCGGGGAGCACGTCGCCGAAGGCCGTTCGTATTTCGTCAAGGAGTCTTACGAGGAGTTGCTCTGGTGGCTGCAGCTTCCCGCGCTCTGCAAGCTGGCAGCGGAATCCATGCCCGCGCGCAGCGGAATCGAACAGATCAGCCGAACGGTGGCCGCCGCCGCCGAGGCCGCCGAACTGGCAGCCTACCGCGTGGACGCGCTGTTTCCCTGATCGTCGTTTGTTTTCGCGATCTAGGTTCCTGGTAGCCGGAGAATCAGGGTAAACTGCAATCATGGCAAACAAGAACGCTCCAAAACGCGAAACCAAAAAACCGCCCAAGAAAAAGGCCAAGTAAACCACTGCTTCTTTGCGTGATGAGGCGATAACGTTCGCATCACGAGGCGCATTCCCGTTATGAATGACCATGGCGCAAACCCGAAGCCGGCCAACCGGAGCCGAATCCGTGCGGCCGTCCTCACCATCAGCGACAAAGGCTCCCGCGGCGAGCGCACTGACCAGAGCGGTCCGGCGCTCTCCCGCTGGCTCGCCGAGCATGACGTGGAGGTCGCCGTCACCGCCATCCTTGCCGACGAGCAGCCGCTCATCGCCAGCGTCCTCCAGCAGTGGTCGGACTCCGGCGATACCGACCTGATCCTGACCACCGGCGGCACCGGCGTCTCTCCTCGTGATGTAACTCCTGAGGCGACCGTTCAGGTGCTCCACCGCACAATTCCCGGCTTCAGCGAAGCCATGCGTGCCGCCAGCTTTGCGAAAACTCCCTTCGCCATCGTCTCGCGCGCTGTCTGCGGCATTCGCAATCGCACATTGATACTCAATCTCCCCGGCAGTCCCAAAGCCGCCGTGGAAAATCTCGAAGCCGTCTGGGCTGCCGTGCCGCATACCATCCGCAAATTGCAAGGCGATCCCGCCGACTGCGCCCCAGCGCAAAAATAGCTGCCCAATTCTCTCTGTATTCGTACTTATCGATTTATTGGGCGAAGTGAATCCTTGCATCGAAAGTAAACCTCGAGGGTGCCCCACCTTCGCCGCGCGCCTTTTGCGCGGCTAAGGTGGGGTTGTTGACCTTGATTTTGCCTTTGTCCCTGGCGCGTCTTACCTACTCCGGCTGCAGCGCTACCCAGCGAGCGCTGGCCGCTTTCATCCACAGCCTCGAGGCGATGTGGAAGATCGTCACCAGCTCCAGCACTACAAAGCTTGCGCCTATGGCCCGATGCGGCAGGCTCACCCACACCCAGATCCCAATTGCCATGCTCACTGCGCCAATCACGGCGATTCCCAGGTACTGCGCATAGAGCCCGGAGCGGAATGCCGGCTCAAGGCTGCGCCACAGCTCCCGCAAGATCCTGCGTTCGCCGCGATGCACCACGCGCGCCTGCGCCAGATCGAACCACAAGCGCAGCAGCAGCAGTATCAGCACAATCGCCAGCTTGCTCGCAACGTTGACGAAAAATCCCAGCCGCTCCTGCGGCGCGTTGCTGGAGAGTTTTCCCGCGTGGGAAGCCACTGCGCCGCCGGCGGCCATCAGCACTGCGAACGGCACCATCGCGTAGAGCGCCAGCCTCGCCATGCGCCAGAAATACAGGCCGCAACTTCCAAAGAATTCTTCCCCGCTCAGCTTGCGGTCTTCCAGGTACACGGTGAGCACACCGCCATCGATCATCAGCATGGCCAGCAGGAAGATCGCAGCCGCAGCCATCGCACCCGGGAGCAGCGAGCGCATCTGCACCTCCGGCTGCTCCAGCAGCATCCCCAGCGTGCTCACGTCAAAGCCTGTCACCAGCTTGGCCGATTCCGAACTGTGGTCGAGCAGCGGGCTCAGCGTGGCGCGAACCGGGAGCGAGCCCAGCCACGCCAGCGCCAGGTTCATGGCGAAGATCCACCACAGCAGGCGCCGATGACGCCACACCACTCCGGCTGAACTGCGGACGCTTCCGCTCATCATTCGCGCTTCTCTCCCAGATGCTTTTTGCTCTACTTTTTTGTTGTTCCGTTCTTGCTCTTGCCTTGGTACTTGTCTGAAGTGTCATCCTGAGCGCAGCGAAGGACCCCAGCACTGCCCCAATATGTCGTGCCGCCCTAAGTTTTCCAACCACCAACTCCGCAGCGTAAGCAGAATTATCGTTGCTCCAAAAAGCGGCTACACCAACTCCGCTCCTACGCCAGCCAACTCGCCATCTGCTCCAGCCATTGCGTCAGCAGGGTCCAGTATCCGGCGAGTTTTCCGGTCGCTCGGCCATCCGCCTTCGCCGTCCAACTGTTGTTGAAGGGATCGCGATCCAGCCAGTAGCCATGACCCGGATCGACCTCCGCCGAGACCAGTTTCGACTTGCGATCCCAGCTGAAGCGATGCCAGCGGTCCTTGCCGTCCCACTGCTCGCGCACCGCGGAGCCGTCGTCGAACTTCGCCTCCAGCACCACCGGCAGGTCGAAGGTTCCGCGCCGGTGCACAACCACCTCGTTGTGATAGACGGTTGTGCCCTTTTTCTCATCCTGCGTGCTGTACCAGTCCAGCCGCTCGGAGTCCGCCGAGAGAATGCGGTCGTCCAGCGTCTCGGTGCCGTAGATGGACTGCTTCCAATACCAGTCCAGGTTCTGTCCCACTGCCTGGTTCATCGCGGCGGTGAACTCGTCCGGCGTGGGATGCTTGAACTTGTAGCGGTCAAAATATTCGTGCAGTCCGTGCAGTACTGTCTTTTCGCCGATCAGGCTCTCCAGCGTCAGCATCATCAGCGCGGTCTTCGAATAGCTGATCCCGCCGTACGACTCGCTATTCTCAAACAGCCACGCCGGGCGCGACAGCGGGTCGCGGTCGGCCACCGGAATGTAGCTCATCCGGTCCACGCCGCGTTCGCCGAGCGTGGCCAGCCGCGAATGGATGCTGGAGGTCTCCTCGCCGTACAACGCGTCCATCACCTTGGCTTCCATGTACTGGTTGATGCCCTCGTCCATCCACGCATCTTCGAATTCGTTGGTGGCTACCATGCCGTACCAGTACTGGTGCCCGAACTCATGCTCCACCACGGCCTCCGGTTCCAGAAACGACCTGGGCATCCACCACGTGGTGTCCGCCGTAATCAGCGTCGGATACTCCATTCCGCCCGCCGCCGCGGCGCCGTGCGGAGGATCGACCACCGTAATTTGCGGATACGGATAGGCCCCAATCCATTCGTCAAACTTGCGCATGGTGCCCTTGAGAGCCTGCATGTAGCGCGGCGCGCTGGCCATGTGTCCGGGCTGCATCAGCATGCGGATCTTCACCGTGTGTCCGCCGAGCGAGATCGAGTCCTCCACCACCTTCGTCGCAGGCGAGGCCGTCCAGGCAAAGTCGTGGATGTCTTCCGCGTGGAAGCTGACCGTCTGCGTGCCATCGCCGTTGTCCACGGCTCCGGTCTGCACGCCGCTCGAGCCCACATTCCATTTTGCCGGTAGTGTCAGCCGCACGTCGAAGGTGCCAAAGTCGGCGAAGAACTCGGTGTTGGCATGGAACTGATGGCAGTTCCACGCGCCGTTCCACCACAAGCCCACCTTGGGAAACCACTGCCCCGCCATCAAAAAATCGCGCTTGTAGCCGGTGCGCGCCACCACCTCGGGAAACTTCGCCACGAAGTGAATCCGGAACTGGATCTGCGCGCCCGGAGCCAGCGGCCTGGGCAGCGCGATCTCAAACACCGTGCGATCGTTCGCGTTACCGTCATCGGGCGAGATGAACCGCATCTGCCTGGTCACGTCCTGGCTCATCCCGCCCGCGCCCACAATTTCCAGAGACTTCACCGTATTGGAGCCGTAGTGCTTGTCTTCCCAGCCTGCGCCCTTCTCCGCGTCGCGCTGTCCGTTGCGCTCCGCCTCGGTCATAAAAGTCGATTTCGGCTGGAACGCGTTCAGGTACAGATGGAAAGGGAAGCGGTCGAGGCGCACGCCAGTCTTGTTGGTGTAGGTCAGCAGCTCGGTGGCGCCCAGCGTGTGCGCCTTGGCGTCATAGCGTCCCTCGATCTGGTAGGCCACAACGCGTTCGCTGAGAGGTGCGTTCGGGGGTGCGGCGAACGTCGCGTTTTGAGGTACGCTCTGGGGCACGCTCATCAACGTTGCGCTCTGGGCCGAGCCGCTGGCCATCAGCAACGCAGTCAGCAACGTGATCGGCAACCCAGCAACCGCAATCAGGCAGCTACGCCAGCAACGGATCTCCATCGGCCCTCCCGCCATCGAACGTCTCCAGCAACGTCGTACCGCGGCCTGCTGCGCGGCGCTACCCAGCATACCAAGCTTCTCCTCGACCGGGTGCCCCACATCCGCCATCCGTGGGCGAATGTGGGATTGCAGCGAGAGCGTTTTCTGGAGTGACTCTCGCTCTTGCTTCTGCCTTTCACCTTGAAACTTTGAAACCTTGAAACCTTGAAACTTCGCATTTCTCCGCTACACTTCTCCTATGCGTGTGCTGGGCGTGGATTGCGGCGGCGAATACACCGGATTTGGCGTGGTCGAAGGCGATGGCCGCGCGCTCACCTGCCTCACCGCCGGAGCCATCCGGCTCGCTCCCCGCGAAGCCCTGGAACTCCGCCTCAAAAAGGTCTTCGACGGTCTCTCGGCGCTCATCATCGAATACCGGCCAGACGTGGTCGCCATCGAGGATGTCTTTTATTCCGTCAACGCCAAAAGCGCTCTCAAGCTGGGACACGTCCGCGGAGTTGCCATGATGTCGGCGGCGCAGCACGGGCTCTCCGTCGTCGCCTACGCCCCGCTGGCCATCAAGTCTGCGGTGGTCGGCTACGGCCGCGCCGAAAAGTCGCAGGTGCAGGTGATGGTGGCCCGCCTGCTCAAACTGGACGCGTTGCCCCAGCCCGCCGATGCCGCCGATGCCCTGGCCATCGCCATCTGCCACGTTCATACCTCGGCCACCCTGCAGCGCCAATCGGCAGTTCCGCGCTGAGCTGCAGGCCTGAGCTGCTTCCCAGGTCAGCGCCGAACAACATCGGCGCGGGACCTGGGGCACCAAACCTCCATTGCCGAGCCTGAATCGGAGCTCCCGGCGGAAACCATTCTTTACAAATTTTCCGCATCTTCCTTCCCGCTACGGAGTTCATACTATGGAAGGGCAGGAGCACATTATGAGCACCCGCGGCGTCCGGCTCCTTTGCTGCACGATCGCTCTTCTGGCGATGGCTGCGCTACCGTGCCTGGCTGCCGCTTCCGGCCCAGGCGTCCGCATCGTCCGCCTCAGTCTGGCCCAGGGAGACGTCGAGATCGATCGCAACGCTGGTCAGGGCTGGGAGCAGGCCATCAACAATATGCCCCTCACCGAAGGCGCGCGCCTGTACGCCGCCGAAAATTCCAAGGCCGAGCTGGAGTTCGAAGATGGCAGCAGCGTCCGTCTTGCCGGCCCGGCACAGATTGCGCTGAAACAGCTCTCCTTCGCTCCCGACGGCTCTCCCGTGAACCAGATCGAGGTGGATTCCGGCCTCGTCTACGTCAATGCCCACCTCAACGATCACGCCAAATTCCGCATCGAGGATCCCAACGGGGAAGCGTTCGCCATCACCGAACCGACGCACCTGCGCTTCAACGTGGAGGAGCAGGTCGCACTGCTGTCCGTGATCGATGGCGAGGTCGAGGCGCTCGACGACAGCAGCAATGCCAAAATCCACGGTGGCGAGAGCTACAACTACATCCTCGGCCAGCCGCAGAGCGCCGCGCGTCTGGAAAAGGTGCCGCAGGAGAACGAAGACGCCTGGGTTCAGCAGCGCGACCAGTACGACGATCAGTACGCCGCCGCCGGAGCCCAGTACTCCAATAGCGATAACCCCGATGCCTACGGACAGGCCGACCTTGGCTACTACGGCGGGTACCAGGACATTCCCGGTTACGGCGAAAGCTGGCAGCCGAACGATGTAGGCCCCGACTGGGACCCTTTTGACAACGGCGCCTGGAGCTATTACCCCGACTGGGGATGGACCTTCGTCTCCGGCTACCCCTGGGGCTGGTGTCCGTTTTATTACGGCAACTGGTTCTACGTCAGCGGACGCGGCTGGTGGTGGCATCCCGGCCCACACGGCCACGGAGAACCGCATGGACGTGGCGGCGGCTTCCATCCGCAGCCCACGCTGGCTTCCACCCCGCATGGATTTAGCGCGCCGCATCCCCCCGCCGGATCCTCGCACCGCACGGTCGCGCTTGCGGGCTCCCATCTCCAGGTTGGCCCCATCGGCGTGACCCACGCATCCATGGTTCACGAAGGCATGATTCACGAAGGCGCGACGAACGAAACCTCTCGCGCGACCTCTCGCTCAACCATGGCTCGCTTCGGCGGCAGCACCGCAAGTGCCGACGCCACCCGCTCTGCCGCGCCCTCCGGTGCGTCTCCCAGCTTTGTCCACGGAACTGCGGAGTCGAATCGCGCCGGTTCGCTCATCGGCGGCCAGCGGGGAGCCTACTATGTCACGCGTCCGACTTCTGGCCGTGTCTCTTACGATGTAAATCGTCCTCCCGAGAGCTCGGGCAGGTCGAATGGGGTATCGAATCAAGCGCAGCGCGCCTACTCTTACTCTGGCTCGGCTTCAAGCTACACTCCGCACGCCTATAGCGCTCCCACCGCGCCGTCCGTCAGCTCCGCACCACATATCAGCGCCGGCGGCTACAGTGGCGGTGGCGGTTTCCACGGAGGCGGAGGCAGTGTCGGTGGAGGTGGCGGATTCCACGGCGGCGGTGGTGGCGGTGGCGGCGGACACCGGTGATTTTCCGCTTCGGACAAGCAAAAAGCCGGGTGCCCCACCTTCCGCCGCGCTGTCTTTTGCGCGGCTAAGGTGGGAATCAACCCGGCCCATCCCAAATGGTCTTGCTGTTGTATTTGCTGTTGCTCTTGCCGTTGTTCTTAACCTTGAAACCTTGAAACCTTGAAACTCTGAAACTCTGAAACCTTGAAACTTCCTTTAACTCACCGCGATCCCCGCATACCCCACCACGTGCGCCCGGTCGCCGGAGACGTCCCCCGAGGTGGCGTACCTCAGCAGTTCGGCAGAAGTAGCGCCCAGGCGCAGCGCCGCCGTCAGCATCGCCACTGCCGGGCCATAGCCGCACATCGAAATATCCTGTTCCCGCACCGTCTCGTAGAGTCCCCTGGGATGCAGCTCGCACACCTGCGCAATCGCCATCGCATCTTTCACCCGGGTCTCATCGTCACCCTCGTAGTGGTTCATGTCGCTGGAGGCAACCATCAGCACCGGATCGCCGCACTCGGCAATCACCTTGGCCATCACCACGCCCAGCGCGCTGAGCACCTCAAACTGGCCAATCCCCACCGTGATCGGCACTATGGCCACGTCCTCACGCAGCACCTGCAGAAAAGGCAACTGCACCTCAACCGCATGCTCGCGGAGCTGTGCCGACTCGTCCTCGCGCAACAGCGGAAAGCTCCGCTTGAGAGCCTCGGCCAGCGTGCCGTCAATCTCCACGTCGCCCAGCGGCGTGCGGAAACGGCCCTGGCTCATAATCGCCAGCGGCTCGCCCATCCCGGTGTGGTTGGGACAAAGCACGATCACCTTTTGCGGCACCTCGATCTGCGCATATACCGCTCCCGCCACTGCTCCCGAATAGACGTAGCCGGCATGGGGAGCGATCACTCCCAGCGCCCGCAGCCGGCGCCCTTCCGCAGCCTGGGCGCCGCGTTCCAGAAAACCCTGCACTTCGCTCAGCAGTTCCTTCTCCGAACTCGGATAGAACTGTCCGGCCACCGCCGCTTCCCGTACTGTGTTCATCGCAGCTCCCGTCCTCTCTGCGTGTTCACTTCTTCGCCACATGGTCGTTCGACTCCAGGTTCTTCAACGGCTGGTCCTTCAACGTCAGATACAGCCGCGCCATGTCTTCCAATGCAATGGTCTCGGCGCGCATGGTTGGCGCAATCCCCGTGTGCGTCAGAGCTGCTTTGGCAGCCCCCTTATCGTAGGCCAGTTTCAGGTTGTTGCTCACGGTTTTTCGCTTTTGCGCAAACATTACTTTCAAAAAGCCGATGAAGCCTGCCTCATCCACCCCAAGCTCGGCAAAGCGCGGCTGCATCTTCATGCGGAAGACCGCCGAGCGCACATTGGGCGGCGGGTCAAACGACTCCGGCCCCAGTTCGAACAGCTTCTGCACCGTGCCATACATCTGCGCCGTGGCGGAGAGCAGCCCGTAATCGCGCGTTCCCGGAGCGGCCACAATGCGGTCGGCGACTTCCTTCTG
>Ga0316217_10005214_pt1 | contig 13601 bp, 11 predicted proteins | sample 1anoAmetaG_FD_203633 | JGI IMG/M metagenome (GOLD analysis project Ga0316217, IMG submission 203633) | Freshwater microbial communities from Trout Bog Lake, Wisconsin, USA - 1anoA | ecosystem: Environmental > Aquatic > Freshwater > Lake > Hypolimnion/Profundal zone | place: USA: Wisconsin...
TTGTAGCCTTTGGAGAATGGTGGGTGTTAGACACAACTAAAAAGAAATATGGAAATATGATGGCGGCCGGGGGAAGTGATTTACGCGATTTTTTGGTGAATCTGCCCTCTTTTCACAACCGGGTAATGATGCTTTACCCCAAACTTACTCCTCCCGAGTTTAAGGTAAGTAACATTGAAAATAAGAGTATACACCTGCACTATATATCAACCAGGTTGGGACTGAAAGAATTTGTACGGGGATTAGTGCAGGGATTGGGAAAGTTGTATGAAACACCCGTTACTGTGGATATTATTGAAAGCAGGGATACCGGCAATACGCATGAGATTTATAAAATTAGTTGGTAATGGATAGTAAGGCACTTACAACGGATGTAGAGCTATTGGATCAACTTTTCCCTTTTTACCTGATACTGAATAATGGCTTGCAAATTGTGTCCGTAGGCAGGTCAATATGCAAAATATATCCTCAGGCAAACCAAAGTCTGTTTCTGGAAGCCTTTAAAATCAGGCGGCCTCAAAAAGAAATTTCCAGGATATCGGATTTCAACGAATTAAGGAATGAACTGGTTATTATTGAAACAAATCATTTAAAAAAATCACTTTTACTAAGGGGAACCTTTCATTACAGGCAACGAGATGATATATATCTCTTTGCAGGTTCTCCATGGTTATCAAGTGCTGATGAGATGGTTGCGCACCAGCTTACGTTGCACGACTTTGCGATTCAGGACCCCATGGTAGATTTTTTGCATGTTCTTAAAAACCAGGAAATAGCCACAGATGAGGCCAAGGAACTTTTGGCAAAAGTAAATGAGCAGAAAAATGAAATAAGAAGATCGGAAGCAAAGTACCGCGCTATTGTTGAGACTGCTGCCGAGATGATTTACAAAGTCAATGAACATGGAAAAATTACATTTATTAATGAGCCCGCCGAGCGAATCACGGGATATTCGATAAATGAATTATTACAAATGCGCCATTTGAAACTTGTTGAATCTGATTATCGTCAAATGGTGATTGATTTTTACCAGGCCCAAATGGATAACAGCACTGCAACAAGTTACCTGGAGTTTCCGATTATTACCAAAGCGGGAAGAAAAATATGGCTTGGCCAAAGTGCCCAACTTATTATTAACGAACACAAAAAATGCGAACTTACCTTTGTATCGATAGACATTTCCTTAAGAAGAAAAGTAGAAGAAAAGTTATTTCGGGAAGAGGAGAAGTACCGAAATATTATCGCGAACATGAATCTGGGTTTAATGGAAGTCGACAATGACGATAAGGCATGATACGTTAACCAGAGCTTCTGCGAAATGTCGGGGTATAGTATGATGGAGGTACTGGGCAATAAAGCATCCGATTTGATTTTGGATGAAACCGGAAAAAAATTTGTTGCTGAAAAATTTGAGAAAAGAAAGAATGGTGAGTCGGATGTTTATCCACTACAAATTAAGAGGAAAGATGGTGAGCTAAGATGGTGGTTAATTAGCGGTGCTCCGCGTTACAATGATAAAGGTGAACTAGTTGGCAGCGTAGGTATACATTTGGATATTACCGAGCAGAAGCGCCTGGAAACAGAGCTTAAACTGGCTAAACACAGAGCGGAGGAGTCATCAAAGGCGAAAGAAAATTTTTTGGCTACCATGAGCCACGAGATACGAACCCCTCTTAATGCAATTATCGGAATTGCAGAATTAATGAAATTAAATGTTGCAAACAGAAGTGAGGATAACATGGATGCCTTGTGCTACTCGGCTAAAAATCTCCTCGCTCTTATTACTGATATACTGGATATTTCGAAAATAGATGCTGGAAAGATTGAATTAACCCATATTCCTGTTCCATTAGTTGACTTATTAAACAGAGTTTGCCAGGTTTTTCAGCAGGGTCTCGAAAATAATGAACTGGAAGTCGTGCTTAATTTGAGTCCGTCATTACCCCAGGTTATTTTAGGCGATGAGTTAAGGATTACCCAAATCCTCAATAACCTGATCAGCAATGCTATAAAGTTTACACCCAGGGGGCAGGTAACAATTTCCGCTTCGGACGAAAACCTGGAAGCGGGCCGTGTTAGGGTAAATTTTATGGTGCAAGACACCGGTATAGGTATTAAAAAGAAAGACCTTGCCAGAATTTTTGAGGCGTTTGAGCAGGCGGACCAAGGTAAATTTAGAAAATACGGCGGTACCGGTCTGGGTCTTAACATCACTCAGAAACTGATAGAATTACAAGGTGGAAAAATTATAGTGGCCAGCAAACTTAACGTTGGCACTACATTTTCATTTTTTTTAGATTTTGAGATATTCAACCAACAACTTCACCAGGAAAGCCGACATCTCGGTGTTCAAAGTCGGATGCCCGATGCTTTAAAGGGCAGAAGCATATTGCTCGTTGAAGACAATGTGGTTAACCAAAAGGTGGTAGGCAGTTTTTTTGCCCACTGGGGTATGCACCACGATATTGCTAATAATGGACAAGAGGCCCTGGACCGGCTGGCACGCAAAAACTATGACTTGGTTTTACTTGATTTGTTTATGCCGGTAATGGATGGATTTAAAACACTTAAAGTTTTGAGAAAAGACCCGGCGAAAAAAACCTTGCCTATTATAGCACTTACGGCAAGCGCCGAAATTCCGCTCATGGAAAAGGCGATAAAACAGGGGGCCAATAAATGCCTTACCAAGCCTTTTAACTCTCAGGAGTTGTTTGATGCGATGATTGCACTTATAGAGGATAGGCCACAATTTCGCCCAACTGCACAGACCGGAAAGGCTCCTGAGGTTAAACGCAAAAGACTGGTTAATATAAAGCTGATAGAGGAGGCCTCGATGGGGTCGAAAGAGTTTGTGGCGGAAATGTTAGAGCTGATTTACCTCCAATTACCCGGATTAATAGATGAGGCCAATACATATTATGAAAAAGAAGAGATGCGCGAATTTGCTCAAACAATACATAAGGCTAAATATAACATTTTGTTGTTGGGGCTTACAACTTTGAAAAAGGATTTGGAATTTATTGAAGCCAACGCTAATAATATAGCGGAAACGGAGCATGTTGGTTTTGCTTTTAAGCACATTAAAGATGTGTGTGCGGACGCCATCAATGAACTGGGGGTTCTAAAAGTTAATTATGAGGCATATGTTTTTTAACGATCTTATTTATTAGCCAGGCGCTCAAGTTTCCGGAAAAAGCGAATAATATTCAGTCTTTACGTAATTCCGAAGGTTAAAATCATCATTTTATCTTGCAAGGCATGATAATAACTCCGCCTTGGTAATGTCGCTACCGAACTTTATGATTTTTTCATTGTTTGTGAAAAAGTGTATCCCAAAAACAAAACAGCAATCGTAATAGGTTCGGGTGTTGGTGGATTGGCAACGGCAGTCCGGCTTGCCCGAAAGGGCTTTGCCGTAAAGGTTTTTGAGGCCAGCTCGTATGTTGGGGGTAAGGTGACCAAAATTGAAAAGGATGGTTTTTTTTGGGGATTCGGGGCATCGCTATTTACCTTTCCCGAATTATTGGATGAGCTCTTTATACTATGCAACCGTAAGCCGTCCGATTATTATAAATACCATCGCATTGATCCGGTTTGTAACTATTTTTTTGCTGATGGAACCCGCCTAAGCGCTTATGCTGACCGTGAAAAATTTGCTGCTGAGATAGAAAACAAAACAGGTGAACCTGCGCAGCATGTAATAAGACACTTAAACCAAATTGCCAAAGTTTACGCAGTTACGAAAAACATTTTTTTGTTTAAGTCTTTACACAAGTTGCGCACGTATCTAACATTTAAATCTTTGCGTGCATTGTTCAACTTATCGGCTATTGGCATAGGCACCAACATGAACATGGCCAACAGCTGCCGGTTTAAGGATAAAAGGGTGGTGCAATTGTTTAACCGGTATGCCACTTACAACGGCAGTGATCCTTACATTGCCCCCTCAACATTAAATGTAATAGCGCACCCGGAGTACAATGAAGGAGGATATTTTTTAGACGGAGGCATGCCCGATTTATCACGCTGCCTGTACGAACTGGCGCTTGAACTGGGTGTTGAGTTTGAATTGAATGCCACCGTTGAAAAAATTGAAGTGCAGCAGAAAACAGCAAAGGGCGTTTATGTGAACAGAAGCTTTTATCCTGCTGATGTGGTGGTTAGTAATATGGATATTGTTTATACCTATAAAAAGCTGATGAGGGAGCAAGTTGAGCCAGTGAAGGTAACCGAAAGCAACAAGTCGACCTCGGCCATTATTTTTTATTGGGGAATAAAAAGAGCCAATTCCGATCTGCATTTGCATAACATTTTTTTTAGCGATGATTATAAAATGGAGTTTGATTATCTGACCAACAAGAAATTGATCTACCATGACCCCACGGTTTACGTTTTTATCAGCAAAAAATACCAACCTAAACATGCACCTGATGGGTGTGAAAACTGGTTTACCCTCATTAACGTACCACACGATTCGGGCCAGAACTGGGATGATTTAGTAGCTACTGCCCGAAAAAACATTATTACTAAGCTGAGCAAGACGCTGGGCGTTGATATTGAGCCTCTAATTGTGTGCGAAACTGTAAATAATCCCGTAACCATTGAGGCCAAAACATTTTCATATCAGGGCGCATTATATGGTAATGACTCTAATAGTAAATATTCTGCTTTTCTGCGGCATCCTAATTTTAGCCGTAAAATCAATAATCTCTATTTTTGTGGGGGTAGCGTTCATCCAGGAGGAGGCGTACCGCTTTGTTTACTTTCAGCAAAAATAATTGATGAACTTATTGCGTAACCAATTGCTTGCCGGCTCTTGGTTGGTACGGGGGGCTATAATTATTATGGCCATCAACCATTTGATTGGCATTGTTGGGCTTAATAATAATAAGTTTCAACCTTTTTTTGAAAGTCTTTCCGGCATTAACCTTTTGCTAAGCTTTTTAATTGTTTTAGCTTTTCAAGTACCCTTAAATATGAAATTACTCTGGTTTTCATTTTTAGGTTTTTTAGCGGGCATGGGTGCAGAAATAATTGGTGTTAACAGCGGTTATCCTTTTGGTGTTTATTACTACACTTCGGTCTTCGGCATGCATGTTTACGGGGTACCTGTTATTATTGGCATTAACTGGATTTTGCTGAGTTATGTAACCGGTGTATGGGCAAATAGTTGCTTAAAAGACGAATGGCAAAAGATACTGTTCGCATCATTATTAATGGTGGTAACTGATTTGCTTTTGGAGGGCTTTGCTACCAGGCATCATTTATGGATTTGGCAGAATAATATACCCCCGGTTCAGAACTACATTTCGTGGTTTATTATCTCGGTAGGTATCCAACTCGTATTTCGTAAACTGATTCCGGGTTCAACAAATCCTGTTGCTTCTGGCTATCTTATTATTTTATTTCTTTTTCTTTTTACTGACCTGCTGCTTGCCGCGGCTTTGTGAACTTTGTCTGGTATTGCTTGTTTATGCAGTAACGAAAATGCAGAAGACCCTCCTCCGTTTATTAAGATTTGATTAGTTCCTTACTGTTTAAGGAATTTTAAAATAACTTTGACAATTACATGGGCCAGTACTCCATAAAAGAAGTTGAGACCTTATCAGGCGTTAAAGCGCATACCCTGCGTATTTGGGAGCAGCGCTATGCTTTTTTACGACCTGAGCGAACTGATACCAATATTAGGTATTACAGCGATGAGCAGTTGCGACTGCTTTTAAATGTGGCGACGTTAAATCGGCACGGAATGAAAATCTCGAAAATTGCCGGGCTGAAGAAAAGCGACCTGGACAAGGAGGTATTGAAAGTATATGAAGGAACCAATCAACCGGACGATTTGCTGGACTCGTTAATACTTGCCATGTTGGATTTTAACGAACAGCGATTTGAGAAAACGCTTTCCGCAGCCATAATAAAACTAGGCTTTGAAGATGCTTTTGTTAAACTCGTTTTTCCGTTTTTGATCCGTACTGGTGTTTTGTGGGCCACGGGTTCAGTGCGCGTGGTGCAGGAACATTTTATTTCGAATCTCATTCGCCGTAAAATGTGTGCTGCTATAGATAGCTTATATGTTGAACCCACCAGTAATTCTAAGAGATTCATTCTATTTCTACCTGAGGGCGAAACACATGAATTACTTCTGCTTTTTACCGAGTATTTATTGCGAAGACATAACCACATAGTAACTTACCTGGGTTGTTCGTTGCCGGTAAACGAACTTGATTTTGTGGCCAGGCACCTGAAACCCGATTTTTTAGTCACTTATCAAACCGTGGCAGCCGAAGAAATGCCTTTGCGCGATTACCTAAATCTCCTTTCGGCTACATTTCCTTTTTCCAAAATATTAGTTGGGGGTACTCAGCTTAGTAGCGAACTGTTATATCTACCCGCTAACTGCATACCTGTAAAATCAGCGGACGACTTGCTAAAGTCTATTGCCTAACCGCCACCGTATATATCCTAAAACCTCAATTTAATGATTCAGGAAGCTGCTTTTTGGTTGCTTTGTATGACATGTTGTTGTAAAAAATGTTTTGTTTAATTATTTAACAAAAAATTTAAACAAAAAAAATTGCGGATTTTCCAAGGTTCGTTTAGTTTTGTGGAATAATTTCAAAAATAAATGATAGCTGCTTTTCAAAACCAAACGGATATAAACCAGTACCAGCAAATGCTGCGTCCATTCGCGTTTAACCTTACCCAAAGTCAGGAAGAAACAGAAGATCTTATACAGGATACTTTTTGCAGAGCCCTTGCTAATCAGGAAAAATTTAATGAGGGTACCAACATTAAAGGCTGGCTATTTACCATCATGCGAAACATTTTTATAAATAACTATCACAAAAAGCAAAGGGGCACCCTGGTATTGGATGGCTCGGAAAACCAGTACCTGCTCAATAGCAATTGTAAAAGTGAAAAGAACGGCTCGGAAAATTTATTCTTGGCAGAGGCCATTCAAAAAGCGATGGAAGGAATAAGTGATGATTTTACCGGCCCCTTTATGATGCATTTTAATGGTTTTCATTACGCCGAGATTGCCGAAAAATTTGGATTACCTCTTGGCACTGTTAAAAGCAGAATATTTTTTGCGCGGAAGGTTTTACAGGCCAATTTAAAAGATATGGGTATTACCAACTCAGCCAGTTATAATTAAGAATGGCGATGGAAAGTCCAAAAAAAATAGTTGTTATTGGAAGTGGCTTTGCTGGTCTTTCGGCAGCGGCCCTGTTGGCGCAGACGGGTCACGATGTTGTCATTTTAGAGAAGAACGACCAACCCGGCGGTCGTGCCCGAATTTGGGAGAAAGATGGATTCACCTTCGATATGGGCCCGAGTTGGTACTGGATGCCGGAAGTTTTCGAAAACTTCTATCAGCTATTTGGAAAGACTACTTCAGATTTTTATGAATTAAAACGCCTTGACCCCGGCTACCGTATTTTCTATAAAAATGAAGAACAGATAGATGTGCCAGCATCGTTTGAAGAGTTGCTAAAGCTTTTTGAAAAAAAAGAGAAAGGCAGCGGTGCCAGGCTGAAAAATTTTCTGGCCCAGGCAAAATACAAATACGAAACCGCCATGAGCGATTACGTATTCCGCCTCTCCGATTCGGTTAAGGAATATATCGACTTTAAGCTACTTGTAAAGAGTTTTCAGATGCAGATTTTTCAGTCGCTAAGGCACGAGGTCCGAAGCAAATTTACCAATCCATCATTGGTCAGTTTGCTGGAGTTTCCGGTTCTGTTTCTGGGTTCAACACCTGATAAAACACCCGCCATGTACAGCATGATGAACTATGCTGACCTGGTTTTAGGAACGTGGTACCCCATGGGAGGGATGAATCAGATTGTAAAAGCCATGGTTAAGGTTGCCGAAAATAATGGGGTTAAGATTTTGCTTAACCAGGAAGTAACAAAAATTGAGATAAGAAATAAAAAAGCTAAACAGATTTATACCACCACTGATGTTTTTGAAGCGGATGTAGTGGTTGCTGGTAGCGACTATCACCACACCGAACAGTTTTTATTGAGTGAGTCGCACCGAACGTACGATAGCACCTATTGGGAGAGTCGCACCATGTCGCCGTCATCATTGCTTTTTTACATTGGTGTAAATAAATCTTTGTCCGGGTTACTTCATCATAACCTGTTTTTTGATGCCGATTTTGAACAACATGCAAGTCAGATTTATGAAACACCACAATGGCCGAGCAATCCTCTTTTCTATGCTTGTGTAACCTCGAAAACGGATACCACGGCGGCACCGGAAGGCATGGAGAATCTGTTTTTATTAATGCCTCTGGCGACGGGTATTGAAGATGCAGAAGTACTTCGGGAAAAATATTTCAGCATCATGATTGAAAGAATGGAAAAGAGAATTGGCCAAAGGTTTAGAGATAACATTGTTTTAAACCGCAGCTATTGTATCAAAGATTTTGAGAAAGACTATAACTCGTTTAAAGGAAATGCTTACGGACTTGCAAATACATTAATGCAAACCGCCATTCTCAAACCCAAAATGATTTCAACTAAGGTAAACAACCTGTTTTATACGGGGCAGTTAACCGTACCGGGACCGGGAGTGCCCCCTTCTATTATTTCGGGGCAGATAGTTGCGAAGGAAGTAAACAGACAAATTAAAAGCCAACTTATTTAACCAATAAAACAAACACCATGTTTGCATTATTTGATGAAACATCAGCTACTTGTAGCAGAAAAATTACTGAGGCCTACAGCACCTCATTTTCGCTAGGCATTAAGACACTAAGTGAGGAAATGCGCGAACCCATATATGGTATTTATGGTATGGTACGGTATGCTGATGAGATAGTGGACACGTTTCACGATTTTGACAAAAAATACCTGTTGGAAAAATTTAAGCTGGATACTTATGAGGCTATTGAGCAGCGCATTAGTTTGAACCCTGTTCTTTTTTCCTTTCAAAAAGCGGTAAACCGCTACGGCATTACCCGGGAACAAATTGAGGCCTTTTTTAAAAGCATGGAAACCGATTTATATCAAACCGCCTATGGTGAACAGGGTTACCAGGAGTATATTTACGGCTCCGCCGAAGTAGTAGGGTTAATGTGCCTGCGCGTTTTTAGCAATGGCGACGAAGCGCTTTACGAAAGGCTTCAACCGGCAGCACGGGCTTTAGGGGCCGCTTTTCAAAAAGTAAATTTTTTACGCGATATGAAAAGCGACTTTGATGAACGGGGCAGGGTTTATTTTCCCGGTATTGATTTTAATAACTTTGGAGCATGCGCCAAGCAACAAATTGAACGCGAAGTTGCGATCGATTTTAAAAATGCCTATAGCGGAATCATGGAGCTGCCATTGGGAGCCAGGGCGGGTGTGTTGTTGGCCTATAAGTATTACATCCATTTATTTAACCGCATTAAAAAAGTGCCGGTATCTAAAATAAAGGAGGCACGGATTAGAGTGCCAGACCTTGAAAAAATACTTATCCTAATTGAAACGCTTGCCCGGCAACAATTTGGAATACGGCTTGGATAAATCAGATGTCTTTACGCCTTACGGCTTCAAAATTACTTTATGAAATGGACGTATCTGCTTATCAATTTGTTTACGGTTCTTATTCCGGCAGTGCGTTCGGCGGAGCCTGAGCTTCGGTTTTACCACAAGCTAAAGTATTTTTTACCGGGCATGATTTTTACCGCCATTTTTTTTATTGTTTGGGATTACTTTAAAACCAGGGCCGGAGTGTGGGGATTTAATGACAAGTATATTCTGGGCATCAAATTTTTCGGATTACCGGTTGAGGAACTTCTCTTTTTTGTTACAGTGCCTTACGCTTGCACCTTTACTTACGAAGCAATTTCGCATTTTTTCGGTTCAAAGATTCCGGAAAATAAAGTTCGTTGGTTTGTTTGGCTAATAAGTGTAAGTGCGATTATTACCTCATTTTTTGCGATTGGAAAAGCGTACACTTTTTCTGTGCTTTTTATAGGCGGGCTCATGTTTCCCATTGTTAGCTGGCTAATGCCTGGCAATAGCTTAAACGTATTCTTTATTACCTATATTATTTCACTTATCCCCATGGCGGTGGTAAATGGTTTGCTGACCAGTTTACCGGTGGTTACTTACGATAATACACAGAACCTGGGTATACGCATTGGCTCCATACCCGTTGAGGATTTTATTTATGCCGCTATTTTACTTGCTATGAACATTTCGCTCTATCAATGGCAAAAGAACGGTAAACCACAGCCCCTAAATTTCCAGCTATGATAGCCAACCAATGGTACCTGGTTTGTTTTGAAGACGAACTAAAAAAAGGGCAAATACTAAAGCGCAAAATTATTGGTGAAGAACTGGTGGTATTTAAAACTGAAAGCGGCAGAGTAGCCGTGTTACAGGACCGGTGCTGCCACCGGAATGTCCATTTATCGCTGGGTTATGTAAAAGGCGAGCATATAAAATGCGGATATCACGGTTGGGAATTTGGCGATAATGGTAAATGTGAATATATACCCTCACTACCACCCGAAGATAAAATTCCCAAAGCCGCTTGTGTAAAAAGCTACGATGTAGAGATTAATCATAAGGCTGTGTGGGCTTATTTTGGTGACCCCGGAAAAAAGGGGGAGGCAGAAATTCCACCTTTCACTGAATTGGATGAATGGCCCATGGTTTATAATTACCATGTTGTAAAGGCTAATATTAAGCTGGTAGCTGAAAGTCTTTTCGACTCGCACCATATTAACCATGTGCACAGAAATAGTATTAAAACTTTAATGGGTCATCTGCACCACGACAAGCCCGACTATCATCTTGCCCTCACTGAAAAATCAATGACCGGATGGTATTTAAGGGACAACGAAAACAGCATTTTTGAAAAAATCTATTTTGGTTTTGAAGATAAAGTCGAGACGCATTTTGCCTTTTGGTTTCCACACAGCAGTATGCTCGACCTCAGGTTTCCGGGTCATTTGTTAATGCCCTCCAGGCAAATGGTAATATATGAGCACTTTTACGAAATAGATGAAGAAAACGTAATGATGATTCAAATAACCACCTGGCACCGGATTTTTCAATACAATCCTTGGTTTGCCAAATGGTTTATGCTGCACAAAAGCATGAAAATTGTGGAAGAAGACATTGCCTTTTTAGAGAGTAATAAATACTGGCATAGCATGCAAAAACTGAATGACCTTTTGATAAGACCTGATGAACTCACTTTTGAGTTTACCAAACTGTGGAATAAAAATCTAAAAAACGATGTTTCGAAAACTTATCAGAAAGAAACTTCAGAATTATAAAATAAAGCTGAATAATCCAGACACTTCTCTGCCATATGATTTAAGCGGAGCGAAAAGGGTAGCCGTAATTGGCGGCGGTATTGCAGGGATAAGTGTTGCATGTAATTTAAGTGAGCGTGGCTTTGATGTTCATGTTTTCGAAAAGGAACCTTACCTGGGTGGTAAGGTAGGCAGTTGGCAGTTTGAATCGAACGGCGAGCGATTACGAACTGAGCATGGTTTTCACGGTTTTTTTAAACAGTATTACAACCTCAGAAATTTCCTGAAAAAGATTGGAGCACATAAGCATCTTATTCCTATTGATGACTATACCATTTTGTTCAATAAAAATAAAAAACAAGGTTTTAAAGGTTTGGAAGCTACGCCGCTATTGAATGTAATCGACCTGCGGAAATTTGGAATTGTTAGCTGGAAAACGTTTATCAATCCGCTGGGTTTGCCTTTTCTTAATTTGCTGAAATTTGATTTTAATAAAACCTACGACAAATTTGACTCAGAAAGCTTTGCGACTTTTGCAAATCGTACGCTCATGAACAAAAAAATGCGTTTGGTTTTTAATTCTTTTTCAAGGGCGTTTTTTGCTGAGCCCGAAGATATGTCGCTTGCTGAACTGATTAAGAGTTTTCATTTTTACTTTTTAAGTAATGAAGAGGGATTGTTATATGATGTTTTGGATAGCGATTTTCAAAACAGCTTTATAACCTATTGCGAGAACTTTCTGAAAAAACATAATGCCTGCATTAATTACTCAACCCCGGTAACCAATTTAGAAAAAACCGATCAAGGATTTGAAGTAAATAGGCAACATTTTGATTATTGTGTGTTGTGCACGGATGTAAAACATACCAGGCAGTTAATGGCCCGCTCAAAAGGGTTTGAAAATGATGGCAGCACTCTTTCAAAATTAATGGCCTTAAAGCATTCGGGTAGATATGCTGTATTGAGGATTTGGACCGACAGGTTTGAAGCAGACCCGGCCTTACCATTTTTTATTTTTACGGATAGGTTAAAGTGTTTGGACAGCGTTACCCTGTACCACAAAATGGAAAAGGAGTCGGAAGCTTGGAGCAAAGAACATAAGGGTGGCATTTTTGAGCTGCACAGCTACTCGGTACCAAAAGATTTAACGACCGACGAAGAAGTACAAGCCCATTTGTTAAGTGAGTTCTACCACTATTTTCCAGAATTGGAAGGAATGAAAGTTTACCACCAATATTTTCAAAACAAAGACGATTTTCCGGCCTTTCACACTAACCAATATGCCAACCGGCCTGAGATAAAAACCAATATTCCGACGTTCTATCTTGCCGGCGATTGGGTGAAAATGAATAACTGTTCTATGTTGATGGAAGCGGCTTACACTTCCGGAGCGATAGCGGCAAATTGCATTATGCAATGCGAAGGGCTACAGGAAAACCTGTTAGAAGGTGTGCCGTTAAAAGGGATTTTGGCGTAGATCATAAGCAAAACCCTCTAGCCGGATGCTACAATCCGAAAAGTAGACTTCAAGCTCGACTTATCGAACCTTTTGGATGATATTCAATTGATTAGTTCCTATCAAACGCTATTGTCCTAAATTCGGCCTACATATCTCCCATTCAGACTATTTCCAATCTCTGCCTATGGTGGGTGAATCTACTATACGGAATCAAGGAATTAAAAAATTCCAAATTCCTGATCAGTCTTTTTTGGAAAATCAGGCATCTTTTTTTAAATGGATTTGGGTAGAATATCCTGGCCTGCAAGTTTTTTGCAAGGTTAAATTTATTTTGGATACCAGTTTAGGTAATCATCCTTACTATTTTTAAATTCTCCGGCCAGCGCCGTTAGTCAAACCTGCGCTTGTTGGGAATAGGCAATTATACTCGTGCCTATAAATGAACCGCCAGGTAATAATACTCCATAATGTTACAGAGAAGACCGTATAAAACAAGCGATAGAAACTCAATATCGTTGGGCTAAGCTTACTGATAAATTGCTTAACACCGACACTTGCAAGCCAACTGTGTGATGCATAAAAGAAAACAAGCAGCAGAATAAAAACGAGCATACTTAAAGATAAAATTTAGACCGCAAATGATGAACTTTAATCCGCATCTTTTAAATAAGACCTTGGAGTTACGAAGAAGAAAACAAAGAAGCTGCTGAAACCTTAAAGAATGTGTTCTCTTGCTGCCTTGTAATCCTGCTCATCTATTTCTTGCCAAACACCACTTAAATATTTTGTGTTAGAAGGATTACAGCCGTCAAATACTTTTTGTAACCGAGCTTTTCCAGGAACCGTATTTTTTGTTTGGCAAAATAGGAACTGCTCTTTTAT
>Ga0316217_10005215_pt1 | contig 13600 bp, 22 predicted proteins | sample 1anoAmetaG_FD_203633 | JGI IMG/M metagenome (GOLD analysis project Ga0316217, IMG submission 203633) | Freshwater microbial communities from Trout Bog Lake, Wisconsin, USA - 1anoA | ecosystem: Environmental > Aquatic > Freshwater > Lake > Hypolimnion/Profundal zone | place: USA: Wisconsin...
GCGCCACCCGCGCCACCGTTTGATGCTGTAATGCCTCCGTTGGAACCTCCACTGCCGCCACTAAATTTTGTTGAGCCAACAGAAGAACCTGAAGCCCCACCAGTTTGTTGGCCGCCGCCTTTGGCTAAAACGCCTTGTGCTGTTGAGGACGGAGCGGAAGCGGTTGAAATGTTTAGCCAAGTGTCACCGCCCGCAGCGTTGCTGTTGCCTGCGCCAATGCTTATGTTGACCGTTGCGCTTGCTGCAACCGTGACATCAGCATCAGTTACTTTGGCATAAGCCGCACCGCCACCGCCGCCTTTTCCACCGCCAAAGCCGCCGCCACCGCCACCGCCAATTGCCTCAAAGCTGTATGGCGCAGAGAAGTCCGACGGCACCACATACGTCGTGCCGCTGGTAAGGAATATAACTTTGGTAACCATTACTCAGCTACCGCCAAACGAAAAAGCCCCAGGCATGCGTTGCACACGCCTGGGGTTGCGACATTCAGCGCCGCTTGATCAGAGGCTGATCCTTTGAAGGTCACAACGCATGATCACGCAATGTTGATCAGCGCAGTGCCGGCCGCATTGCTCGGCATCGTGAGCGTGAAGGTGCCGGCAGTAATTGTCTGCGAGCCGAACGTATGCACGGACACGGCCTTGTTCGATTGGCTGTTGTTGTAAATCAGCACAGTGTCGAAGGCGGTCGAGAGCGTCACGTTCGTGTAAGTCAGCGATGCCGACGGCGTCCAGTACCCGGTTGTGCCCGAGGTGGTCGGGTTCGTGGCGTTGGTCACCGCGATACCGCCTGCCGTGTAGTTTGTGCCCGACACTTCGCTGGTGGTGCTGTATGCGGTCGTAGTTGCGCCGAGCGAGCCGGACGCAAGATACAGAGCGGCCTTGAAGCTGTCAGCCGTGCTGGCCGTGTGGGCCGGGTTGGCCGATGAGAAGTTGTGCGTTGCCGAGAGCAGTTCGCCCTTGAACGAAGTGCACATTGCCTGAGCGTTTGCCATGATTTTTCCTTACGCGAGCATTGCCGCGACGCCATCCGCAAACACGTTCTTCTTGAGATTGACGTGTACGGAACGATGGACAAGTTCACCGTTCAGGCGGTATTCCACCCAAGTGGTGAGTTCGTGGTCGTTGTCAACCGAGCCTTCGCTTTTCTCCAGATCGGAGTCCTGCATCAGACCTTTGGTTGTTGTAATCAGCACTATGTACTCCTGATGATTGCAGTGTCGGCGCTATTGGCCGGCATGGTGATCAAGAAGGTGTTTGAAGCTGTCTTGTCGGCCCCAAAGTTCAGCACGGCGACCGATCGATTGGCTTTCGACGCATTGTAAATCAGCGCGCCTCGGCAGGTAAAAGCGGCCGGCGACCAGAGCACATTGGCGAAGTTGACGTATGCCACCGTGCCGGATGATGTCACGGTGGCGCCTGTCAGCATCTGCCCGCCTGCGGTGTAGCCGGTGCCGGTGATTTCGTTGCTGGCGGTGTAGGCGGTCGTCGACGCGCCAAGATCGGCGTTCGCGTTGTAGAGCGCGATCATCATCGTGTCGGCGAGGAAGTTGTGAATTGCCTCGTACAGTTCAAGCTTGAACGATGTGGTCTGGGTCTGCGTGATCATAGAACTTTGCTCTTCACTTGACCGTCTCTGTAGGCGTCGCCACGCTCCTTCGCGTCGCCCAGTTGCTTCAGCAGCGCCATGGCCATGGCAGCCCGATCTTGGTAGAGCTTGATCATGTCGGCCTCGCCCTTCAGGTAGGTGATGGCCTCGACCAAGGTCTGGTTCAGCAATGCGGTATCAAAGTTCTGCCCCAGCCAGGTTGTGCCCGTCGGGTTGTTGACTGCCAGAACCTTGATGTTGAATCCTGTGCCGGTGCCGCTTCCAAGGTTGGTGGCGGCGGTCGAGAGCGTGTCGCCCACCGTGTAGTAGCAGCCGCCGTTCACCAGGTTCACGCTGGTCACCGCCCCGCCAGACACCACGATATCGGCCGTGCAGGTCGTCCCCGTGCCGCCGGTGAGGGTTACGTTGAAGTACTGACCGTTGGTGTAGCCAGAGCCCCCTGTAAGCGTTCCCAGCGTGTTCACGGCGGCTTGGATGATGGACACCGGGTAGAAGAAGTAGTGCAGTTCCACCGTGTACGCTTGATCGGGCGTGGGGCCGAGGATGAAGCTCAGGTAGTTCGGCTGACTTGTCTGCGGCCCCCAGAGAGCGTAATGCTGCGGCAGCGCCTGGAATGTGGGGCTAGGGTAGCACTCCCGGATGAAGTTGACGTCCTTGTTCAGCAGGAAGAAGTATGAGCCCGCCGAGTCAATTACCGCGAAGGAGAACGTCGAGAGAAAATCCGTAGGGAGTGACAGGTACGGAAAGCCGGCCGTCAACGAACCTGTCACGTTTCGGCGCAGTGACGGGAGCTGGACGGTGTTGTAGATCGTCTGCTCGGCCTGCTCGATGAAACGGTTGATGTCTACGGTCGGAAAGTTGTTCTCCGCGTAGTCATTGACCGCCGTGACAAGTTCGTCGTACGTCATGCCATCGGGCCTCTGGCCATCCGGCCTTTGGTCTGGTTACGGGTGCCGCGCACCACGATGCCGCTTGTCTTGGCTTCGTCCGGATAGCCGGCGCCCATCGTGCTCTCGATCGTCACCTGCTTGCCGTCCATGGTGTGAGGCATTGCATACGCCTCGGCAGGTTCGTTTTCTTTGATCAGATGCCGCTTGTCAACCCTCATGGGCGGAACTTTGCCTTTGATCATTACCGACCCCGGCTGCGTTGGTTCATGACTCGAGCGATGTTGCGGCCGTGGGCCTTGGCGCTCTGCGTGGTCACGCCGCCCTTGGCGAGCTTGGTGGTGCGGCCGTGCATGTTTCGCTCGTGCTTGTGGACTTCCTCGTCCGCAATCTGCTTGACTTCTTTCTTGTTCACGTCCTACTCCTTAGGTCGTTGAAACGGTGACGTTGCCCACTTGGCAAACTGTTGCCAGATCGTTCGGAGTGAGGCCCGCGTCTGATCCGCTCGCTCCTCCAACTGGATACCAACCCCATTGGATCGTTCGGCTTCCTTCTTCATTAAAGCCAGTACCACTCTGAGCATTTGAGTTGACTCCCGTTATCTGTAAGCCGCTGGTTCCCGAGACATAGTAACTCACATCGGGCCGCGGCTCTCTGACCGCCTGCGGGTCATAGACGGGGTACAGGCCCAGGCTCAATTGCGGCTGGTCAGGATCCCAGCAGGACGGGCAGACCTTGATCTGGTACAGCTTGGTCTTGATGATTTCCTTCTTCAGTTCCTTCAGCATGTACCGTTGAGCGCATCTGTCGCACTCCGCGATCGCATACTTGCCGGATGCAAATTGGGTAGCCATACATCACCAGAACATCTGACGGGGCGCAAGGCGCAGCGACGCCTTCTCCCGGTCTTCCGTTGACGCCCAGTCCCATTGCTCCTCATACGCCGCCTTGAGTTCGGCTGACCGGCCCATGGCCTCCGGCACCTTCATCGACAGGTAATACGCGAGGCCGGATGTCAGGCAGGGGATGAATCGGAACGGGGTGTCTTGCGTCTGGATGCCGTTGCCGGCGTCTTGGATCCTGCGCATCCGCCAGTAGACGAACGTATACCCGCCGCCGGCGTTGGGCGCGGGCCAGACGGTGATGTTGGGCAGGTACGTTATGTAGACGCTGGCCCCAACGCTGTGCCCGGCCGCCGTTGTGTTGTTTTGCCCGCGGACGCAGTTCAGCAGTTGGTTGCCGGACACGTTCGTGTAGTTGATCGTTTCGGAGTCGATGTTGACGTACCCGGACGATGGCAGGTTTGCCACACTGGTGACCGTAATCGTGGTGTCACCGGCCACTACCGTCTGCGCTACCGTGGTGCTGGCCGTTGAGTTGGTGTTGCCGGACTGCCGGTTGACCCAGACCTGAATCGGCCGGCCGTTGGCGTACTTGTTCGGGATCTGGGAGTAGGTCGTTTCCGAAATTCGGGTGATGTTGATGTCCGTCTGGTTCACGCCCGAGCCAGTCCTAACCACATGATCCAGCAGGTCGATGGTGTCAACCGGAATCGTGTAGGTGATCTGGTTGGTGTTCAGCACGATCTCGCCCTGGTCGATCGTCCAGAGGTTGATGCCACGGTTGGCCCACTCGATGGTCATGATGTTCAAACTGCGACGGGCCGTGCGCAACTGGTAGCCAGTCCGCATCTCAACCCCACAACGCTCATACGCTTCTTCAGCGATGTCGCTGAACTGAAGGTTGAAGACGTCCGTACCCGTCGTAGTCATCTATCGCTTTGCCTTCTTTGACTTGCGCATGCCCTTCAGCGTCTCCGCCAGCCGGGCCTGCTTGCCAAGTTTGCCAGACGCCTTTGCGGCCTTCGCCAACTTCTTGGCCGGAATAGGCTGGCCCTCAGGCACGCCGAGGCTCTTGTGCAGAGCGCCGGGGTGCTTGATGGCGCCTTGGATCCAGTTGCCGTCAACGTGCCCGCCAGCCGCGTACAGGGCCACATCGTTTGGGTTGTCCTTCCGCACGATGGTCTTTCGGCCAGGCATCTTGGAAGGGTTGACCGCCCCCATTCCTCGAGACGGCCTCATTTACATCCCGCCGCCGCAGAGCTTTTTGACTTCCTCATGATGATGCTTGTGGCCATGCATGCCGCCGTCGTGATGCTTCAGCATGGCTTCCATTGCCTCGTGATGGTGATGCACCTTGGCACCGTGCTCCGCGTGATGATGCGCGGTCGGGGCATGATGGTGCATGGCCGGCCCGCCCTTCTTCATGTGAAAGCCATCGTATTGGGCGAGGTGGTGCTGAACGTGCTCGTGGTGTGTCTTCATGATGACCTCTTAACGATACTTGACTTTGGTGTGACCGCGGCGAGCGATGCCGTCGATCGACTTGACATGGCCGCCCTTGGCGAAGTGCTTGGGGCCGCGCTCAATGCCAACCGTCTTGCCGGAGTCGCCAAGGTTCTTGCCCTTGGTGTGACCCTTCTTCTGAACCGCCGACTCGCCGTGCTTAAGGTGACGATTCGATCCGCGTTCAACATCTTCCTTCATGCTGCGCGGCCCCATCGTTTCCTTGACGCGGCCGCCCTTTGCCAAAGCCATGGCACCCATCTGCTTGGCGGTAGGGAGCTTTTTGGCGACGCCGCCGGCGGCAGCTATCCACGTACCTCCGTCTGAGCCAGTTCCCTGCTGCGGGCCTTGCGGTTGCGGTCTTACGCCGCCGCCGGCGGCGTATTGCGGCTGAGTCGTAGGCGTGTATGGCCCGGTTGCCGTTATTTGATGTCCAAATTGATCCTGTTGCGAATAGATTGGCTCGCCATTTGGTCCATAACCTGTAATTACGCTGTTCAGATTGAAGTCACCGCCACTTCCGGTGGGCTGAATCGCCAAAGGGGCGCCGCCGGGATAGCCCGAAGGAATAACGGGCGTCGTTGGATTATTTATTTTCGGTTGCGGATTGATGCCGCCGCCACTTCCGGTGGGCTGGGGGCCACCCATCTGCGGATGCGGGTTGATGCCGCCGCCACTTCCGGTAGGCTGGGGGACGCCCATCTGCGGATGCGGGTTGATGCCACCCATCTGCGGATGCTGCGCTTGCTGCATGGCGAACTGGCCGCCTTGGGCTGCCGGAGGCACTTGAGCCCGCATATTCATCATGTTCTGCTGCGGACGCTGCTGCATCTGCGGCATGGCTGTCGGTTGAGCCGAGATGCCACCTACCGCCATGCGTTTGGCGCGGACGCCTTGGGGCATGCCGGGAGCCATCCCACGCGCCGCCGGGGCAGGGCGCTGCATGCCGCTCATGATCTTGGCGATCTGAGGCGCCGTAAGGCCGCCTGCCGCCATGGTCATGATGTGCTTGATGTGCGACGCCTTCATCTTGCCGCCGCCTTCGATGCCGACGTTCGAGCCGCTGTCGCCCAGGTTTATGCCGCGCGTGTGGCCGCGGTGCTGTTCCGAGTGCTCGCCAAACCGCATGTGCTGCGCGTGTTCGCCGCCCTCGACATCTTCGCGCATGTCCATCGGACCCATGGTTTCTTTCACGTTGCCACCTCGCTTGTAGCCGTCACGAGTGCTTCTTGCTCTGTCCAGAAGCTCTTCTGTGGACATCTGGCTTGAGTGTTTCATTCCCTCAAACGGGTTCGCTTCCACGAAACCGCCCCTAATCGCGCGGCGTTGTGCCTCTTCAAGGATCGGGTCGCGGCGAGTTGTTCCAACCGGCACTTCAGCAATCATGCGGCGGTTGCGAAGTGCCTCGGGTGACAGGCGCGCTGCTTCTTCAAGGCCCAAACCTTCCGTGCCGAGTTCGCGACCGCCTCGGGCGCCTTGCTCTGCAAAACGCTCGCGGGCGCGCTCCATCATTTCGTCAAGTTTTGGCGCCGCTTGCCTCGTCTCTTCGCGCCGAGTCATTGCTCGATCAAGCAGTCCTACTCCGCCTCGAATGGCGTTGGCAATCCTGCCCAACGGGATCATGCTTGCCGCCACTTTTGCTGCGCTTGCCACATTCTCGGCGTTTTGCTGCTGGCGCTCGGGCGACTGCCGCCCTTTGTAAGACATGGCCCTGCCTCGGTATGGCCCTTCTTCATCTTTGCGGGCGTTGCTGGGGGCGGCTTGAGGCACGCGAGCGGTTTCAACTTCCGTGACACGGGTCATGGCGGGGCGAGCCGCAGCCGGTCGCGCGCGAGGTGCAGCGGGGCGAGCAGCGGGAAACACCTCTTCATCTTGGCCGCCTCGAGCAGCCCATGCCAGGGCGCGGGCGCGCGTGTCGTCGTCGATGTTCTTGTTCGGGCCTTCCGAGATGCCGCCCTCGTCATACCGCTTGATGCGGCCGCCGCGCCGGTAGCCTTTGGCCTCGGCTTCCTCATGCTTGATCATCGACTTGGGAGCGCCCTTGGCTTTCATGAAGGCGACTTCCTTCTTGATCATAGCTTTCGACTCTTTCATTTCACCACCCTTTTTGAATGTCTTGCCTTTATCGGCCGCAGCGAATTCTTTGCCAACGGATTGAGGCACACCGGCCTTCTTGGCAAATGACGGGCTGTGGGCAATTGCTTCCATGAAACGATGTTGCTTGGCGCTGTGACTTGGCATGTCAGCAGTCCTGTTTGCAATTAGCTAAATATTTTTTCCATTCGGGCAAATCCGCAGAAGCGTACAAATATTGCGACGCAAACTCAAGCAGCAGCGGGTCGTCTTTGAAATGCCCCAATCCAAGATTGCAGTTGTTACAAAGCATGCCACGCACTTTGTTTGTGTGATGATCGTGGTCTACAACCAATGCGCCCGTTTCCCCGCAAATTACACATTGTGTAACTTCTGCTTTTAACTCCATCAATTCTTGATCAGAAATCAACTTTCTAAATTTGCCGCGATTAATCGAATTGCGATACGTTGCCCTGCATGCGCGACACCAACTATCAAGGCCATTTTTCTTTTTGTTGTGCAATGGAAACCATTCTGAAGTTTCTGGTTTTGCTTCTTTGCACCGTGTGCAAGTTAACAGGCCCATGCTTTTCTCGCTTTACGCAAACGGCTATTTGGGTCTTTTGCAGCTTCAGGAAACATTTTTGCTTGACCCGCCGATCTAGCGCAAAATGATTTGCGACGAGCGGCATCTTTTTCCGTTTTTGGGTTTGGAGCAGGAGCCTTCAAGCCAGGCTTGCCGGGGTTGGCCGCGTTGTAAGAGGCTCTCCCCTTGGCGTTGAGGCCGCCTTTGGGGTTCTTGCCTTCAGCGCGCTGCCATGCGGGGGTCTTGGGCATTACGCAGCATCCTTTTTCGGATCCAGCATGTGTGGATAGAGCCAGTCCTCGCCGAAGGAGCCAACGAACTCCTCGACGCCCATGTGGCCCAGCCGAATGGTCGGATCGATCCAGACCTCAAACCCCACCTCGGCGGCGCGGTCGCAGAAGACGTAGTCTTCTCCAACGTAGCCTTCAGGCGTGGACTTGAAGTCGAAGAACGAATAGATGTTCCCGCCACCGGAGCCTCGAGAATCATCGTACTGCCACTCAGGATGCGCTGCCTTCAGCTTCTCAAACACCTCGCGCCGGATCAGCATGAAGGCCGTGGCCACGCGCCGGGCCTTGACCAAGCCCATGCGGTTCATGGTGACCTTCCCTTCCTCGTCCGTGTCCAAGGTCGAGATGAACACCTTGCCCTTCTTCCTGGCCACCGGGATGCCGGCTACCACGCCCTTCTTGGGATCGGTGCCCCAGACCATTAGCCGGAAGATGTCGTCCGCATTGAAGTTGATGTCGGCGTCAATGAACATCAGTTCGGTGCAGTCGCTGTTGAGGAATTCCTCAACAACAAGGTTGCGCGCCCGCGACACCACAGAGCAGCCTGAGACGTTGCTGATCTGGATGTCGACCCCATGATCTCGAGCCTTGACGCAGAAACTTGCCAAGGCGATCGCAAGCTTGGTCGAGACCTTGAAGTCATAGGTCGGCAGGCCGATCATGATCTTGCGGCCCACCAGGCTTGTCGAGGATTGGACGGGCTCCATCATCCGTAGAACACCGTGATCGTGTTTTCGTTGGTCATCTGAACGTACATTTGGTTGTACGCCAGAATTCCTTCGCCGGGAATGTTGACCGAGATCACCGCCGCCACGTTGGCGTTGGTGTCAAACGACACCATCCATGCCGAGGCAATGCTGACCGCCGGCGTGCCGGTGATGGTGCCGGAGTTGATGTCGGTCACCGTGAACGTGTTGGCATCTACCACCGTGATCTTGTAGTTGCCGTTCGTCGCCGAGCCACCCGTGCCGGACGAAAACGCAAGCCCCAGCGACTGCCCGGTTTGATACCCGTGCCCTGTCAGCGACACGGTAACCGTTGTGCCCGATCGGCCGTAAGTGCCGGTTGTCACGGGCGCGGTCAGCGTGTCGAAGATGTTCACGGTGCCGGCCGTAGAAGTCGGGATCGCAAAGAACCCGCGCAGGCGAGTTCGATTCGGCCCCGTCGCAAACCCACTTTGATTCAAGTGGGATGCTTTGACGTCGGTCTGCATCGTCATGATGCGTTCCCCTTAGTCGAAGTTGCCGTAGGGGTAGGCGGTCGTGCTGCCAATGTTGCCGTCGTACTGACGATAGCTGATGGTGATGTAGTTGGTGCCGGTCGCCAACGTGGTCATGGTCGAGCCGACAATCACCAGCGTTGCAACCACTTGCGACAGTTGCGACGGCTGCTGGCCGTTGGTGATGTCCGCGGTCGTGGCCTGCATGTTGGTCACTTGCGTGCCGCTGTAGGTCATCGTCTGCCGACCCGTGCCCGAGGTGATGGCGGCGGTCTGAGCGTACTGCGAGCCGTTGAACTGGTTACCCAGAAGCAACTGAATCGACGTCACCGAACCGGAAGCCACCGTCGGGAAAATCCCGATGTCGTAGTCAACCGCAATGATCTGCGAGTTGATGGGCATGAAGAACACGGCGCCACGATAGATCGCGCTGCCGGTGTCGGCGGTAATGCTGGCGGCCGCCGGCGGGTACACCGAGCTTGACGGGGTGTAGACCGTGGCGTTGACGTTCGGAATCGTGTTGCTGGCCACGAACTGACCAGACGAACCGCAGTACCCGGCCGAGCCATTGGTGGTAACCGCAAAGCTCAGAGCGGCTTGTTGCGACAGACGGGCATAGCCAACGTCGCGCAGAGGACCAAATCGATTGTCGCCAGACAGAATTGGCCCTTCAAAAGTAGAACGTCCCATGTTCAATCCCTATGCAAAGGTACTCTTGTCGTCGTTGCATCGTCTGCTGGGGCAGTCGGCAAGAGTGTCCACCCAGATGCTGCATTCTATACCTTGATTGATTCTGGTGTGCAAGAGCCCAGAAACACAAAAGCCTCCCGAAGGAGGCTCTTGCTTACTGCTGGGTCATGCTCAGAATGCGCCGGCCGAGCCGTAGATGCCGAGCGGATCCGACCAGCCGAAGCTGTAACGCTCGCGGCTCTTGTACCGGACGTTGCCGGTGTCGAAATCGCCGTCCATCGACTGCGACAGGGGCGTGCGAACGAAGTGCTTCAGGCCGTTCGGAACATCGGTGGTGATGAACCAGGCGTTCACGTCCGTCAGGAAGTGATTGATCGTGTAGCCCTCGGGGATCGAGCCGTTGTTCTTGATCGCGCTCACGTCGTTGTTGTTGGTGCCGACGCGAAGTTCGGTTTCCAACAGACGGGTGGCGACGAATTGGAGCGACGGGGGAACGATCAGCTTGCGCGGCTTGGCGGCGATCAGCAGGCCACGCTCGTCAGTCCACAGGCTGATCTGAATCACGGCGGCCTCAAGCGAGGTCTCGTTCAGATCCGCCGGGGTCGACGGGATGTTGCTGTTCGTGCCACCGTTCACCAGCGGGTGCGAGGCGCTCAAGAGCGGAACGCCGTCACCACCGTTGTACTGGTTGTTGGTGCCGGAGATGAAGCCGTTGTTCAGAACGGCGGCCGCCTTGACCTGCTTGGTGTACGCCATGGCACGGGCCAGCGCCTTGGTGTAGCGCGCCGACAGCGAGTCATAGAGGTTGTCCTCAATGGCTTCTTCCGTCAGCGAGAACCCAAGAGCGATGGTCTCGTGGTTGTAGCGGGCCGTCCAAGCTTCTTGCGCATTGTCATACGCAATCGCTTGGCCTTCGTTCTTTACCGGAGCCGCCGAGAAACCGGACAGCTTGGTTTCTTCTTCGAACGAACGCTCGGAGGTCTCGGTTTCGTAGATCTCCTTGTGCTCTTCGCCGTATCGAGCGTACTCAAGGCCGAACAGGGCGTTCAGGCCGGGGAGAAGCTCCTTCAGCAGTTGTGCGCGTGAAATTGCCATGTGCTACTCCTTAGGCGGCGGCGACGGCGGTCGTGTAGAGGTGAACGCCAAAGTTCCACTTGACGATCACTTCAGTGTACGAACCCGAAGCGTTGACGGTTTCCGGTACGACATCCACAACCCGGAACGGAAGGGTGGTGGCGGTGCCGGTGCTGTTGAGAACGCCAACGGCCGAATCACCCGAGGTGGTCGAACCGGAGTTCTGCACCACAGAGATGTTCTGGCCAACGGCCGCGCGGGTCAGCCCGCCGATGGTCGTGCCCGACGAAACCACGGCAACCTTGTACAGTTGGTCGTAGTCGTCTTGGACGTAGGCTTGGATGTCCGATGCCGTGATCGCGCCAGGGTAGTACTGGTAATCCAGCTTTTGGTTGGTCGACGGGTTGGTGTAGGTACAGCCGAGAAACACGCCAATCGCGTTCGTGGCGGTGGCAGTGGTCGTGACCTTGTCCAGCGTCCCGCTCGTGTTCAGCTTGACCAGGTCGCCATAAAAAATGGCGGTAGTCGAGCCGCTCGCGATCGGGATCAGACGGGTCTGACCAGCAAACACGCGACCACCCAGCAGATTGATCGGTGCGAGCCCGTAGGGCGCAGCGACAATGGGGTAAGCCATGAAAGACTCCTTGAATGGAAATTAAGCGCCTTTGCCAAAGCTCGAGGTTGACCGCTTCTCTTGGAAGAGCGGCATCCGCGGATCGCTTTGGCGCATCAGATTGTTGTCAACCGACTCGGTCTGAGCCCGTGTCATGTTGTGAAAGTGTGCGTTGCGCTGCTCAACAAGCTCCATAGGGCACTTGCACAGCAGCAGACCGCCGATTTCGATATTGTCCTTGAAGCGACTGTTGGGATCAGTCAGCAATTGCATGCTGGGCTGCTCCTCAATCGATTCCGGTTCCCATCCTTCCCGCAAACTCTTGGAGATGTTCCTCGGGTCTGCCGTGTTGAGCGTGGACGTCCGTACCCAGCGATATGCCCAGCCCGGTTTCTTGTCGGGTTCAGGCAAAAGCTCGGCCGGCTGCCACTGCTTGGGACGCTGCGCTGCAACGCGGGTTTCTGCTTCACGGGGCTTGCGAGCGTCATTCATCAGCGGGACTCCAATTTGAGCATCTCTCGGGCGTACTGTTCAGGAGTGAGGCCAAGTTTCTTGGCGATGTTCAACTCCGATGTTCTGAGTCGAACCTTCTTCGACCCGGTGCTGCGTGTAGCGGGTGCGACCACCGCGCTTGGTGTTTCGTCGTTGTCGCTTTCAAACTGCTCGGGAAAGCGTTTGCGGTCGCTTTCAAACTTCTCGGGAAAGCGTTTGCGAATCGTTTCGTCAATGCGACGGTAGTACTCGGAAGAAGAAATTGCAACCCCCTCCTTTTTCAGTTTCTCGTGCAGGCCGAGTGCGAGACTGGTCATTTCATCGTCCTGGCCAAACCATTGGTTGTTCTGCTGCCAGCGTTTCGCAGTCGGATCAACCTGAATCCGCGGCGCTTGGGGCTGCGGCGGTGAGTAGGTTTCGACCGGCGCTGGCTTGAAGTTCTTGACCTTGTCCACCTTCATGGTTGCCTCGGTCAACTTCTCCTGGGCCTCCATGATTCGATCCGGGTCAGCGGACTCGTAAGCTTCGCGGTAGGCGCGCTTGGCGTTGGCCATCTCCATTTCAACAGCCCTGGTGATGCTCAGCATCACGTTCTTCTCGCTGTTGGCAAGGTTCTGCTTCAGCCGGCCATTCTCTTCTATGACCCTCTTGGCGATCGCGATTGCCTCATCCTGTTCGCGCAGCACCCGCTCCTTCTCGCGGCGCTCATCGTGCGCGAGCTTCTTCATCTGGGTCAGCTTCTTCTTGACCTTGGCCGAGTAGTCTTCCAACTCGTCCTCGTACAACTCCTTCGCTACCTCGGCCGGCAAGGGCTCGCGGTTGCGGTCGTCGGGCGGCGTGTCGTCATCCACCTCGATATCGATCTTGTCTTCCTTGGCCTCGACTTCGTCGGGGAACTTGTATTCGTCAGCCATGTGTCGCTCCTTCAAGCGTACTTGCGTGAGATGCCGCGCGGATCTTCGACGGTGCCATCGACGCTGTCGTCATTGATCATGCGGAACTCTTTGCCGTGGATGGTGTACCGCGTGCCGGAATTGGACGGGACAAGGACGAAATCGCCCTTTTTGCACCACGGGCCATGCGGAAACTTGGCTTTGTCCTGATAAGCCTCAGGCCCAAGTTCGACCACAAACAGGACGTTGGCCAGGATTTCCTCGTACCGAACGGTGTCCTCGGACTTGGCAATCCCATTTTCAAACGTCTTTTCGATGTCAGGTACCGCACAGAAGATCTTGTATCCGGCAGGCTTGGGCAGTTGCTTGGCTTGCTCGGGTTTGGGCTTCACCGTTCCGATGATGGTCGGATTTTTGGGGTTGGTCGCGATCAAAAGATCAGTCGTCATCTTGTTCCAGTCGTTGTTGTAGGTCTGTGATGTAGGCGCGCACGGTGAGCAGACCTTTGACCTCTCCGCAAGCTTTCTTGTACTCCCCGAAGTCCTTGCAGTTGTCGTCTGCCATGGCTTCTTGAAGTTGATTGACGCGGTCGTTGATCTGACCGGTCAGGTAGGTAAGTGCTTTGTCAATCATTGGATGCCCTGATCAGAGATCATCTTGTCGCGTTTGTGATCAAGCTCTGCCGCAGCCTGCGCTGCCTCAAGCCCCATCTTGATTCGATCCATTCCGTGCTGATTTGCTTGCTGGGCCGCCAACTTCTGAGCCTCGGCATGCGTTGCCTCGGTCTGCTTAGCGTGGTCATAGGCTTGCTTGGCGGCGTCGCGCTGGGC
>Ga0316217_10005216_pt1 | contig 13599 bp, 16 predicted proteins | sample 1anoAmetaG_FD_203633 | JGI IMG/M metagenome (GOLD analysis project Ga0316217, IMG submission 203633) | Freshwater microbial communities from Trout Bog Lake, Wisconsin, USA - 1anoA | ecosystem: Environmental > Aquatic > Freshwater > Lake > Hypolimnion/Profundal zone | place: USA: Wisconsin...
AGTTTTTAATTCAGTAAAAGAGCCCAAAACGAGGTTTTTAGGGAGATCAAAAATATGGCTATTTTTAAAAACCTCAGTCTTCAGCAAAAACATAAGCTTTCAAACTTAGCTCAATAGCTAAAATTCAAGAAAGGTACAGTAATATTCAAGAAAGGTGAGGCCTCAAACTGTTTATACATTGTAAAGCAAGGGAAAGTGTAGCTTAATGTGCCTGGCAAAGGCACACTTTTGCTGAATCCCAAATAATGTTTTGGCTAGGGCTGCTTGAATGGCTAAAACTCCTTACGCCTCGCAAGCGCAGTATGCCTCTAAAGCACCGTTCTACTCGCATTCAGCCGAACAGATATCGACAGATACCTCGATCGTTAGAAATTCGACTTGCTATTGGCAAACAAGTTGATTTGGGCATTCAGGCATGAAAAAAACCTAAGAGTCCCTCAAAAGGTGTTAGACCGTATGGTACAAAACTGCGAGATACGCTACTTTGCCAACAATGAGGTCATCGCAGAGAAAGGGCAACCCATTAAGCACCTGGTTGTGAGTTTGGAGGGAGGAATTAATAACGGATTCTAGCTCTAGATTTGGAATACTGACTACCTGATAGATGTAAAGTTCTATGCTAAAGATCTGAAGAAAACTGGGTGTGGAGGGGATGTTGCTTTCATAGATATCTAGAGTTTACAGAGCAGTTTCCACCGTAACTTCAACAGTCTGATAGCTTTCAACCAAGACTTCTTGAAGTAAGCCGATTCAAGTGTCCAAATCTAAGACTACATTCACTCTGTCCTTCCTAACTAGTTTTATGTGGTAGAAAACAAAGGGAGCGGTGAGATTGGCTGCACTCTTAAAATCAGAACCTAAGGCAATATATATTTAGCTTTGAAAATCTTTGATAAAGCTAAGACTATCGAAGAAAAAGATGAGTTCCTTGTGAAGAATATGAGAGATATCGGTTCTAAGATATACCATAGCTTGATTGCCGAGCAATATCGTGCATATTCTGATAACCATCGCGTTTATTTTATGAGTAAATGGATCTAAGGCGAAGATTTGTTCGATCTGCTAACAAAAAGGAAAAAGCTGCCAGTAATCACAGCAAAGCATTTCTCAGCCTGCATAATCAGCATAATGGAGTACCTGCATCTTCGCAGGATAGTCTGGCGAGAGCTCAAAGTAGAGAGTTTCGTGATTGACTTGAATGGGTATCTCAACCTTATTGATTTGATGTATCTCTAGGAGTTGCCTGAGGGTCAGTCGTCTATCAGTAATACCCAAAAGGCTACATTTTCTTATTTGGCGCCGGAAATTCTGGCAAACCAGGGCTACGGATTCGAAACAGACTTTTGGGTATTAGGAGTGCTGATTTATAGGATGTTGGTGGGGAAATTTCCATATGGGGCTACAATATCAATGGACTAAGATGATGTTTTAGATCAGTTGCTAGAATAAATTAAAAATGAACCTTTGTAGCTCCCTGATTGCCTGACTTCTGATACAAAGAATCTACTGGGGTTGCTGCTGAATCCGAGCCCATCGTAGCGAGGGTTAATATCCTTTCCTCAGCTGAAAACCCAGCCTTTTTTCAAGGAATATGATTGGCCAGGGTTGCTAGAGAAGAATGTTAAAAACATCCCTTACGTTCCAGCTAAGTCTAGTCGAAAACTGGCGCATTCGATCAAACTTGATTCGTGGCTCTAGAACCAACCATCTGAGCTACCTCCTTCAAGCATTTTGGATGAGTTCTAGCCCAAAAAATGACCTTTAGCACTTTATATTATCTATCGAATATTCAAATATATCGAAACTGGGATTATATCCTTTGACAGACCATCTAACAATTTATATCAAAGTCATTCATCTAATCTGAATTCTTTAGAACTTCACTGTTTATCTTCAACACTTTTCCGGTCACAGGAGCGTTAACTTGTGCTGTTATCCTCAAGCCTTAGACCAGCAGTATTGACTGGGATGCTTGAAAAGAATTGTCGATTGCTGGAAAACCAATCTGAACGACTTCTCTAAGTTGTTACTAGCCATAGTCAGATGCCGATTTTGGCTGTTTTTTGCTCAGGGTTGAGGTCAATCCACTCGTGACTTTTAGTGTACACTTTTGCTGAATAGTAGTGTTATTACTGTAGAAGAATCTGCGAAGAGATAGCAATGATCTCATCATTTATCTTTTAGTATATATCTGCAGATTAGCAGATAGTAGTTATATAGTCAGCCAATACAAAATAACAAGCAAATCGATTCAATTTTTAATCTTAGTTATTGGTGCTTATTACTGCCTGAATTGAGCCTTTTTTCGAGTATTTGGTTGTAAAAGCTTGAAATTTAGCCTCAGTATTACAGATCTTAGAGGATACCTTTACCTAAAAACTATTCAAATGAGTGAGCTATTTAGCAATCTGCATACTTTTTACGCTTATTTCGAATCTTTTGGCATTTTATTTCTTTTAATTTTAAGTTTCCTTTTGAAAAAAATCCCTGTTGACGAAAAACTCCGATAAAATAACTGAGAAAGCACTCCAGAAAGACTTAGAGATAACTTAAATATCTGTTTAGAAAAGACTTGACTGTTACTATGCTAGGCGATCAATCTAGATTCCTCGATAGACATCAGACGAGGAAATAAATTGCGCCAAATGCCTAGAGAAAGAATGATAATTGACAGATAATTCTTAAACGGATGAAGTATCATAGAGCTTCAGTCTAAACTTTTTGGTTTCAGGTCAAATGGTATGATTAGAGCCGCATTTAGGTCCAATAAATAGCAATCCATTTGCCAGAAAGGAGGTAATTAACATGCATATTGATGCCAAAACGTATGCTATTTTTCACCGATTTCACCTTAAGTCACTTTGTTCGGATGTGATAAGTATGTATTAAAGTTTAAGGGTATCGTATATAATAAAATGGCAGCTTTTTACCCTCAAATTAGCTTTTGTTAATTACAAAAAAAATCAAAAATAGCGAATATTCTACAAAAGAGGAGCCCCCACAACACACGCAAAACGGTAGCATTAGTTTTTTACCACTGATGTTCAAAATACAAACTTATTAGTGGTCAGTACGATCTATATAATTTTGCCCTTATTCATTCTCAAGGTGACGTCCACAGATCCATAGGAGCATCCTGGACCATGAAACGATTGCCTTGCTGCTGATCTTTATGCTCTGACTTTGATTAGCGTATATAGAAATTTAAACGAATCGATTATCTTATTTAAAAAGAGGTGGCAAAAAGCAATTTTGTTGGCCACCCTCATTTTTTTTGAAAATGGGTGTCCTGTCTCCAATAATACTCATATTAAAACCTATGGCATCGATGTTTAGTTATCTTTTCGAGTTTAAGCTAAAATTTTTTAAACAAACTAACAGGCAAACAAATTATTTAAATAACTTAGCTTTTCAAAAAGACCATCTGAATCAGTCAAATATAAACTTTTGCTTTGATTTTGTTTGAATTAAAAGTTACATCTATAAAAGGTATTGTCTATAATGACTTAGCTTCGAAGACAGCGAAAGTTAGGATACAGCAAACAACTTTCTTGATGACCTCATTCTTGAAGGCGATGACCGTAGAGGAAGTTATATACAATCCAGTTCAAACATCCAGCAACAAACACAATCTAAGAACAATCTTAGCAGATTAAAGACTAGGTATAGTAGTCCCTTTTTATGAGAGAAGGTACATATTCTAAGAAAAAATGGCGAGAACTTGAGCCGAATCCGTAAATGATAGAATCAAGCTCTATCAGATTATAATCGATTTATATTGACAATGGCTTTGTTCAATAGAAAAAGACGCTATTCCAGAATCACGTTTTAAGTAAGGTTTCCTTTAAGCTAGAAAAGAGTCAAACTCATCCAGATGGTCGAATAGTAGAACCTGTTCATCTACCAGGCCGCAAAACGATTAAAGGTCAAGTTGTCGACGGCTAAGGTTATCCTGCAGAGCTACCGCAAGGAGGGCAAGATTCTGGAGAAGAAAGTCGCAAGCAAGACTCAACCTCAACAAAGCTAATCGGTTGAGAGTGAGCCAGGGCAAGTTTTGGCTAGGGAGGAGTAAAATTTTTAGGAAAATGGAAATGCAGCTAATCCCTAAATTCCTTTCCAACATTTTATTGTGTTCCACTTCCCTTCTTTTTTGATGTTCTGAAGCTTTGTTATTGTCATGAATGGCGTTACTTCTTATAAAAAATTTTCTTTCTAACGAGGAATCTAAAAGTAAAAAGACCAAAAAAGAAGCATGAATGTTAATCTAGGTTGCTAGAGCTCATTGAGATCTTTATAAAAGTTTATCGGTGTTAGGAATACTGAGCTCTTCGTTATGATAAAAATGAATAGATTGTCAATGTTTTTTTGAATATTATTGATAAAGAGCTACAGTTTTTGTGGGCTGCCCTATATCAATAGATTCTTAAATTGAGAAAACTTTAAATCATATAGTTATAATGAAACTATTTTTTAAAGCTCTCGAAGTTCGCTTAAAAGTAAAAATCATCCTTACTAAAAAGTTTGGTAATTCTTAAATTTAAGCATTCTGTCAGTTAATCTCTACAAAATTGTGATTGCTGAATAGAATCAAAATTCTAAACTTGCCACAAGTTTTTTGAATTCTCGAAACAATCTGACATGGATTCATAGGCAGTTCAGTTTTTTGCGCTTATTTATGAAGAACCGATTGCAGAAAAAATAGACTTTATAGTTAATTTATTGATGATCAAGTCTGTGAATATATATTATCTTTGTTTTAAATTTGTTTTTAATAATAAATGCTTAGAACTCGATTTCGAGAATTCTTAGACTGTTCCCCAAACATTTTTTTAAAATATGCGATAATACCTTTCATTTGTATCCTTTTCTCTCAGCCATAATTGAATCAATCTTGACACTCGAGAAAAATTGACGCTTGTATGGAACTTAACGAGAATGAAGAATGACTCTCTTGGTTCAAGAAAAAATAGAAAGTACAGCCGATTTGATTGCTGGCCTTAATTGCTATGGTTAAAAGGCCCCATCTGTTACTTCATAGCACATATAAATTTGCATTCCAGAAAGCATCCTATACTGAACATCACAAAATTATGAACAAGCCAACACAAAAAGATCCAGCAATCAAAATAGCGGCCGAAATCCCCCTAGCCATAAGATAGAACAGGGCTAAAGCGGTTGTATATTGATTAGCAAACATCCGCACCAGGTGATATGATAGCAGCCCTTGGCAGATTCATCTTAATTGTGATCAATCTGATCATTCCTCCCATAGCAGAGCCTATTCCAGCTTAAACAAAGTTTCAGCGTTTATCGATAGTCGACATAAATAGATTGAATGATATCATCTGTAATGGTAGTACTTTTCCGATTATTCGTCCTAGTAGCGCATATTGGCTGCTTCCATCAGCTTGGCTCCCAAAATCTATACCTTCCGCTCAGACATGTCCATGGCTCTTGCCAAACGTTTGTTTTAGACTTACAAAGTCACCTTCTATACTAGGATGTTGTTCACCATTCCTTAGTATTCTAGCAGCTTGGAAAACAAATTTTATGCCTATTGCTCCTTTTCCAGTGCGTCTCTCAGATACTCACAAACCTTTTCTTGGTACTCTTCGATTTGCTTCTGGTCTTCAATCAGCATTTTTTCGTACTTGAGTACCAAACTTTGCAGGTTGGCTATAAAGCTATTGCTGTCATTGCCCGATTCTATTTGACTGCTCTGCCTAGACAAGTACTCTATCCTGAACTCTGCTGAATCACTCATCTTCTTATTGGCGAAAGGACTGCCCTCCATGGTCAACCCATCATTCGTCTAAGGGTTCTGGTACTTTTCAATGAGTTCATCTTTTTCCTTGAGCATATCTCTGATCTCCTCTAGCTACTTGACGCCTGTGATATAATTCTGCTAGATTTCGCTCTTTACATGATGCAGCTTGGAATTTTCATCCCTTGCCTCCTCAATGTGCAGTTAAAGCTCTTCTATTTGTCCCTTCAGATGTGCGATTTATTCCTTGTGCTAGTTGTTTTAGTGGGTGAGCATATTGAGTTCATGTTTGAGGTGAGTTATCTCTGCATTCAGTTCTACTTTCTGCTCCTCGAAAATTTCCTTGACCCTTTAGAACTCACGCTCGTATATTTAGGCTGGATCATTCATCTGGTTTCTTCTAAGCAAAGCGATGTTTTTCCTCAGCTCATCGTGACTCTCAGTCAGTTGTTATAACTTGTCATCTTTTTTCTGGACCTCATCCTCGAGATCTTTTATGTAGTCCATCTTTCGTTGGAGGTAGTCATTCAGGTCTGCGATTTGGGCTTTGTAGCGACGCTCATTGTGCTCGTAATCGAGCTGTAGCTCTCTTGAGTCATATTTTAAATCACTGAGCATTTTTCTTAGCTTTTAGTTTTCTTCATTTAGTGCCATTTCTATTTTATCGCTATCTTCCTTCAGTTTTTCGTATCCCTCCACCAATTTTTCTATTTTGTTCTCCAATCTGGTCTGAGTAGCCACTTTTTAGGCTAATTCAACTTTCTGCTCCTCAAAAGCTTTGTCCATCTCCTTCTTTTCCTTGGTTAGGCTGAATACCTGTAGCTCTGTTTTTCTGAGTTCCTCCTCATACCTAGCTATCTCCTGGTCCAATAAATTCTTCACCTCTGAGAGTTCTTCATCTTTCTGTGCCAGCATAGCTTTGAACTACTCAACCTCGGACAGAATCTGTTCATAGAGGTTTTGGTAGCTGTTTCTTTGCTATTCGATTTATATGAATTTGTCCCTGACGGTGGCGTAGTCGGACTAATTGAGGTCAGTTATCTCGAGGTTGGGGGATCGCATGCGGTTGTACTCCATTGAGTTGTTGATCTAACTCTACTCCTCTATGACCATCTCTCTGGTTAGGGTGATATTCTGGATGGAGGATTCTTGGACTGTGAAGCCTTCGTACCTTCTCCTTGGTGCTGCTTATGTCTGACTCATTTCGTACTGGCGAAGGGTCTATTTCACTGGTGCTGAAGCGAGTGATGGGTTTTAAGAAGACTTAACTGGAGTAGATTTGGGTGGTTTATTGATCAGTATAGCAATTTCTTCGGGAGTCCTCAGTTTTTCAAAGCTGTCATTGATGATGGTGTTGTTGGGGTTGTACCCATGGAAAGAAGTCTAGTACTGCATGTTGTGGAGGTTGGAGGTCTATAGGTATGAAGGTATCTTCATCTAAAGATCTTCCTATAAAGTCGCAGGTTTTTCGTTGTATTTGTTGGCGATTAGCATGTCGAAAACTCGGCCTAAGGTGAATTTTTCGGAGGCTCTGTCTTATTTGCTGATTTCCAGCTCAATGGGGATTTCTATCATCCTAGAGCTGAAGTACTAAGAATATGGCTTTTCTTTGATGGCGTTTTCCTTCCTTCTATAAACAAGCGACTCTTCCTTACCAACGATATTGCTATCAGAATCCGTAAGTGCAATTTTGTCACTCCTATCATGAATCTTCCTATAATGTACATGGTTGGCAACTTGCCTTTCATGGCTCATGTTCAAAGAATGGTAAGAGTACTCACTTTCATCTTTGTTGAAGATGAGTTCAACTGGCATTTCCACAACTTCAGCACGGGAGGTGATCATGGTCTACTCAGTTTGTGTCTCGATTTCGCTGGTCTACTTGTTCTCCTTCAAGTGGATGGGCACTTCATAGATGATGGGATCCAGTGCTAGTTAGGTGGGAATTTAGTAGATCTGCACGCTATCCAGGACATGCTGGTAGTCCATGACCATTTCTATACCGGAGTAGACGTTGTGGTTGTAGAAACTTGAGGCATCGTCGATTTTGAACCTTTATGAGCTTTGTAGCTATTAGTAGAGTTTGTCGATGTTTATCCTGTTGTATTGTTTGCTTTAGTCACTGTTCTAGAGAGTTTCCATTCTATGATGACGCTATTAGCTATCCAGCCTCAGGGGTACAGTTTGGGCTGCGGTTTAGACTTTCTCCACCTCTACTGCCTGTTTCTCAGTTATAGGCTAGACGTGTTCAACGTGGTCGATTTCAACTGGTACTTCAATGACCTCCACAGTTGCGAACAAATTGGGCTCCTCTGTTTGCACCTAGCAATGTTCCTTCTCAGTGGATAGATTGATCTCGATGGGCAGTTCTTGAAGGAGTGGATGGTTGATCAGCCTGTCCAATCTTTGCTGCAGTTCTTCGTTCTCCTACTTCTGTCTCTGGATGATCTCACTCTTCCTCTCTGTCTCTTCGGTAAGGTTGACTATATACTGCTCATTCTTCTAGTCCTTCATCTCGAGGGCAGAAAGCTTCTGTTTGAGGTTTTACTCCTTGAGTGCGTTGTTTTGGAGTTGCTAGTTGAGGTCTAGTTTCTGCTGATGCAGTTCAAACACTATTTTCTGCATACTATCGATGGTGAGATGGAGCTCCCCGATTTCACCATTGTATTTGCTGCTGAGTTGTGCATACTTCTCGCGATACTTGTTTTCGATACTCCTCTGCATTTCTTCAAGGTTGTAGTCCAGCTCGAGTTCGACTGGGATCTACCAAACTTTGAGCATGCTCTGCATACCTCCTTAAGAGTTGGACTCCATCCTGTTGAGGTTCTAGACTCTGTCGATGTTGCTCATCATGTCTATTTACATCATGAAGCGGTCTTCTTCGGTCTGCACCTATTTCACTGAGGATTGTCTGTCGGGGTTGGCCTGATAGGCCTAGTAATAGGGGGTTTGGATCTATTTGGCATACTATTTTGGGGGTTGGTTTATGACCATTTCAATCTCACCTGAGGCTAAGAACAAAGCTCTATCTTTGTGTTCATCGTTTCTCTAAAGTATGACCTACACTGGCACTTCAGCGACTTCCATCTGGCTGTGGATATCCACGGGTATCTCATACAAATTGGCAGGTGGGATCACTTAGACTGGTACTTAGTAGAGCTAGGGAGTGGAGTGCATTTCGACTGGCACTTAGACCACTTGAATGATTTAGTTTTCGAGTTCCACTGGGACTTATACTACGAGAGGGATGTATTTCTAGATGATTCGGTCCTTGTAAACTATCTTCTACACCTCTACGATCCTCTCCAATTCAATGATCTCTGCCATTTTCTATACTTCAACTTTGACTATCTTCTCTACTTACACTAGCTTCTCAACTTCCACGATCTTCTACACTTCAACGATTTTCTCTACCTCCCTTACCACTTCTTTCTAGACAATCTGACAGCCCTCAAGGTTGAAATTCATCTCCTCCATAGGTATCTACATAGTTATAGGTGATTCATCGAGCTATCGGACGTTCATTTAGACAGGTACCTCGATTATGTAGGGCCATTCCAGTTCGCGGACTTCAAGTTGGACGGGCACCTCTACGATTACTGGCACTTCTTTGACGATCTAGACCATCATTTAGACTGGAACTTCAACTATCTTCTCCAAGAATACTGGCACCTCCACTATTCTATCCAAAAACACTGGCACTTCAACTATTCTCTCCAAGAACACTGGGACTTCAACTATCCTCTAGACTAGTACTTCGACAGGCACTTAGACTATCCTCTATACTGTCATTTCCACGGGCACTTCCACTATCTTCTCGACTATCATTTCTACAGGCACTTAGACTATTCTTTAAACTGTGAGCTCAACAGGCACTTCGATTATTTTCTAGACTATGATTTCCACGGGGACTTCAACTATTCTCTAAGTGTTCACATAGATGATTTTTTAGACTGGAACCTACACCCTCTTCTAGATATAAACTAACTTCTAGACTTCCACTACTTTCTACACTATTTTCTACACCTCCACTAGTTTCTAAACTTCAACCAGCTTCTCCACTATCTTCTCCACTTCAACTATCTTTTAGACCTAGACTTAGCAGATCACGGGGACTTAGCATATCTCTATATCCACAGTTTCAGGCTAGATTTCGATGTATTTCTAGATAAAGCATTCCACAGGCACCTAAACAATATCTTGGTTTTTATTAAACTACCCAATTTGCCTCTCCAATCCCTGCATTTCATCAATCTCCTCCTTCGTATGTTCCCCAGTCACAACACGCTAGACCTTACCTTGACTCTCAAACCTGATATCTGAGTCATTATTTCTGAGCTAGACAGGTATCTAAACAACAATGGGTATGAACTTCTTCTTTTCGACCTCAACCTCCACCCTTTCCTTGATCTCGATATAGTCCCTGGTCGTAATTTGCGTTATCCTTTCAATTTAGATGAATCTATCGACCACAACTTCCACTGGAATCTCATATATTTCTCTGTGAGTATTTTCAACAGGTCTGCTGGTTTCATCGATAGGCAGTGTGTTCAGAGGGGTTTGGTCGACATAGCTTTAGTGCTATTCGTTTAGCAGTGCATTAGCTTTGGCTAAGGGCTATTCTTTTGTGTCAGGGATTTACTACAACCGATGGAATACAGACTAAGTGTTGATCTCTTCTTTCTAGTGTGCTTGGGCTGCTTAGGTCTATTACAGCATGAGCTAGACTGGCACTTCGTGGATAACGATGATTTCGACGGGGATTTCTTGGATGATCTAAACAGGCACCTATTTGATGACTGGGATCTTGATGTAGACTGGCTTCTAGACTAGCCTCTCCACTATTTTTTAGAGCTATCTGAACACAACTTTCTCTACTTCCACGATTATCTAAACAGGCACCTCTTTGATTACGGGCACTTCTTTGATCCTCTATATCTCAACCACCACGGGAATCTCTCTGATCACTGGGACCTCAACTTGCTTCTCAACCTAGACTAGTACCTAGACTGGAACTTCTTTGATGATTGAGAGATATTCGACCACTCTGACCTCCTTAATGGTCTCTTTGATGATGGGCACTTCAATGTATTTGATGACTTCGTAGGGAACATTTTTGACCAGTTAGACGGGGATTTCATGAATGATGGGGACAAACACAATTCGTATATCCTATGTCCTTTACACTTCTATTATCTTCTCCACTTCCCTTATCTTCTAGACTTAGACTATTACCTCCACTGGCACTTACTTGATCACTACTACCTCTACTGGCACTTATTGGATGACCACTACCTAGATTGGCACCTATTGGATGACTATTACTTCCACTGGCACCTACTGGATGACTACTACCTGCTTTATTGTTTCCACTTCAACCACAACTGGCACCTCATGGATCACTGGAACTTATCTTATCTTTTCGACCTAGACTTCGACGACAACTGGGACCTAGTGGATCACTGGCACTTACTTTATCGTTTCGATTTCAATGAGGACTGGGACCTCGTGGATTACTGGTATCTATCTTATCTTTTAAACTACCACTTCCACTGGCACTTCGTGGATGACTGGAACCTCTTTGATAACTTCCACTTCTTTGATAACTTCAACCTCTTTGATAATCTCCACAAGCAGTTACACTGGCACCTCTTTAATCGTTGGCACCTCTTTGATAACTTCCTTTTCAATCACTGTCTATATGTCTCTGTAGACTTCTTTTGCGACTTCTCTCTCAACAACTACTTCTTTGATGACCTCTCTCTCCACAATAACCTCTTTCTCAACAATGACTTCTTTCTAGATTAGGAGCTCAACTGGAATTTCTCTAATTTCATGCAAATTATCTTTGAACACTGTGATCTATTGAATGAAGAATGGCTCAGTTTTGAACTCTTGGACAGACACTTAGCTTCGCTGATGCATATTTAATCCCTCCGTTTCAAACTGCTCCATTATCGATTCTCTGCCTCTACTTTTCTCATTAGTGTCATTGTGGGCATTTTGTTCCTCCTCGGCAACTATCGTCATATAGGCAGTAAACCCTTACTGTTCGAATTGAGGCTGGATATTGGACAGTCCGTTTTCGCTTTTGAATCTGGATTATAGGCTGTTTGAGGAAACAATATTGTTGTGGCCCTGGGTCTGTCTGGCCTTATCATCTCTTATAAGGCTTTCCAGCTCATCATTGGTCCTCATCATCTCAGGCAATATCTTTCCTTTGGCAGTCTCTTGGTATGGTTGCTCTTGTGGCTCTTGTTGTAGCTCTTCGAGGGTGAAGTTGAAGTCATGGTCAGTTTGGTTCTCCACTCTGATCTCCACCGGGATTTCTACCTCCTCTGCGTCTTCATCGGTTTGTTCGAACTCATATTCTAAACCTTCCATTTAGACCACAAATCTCCTACTGTTATAGATTTAGGTCATTTTCTAATTCAGCTGAGAATTTTCTTAGCGGAGTCTTTCAACATCTTAGTTGGCTTTTTACAACTCCTTTCTTATTTTCATCATTTCTCGCAGATTGGAAACCGCGTTTTTCATTTCAACGGCTTAGATGTGTTCTATTTTGACAGCTTTTTCCCCCACTTTGTCCTCTGAGCCTAGTTGCACTTCTCCCACTTTTTGTTACGCCTCCACCATTTCCATTTCAATAGGAATGTCTATCTCCCTCTGCATTATCACTGGGATCTAATGAACCATGAACAAGTCGATTGGTATTTCCCTTACTTCCACCATCTCAACCGGCATCTCCTGGATCTTCAGCATATGCACTCCAATCTCATGGGTCTGATTCATCTCAACAGGGATCTCCACAATTTAGGAAGTAATCTATCTAGCAACCTCACAGATCTGCCACTCTTCCACATTCTCGAGTTATTGGCTTCTGCGTCCGAGCTAGAGCAGGTCGGCTTGGACTGAGGCCTATTCTGTGTTGGGCTGGGTCAGCATCTCAACTGGAATCTAGCAGAGCTGGATGTGTGGTTTCTGGTATTTGCGCAGATCGAGAGAGTAGTCCTTGGTGCGTTTGTACTCATCGAAGCCAATGGTCCTCAAAATTTTGACATAGTCATTATGTTCTTTAAGGAGATTATTCTTCTCAGTCTCGTAATAATTGACGTAATCAAAGGAAAGACCATTGAGATCTCTGCGCAGCTCTTCAACTTTGGTGGAAGTTTTACTCCAGTCGTGCCCTGCGTCTGCGAAGCAAGAGATGACGTAGCTGAGATTTTGGTAGATGGTGATGTTGTCTTTGGATCGGCTGAGTTATTCCTTGAATAGTTTGTCCAGTTGCACCAGTGCGTGGTCTTTGACTTCGATTATTTCGTTGAGGTAGTTCACCTCTGCTTAGAGGCTGTGGATTCTGCGGTGGACGGAGTTGCCGAGCCATTCGCCAGCTTATGCAGTCGAAGCTATGCTCATTAAAATATAATATAAAGCTGCAAATAATCACAACTTGGGTGGTTGGCCCTCCCCTCGCCTCCTTCCCGCCTCCTGTCCTCTTGAGGGCCAACTCTCGAATGGGTTATAACTCGGGGATGGTTATTTATTATAAGTTGGATTATTTCTAAAAAAAATACGCGAGGCTGATAACTATTAGCAAAGTGGTTTGAAATGAGTTGGATTGGGTCTATAAACGGTGGGTTTAATACAGCTGCGCTCCAGAGTGATGTCCGTTTTGTTGTACGATGGAAGTTTGATAATTGCGTTATTACTTTTTATGTAGTTTTCTAGGAGTTCTCTGAGGCTATGTTTGGCTACGATATGAATAAAACTTAGCAAATGAGGGTTCAATGACAGCGACGCCCATCTTTTATTTTTTCTCAAAACGTTTAATTCTT
>Ga0316217_10005217_pt1 | contig 13599 bp, 17 predicted proteins | sample 1anoAmetaG_FD_203633 | JGI IMG/M metagenome (GOLD analysis project Ga0316217, IMG submission 203633) | Freshwater microbial communities from Trout Bog Lake, Wisconsin, USA - 1anoA | ecosystem: Environmental > Aquatic > Freshwater > Lake > Hypolimnion/Profundal zone | place: USA: Wisconsin...
GTAGTCCTGCCCCTCCTCCTTCTCCTCCTTCTCGTCCTAGTTCTAATCCTCTTTTTTCAAATCCTCGCCCTATTTGCCCTGCCCCTCGTGGTTCTCCACCTTGTCCTACTAGTCCTCCTCTTAGTCCTCATCGAACCTGTAGACAAGGTTCTCTTCTTTGGTCTAGGGCTGTTAGTCTTTGCCGTCGTTCTCATTGTCGTTCTTGGCCGGCTAGGTCTCCTCCTTCTGCTCCTCAGGCACTTCTCTGAAGCTCCTATTCTTGATCTTCTTGATGACTCGGTAGACCGACATGACGAAGTACAGCACGAAAAAGAGGAGGAAGGTGGCCTGGAGGAGGGTGGAGTATAGGAAGTAGGAGTGCTTCATGGTAGTGGAGGGGGGGAGGTGGGTGGTGTCGGGGATGCCCTTGGCTGTGGTTGAGAACAGTCCCCAAAAGCTGAAATCGGCCATTCTTCTATTCCCCAGAATTAGTTAATAATGGAATCATTCTTGCCAGAGCTAGTTATAATATAATTTAATTATTCAACCAACAACCACTACCACCTTTCTTATCTGTCTCTGCCCCCATTTGATACGTTTTGAGCTAAAACAAAGCCAAAACAGTCAGACAGGCAAATCGGATTATTGTTACAACCCTTAATCGGAGAGTTGGTGATTGTCTAGTTTCATTCTATCTGCTAAACATATATAATACTTTTTAGGCCTTTCGTGAAAAACCTCCACTCATGAAAAATCATAGGGTTGCCAATTTATTTTTGGCGATTAGCAACCAATTCGTATACGTAAATTTAGCCCGATTGCATTCACCTATGAGCTTCCTGGCCAACGCGAAGCAAGTCTCAGCCCCCATATTCTAAAAACTGCCGTAGGCCAAATGAATGAGTTTGGAGAGCTCTGCCTCATTGAGCACAAATTTGCCCTGGATCTGAGTTTTGTTGAACTCCATTAATGCTTACTACGCGAGTAGATGTATGACATAGCTTAGGAAGGATTTGACTGAGGGTTGGGCTTTTTTGGCGAAGAAGGCATGGATTTTTTTGGGGAAGTCTGGGAATCGCTTCGTGAAAGCCAACTCGTTTTGGATCAAAGAATTGGCCTATGTTTAGAGCAGTATGTCTCCATTGGTCGAATACTTCTGCAAACTTTTGGACAGACTCATCCAAAGTTCTTCCTTGAGATTGAGCTAAGGTTGAACCTTCTCAGTCTCCATATTCTACTTTTCGCTGTCCTGCTCCAAACTCTCAAACAGCTGCTTCGAGGCAATCCGTTCTTCGATGGGCGAACCAACATAGTCAACAAATGTGAGGTTTTCTCTGATCTGCCAATCCCCCTGCTCAGTCTCCTGAATAATGGCCTCCGAACGAATCCTGCCATGACTGTTGGGATTATGACTATTGGGGTTGAGGTTTTAATTCTATTTATTTATGAAGGTGAGTGCACTTATCCTATTTACAGAGTGCTTGCCTTCAGATTCGAATCTTTGGTCCAATGCGTTTTACTATATTTTGCATTCGTTGATCGAGGGCTAGAACTATTTTGGACGCACCTCGTTGTACTCAGAATCCTACTAAAAGTTGGAGTTTGATACTTCGGCGATGCTTAGGGGCAGATTGGCGGCAGTCATGGTGTTCTTTCTGGAGTGCTGCCTGAAAATAAGCCTGCGGTTGCACACAAAGGCAAGGATGAAGCCCCTGAAATCCTAAAGCGAGACGACGTTGGGCTGCTGCAGCTCAGACCTGGCAACAAGCTCCTTAAAAACGCGAGTAAGCAAAGCATAGGAAGGCTTATTCTTGAAAAAGAAGCAAGCCTCCACAACCTTCTTATTGAAATACTCGTTATCCATGACAATTTTGTTGGGGTTGTCGATATTGCTCTCTTGCTTGAGCAGGGAGGAGAATATTTCCCGGTAGTGCACTTCTCCTATCACCTCGACTACCTCTGAAAAGGGCACACTGTCCTTTTCCACGAAGTTGAAGTAGTTTTCGAGGATGTACTCTATTGAGTGCTTTTAGAGCAGCAGGATTTGGTAGAAGAAGGTGTAGGTCTACTCCTTCGTCAGCTTTTGGTCCAGGTCTCCGTCCAGCTGACTGCACTTGAAACGGATCTCTGAAATTATCAGATCTCTCAGCTCCTACAAAGCATTGGTCTCAGCCACCTTGAAACCTACCTATTTCTCGTATCGTTTCAGCTACTTTTCGATGCTGCGGGAGTGCTATTACTTTGCCTACTAATTACATTACTCGGGAAGCATTTCTTCGCTCTATAGTCTTATCGCGTGCTCTGTAGGGTTGAGTACCATGGGGCTTTAACTTCCAAAGTATTCCTTCAAAAACAGCAAATACTCTTTCTGGGAAATGGTATTTTCTCCACGACTGATCTCCTAAAACAACTTTTGTAGCTCAGACGCATCAGAATCGATATCCCTGCCCTAGATGAAGCTCAACCCCAAATTAACCGTCCCCACAAACTCCTCTCTAGTCATAGCTTTTTGCTATGCATGCAAATAGTTCTTAGTTTTGGCATATCGAGCAATACTCTTCTCGCCGGCATACCTCTCTAAGAAGTAGCTAATCTAAGTAAGAGCAGTCTTACGAGTTCTTATAGTTGCAGATTCCTGTACTTGTTCTTGCCGAAAGCCAGCATCTCCATCAACTCCACACTCACCTCGTAGTCTTTGTACTTGAAGACCGAGATGAGCATCTTTCGGATCTAGTCGGCGTAGAACAGATGGTCTGGGTTGGCGAAGGTGGCGATCATGTTGCCTGTGGTCACTCGCAGACGCACGGCCAGGCTGTAGTCTTGGTATTTGTGGACTGGCATAGAAATAGGGGTATATAAACAAAAGAATATATACTGGACGCAAGGTAACTGATTGTGCAAACATACAGACTAACATAAATGGATTGGGTGGTCTTGAGGTCTTAGTTCACCCTGAATCCACACTTGGAGGAATACACAAAGGGTCACTATGGAGAGTACAAAAGGGTCAATTAGCTATGCTTCTAGCTCTAAGTTAGAAGGCCTAAGTTAGATGGTCAATGTGATTAAACCCAATAATAACAAGCATGGACAATCAGCGCAAAGACTGGCGTATGCTATTGCCCACATTATCCACTACCGCCGGCGGCTCCCCCAGCGCAGACTGCTCCTCCTCCACCGCCAGATCCTTCCAGTTGTTCCACCTCCAGTCCAGCTCCAGCACCAGGGCTGGACAACTCAACAGCCACGTCACCACAGCCACGGCAGTCAGGAAGTTGTTCAGAGTCACGCAGCTGCATTCTATATCACACCTGAGTTACGGCTGTTCTGGAACAGGGAGAAGTTACCCGACTCTTGGCTCATTACGTTGGAGGTGATTGAGCTGTAGATCGCCATCGAAAATTGGAAGCAAAGGGCCATTACTGTGTTGAGATATGCAGAGCTGGTGAAAAGGGGGCTGATGTTGGGGTTGAAGTTCATGAAAATGGAATACCCACTCATAAGCAGCGACAGCACTCCCGCCGCGATGAAGTAATTGGCTTCTGCGGTGTAGACCGTGGAGAAGGGATAGGTTGGGGAGATGACTAAATCGTTGCCGAGTTTGACTGTCATTGCGCCTGCTGAGTGTGGCCAAAAGTACCGATGATTTGCAGCACAGAGACGACAATCACTATGATATTGCAGCCAATGATCGTACTTTTATTCATCTATTATAAACACCCAAAGGGATTACCAGCCCAACCCAAACTAAGACTACTACTGACCTGGACACACTAAGGCAGCGCAAATCAGCCCACCCTTAACATAGCACCCTTCATTGCCGCAACCTGCACTCCATAGCCTCAGTGATGACCACAACCCACTCTTACAACAATAGTGGCCAAACAAGCAGGACAGTGTGCGAATTCAAGTCCAGTTCAGAAATCAATTGATGGCTTAGTGTATGAGATGGGCCAGGGGCACCTCACTCTCCCTCTTCCTGCTCTCCACCAGCAAAGCCTGGATCTCCTCCTCCAGGGCGCTGCGGATCTCGTAGCTGTCACACCGAGTGCGGGAGTAGTTCAGAGCCGAAACATCGTTCAGTTCCAGGAACCCAGAAATGAAGGGGTATTTGTTGTAGACGCCCACGCGTCGGCCCAACGCGAACAGTTTGATGAAGGCTGAGGGTGGGTTTATTACCTCGTCGGTCTCGTTTATCACTAAAAGCACCTTTGAAAAGTACTTGGTTGTGGGCTATTGCTAACGGTGGGCGGAGTTGTTTCGCAGCAGATTCTGGGTAGAGAATTGGGTACCTCATAGGAGATGAGTGGTACGGTTTGGCCGTTGACTATCAGGGTCAACTTTTTCTCAAAGAGGAAGTAGTCTTTTATGAACTATTTAAAGGATACCGTTTTATCGGATTTTTTGCAGATGAGGTCTTTATGGCTGATTTTGAGTTCAGGCGTCTTGTCCTCCTCCTTGGTCATAGCGCCGACATAAAACATGAGTGCCATGGGCTCAAGCTTTTCAAGGTCGATCTTGTAGTGTTTGAGGAAGTAGGAGAGAGTGCGGTTTTAGTGGCGCACCAGCTCATAGACCAAGGTCTGGAGGTGCAGGACTTGGCGGTCGATGCCTTCGTTGGTGAGCAGGTAGCTGTGCAGCATGCCGTCTTCGAACAGCTGGCAGATCAGCACCTCTTTGCCCAGTCGGAACAGCCCATTCTTCAGATCGAAGCCCTCGTCATTCGGCTCACACTTGTACGAGAAGACAAGGTTCTGGAGTTGTTCCTTGCTCAAGCAGACCCCAGTAGCCTCGCATTTGAGGTACTCCTTCTCAAAGAAGCTGGCCAGTTACTTATTCTTGCTAACCATTTTCTCGCAAACTAAGTCGATGTGGACCTCTTTGTGTCTCTGCGGGGACATCAAAGTGAGAGCGTTGATGAGCAGTCCCAGTCCCTCAAAGGGGGTGCAGATTGAGCGTGCAGCATGGACGATGTTTTGGGTCGAGGCCACCAGAAGATTGTTAGGGTTGCGTTGCTAAATGGGCTCCGATTTGGGTCTCTACTGCGGTTGGAATTCGAATTTGCACTGTGAGCAATAACGCGAGACGTTGGCCTACAGCTCGACCTGCGAAGCTATTCTCTGCTCAGTTTAGCGATGCGACAGTTTGGGCTCGGAAAGGGTGAGGGTTATGAATTAATCCGTGCATCTGAAATTCGCCAAATTGACGAACCCTCCAAAAATGAAGATAGTATTTTTATAGATGTTGGCTGTGAAGTTGGCCCTTGGACGGAAAGATGAGCGGTTTTCGACGATGAGCTCAGTCCACTGCAAAGTTACGATATCGAAGGCCCAAATGTCGTTGAAAAGGGTGGGAGTTTTCTTGATTGAAAGACCTTCACCTCCGATAATGATCAGCATTTTACCTCTGTAGTCAACACTGGAGTGGCCTGTCCGAGGATTGGGCTTCCTGGTCGAGACCTCAAGTTTAGAGACGGCCAAAGAAGGTATGTGGTCAGTCTTCAATTCCCCCTCAAACCTCAATTTGTAGACATCATTGGAAAACTTGGCATCCTCTCCCTCCCCCCACTCCCCTCCAAAGGAGTAGACCTAATTGCCAAAAGCAGTCATGGTGGCTCCGATTCTGGCCTCTAACTTGCCCTTGATTTCCTTGATCTGGTGCCAGGCCACAGTCTCCAGGTCGAGCAGCCAGAACTAGTCAACAAAATGTTCCTGCGGGTTGGAGCCCCCATAGACCAGCATATACTTGTTGTAGATGAGCACTGCGATGTGACTCTCCCTGGGAGGGATGGGGTTCTTCTGCTCCAGCTTGCGCCAGGAAGGGTTAGGTCCGGTGAGCTTGACCTGGATCAGGTCGCTAGTGAGCTAGATAAGGCCAACAATGCGAACAAGCTACCGAACTCGGTAGAGTTGAAGAAGAGAGTACCTCTTGGTTTATGCACCCCCCGTAAATGTACAGGCAGTCGTGGTAGAGGGTGCAAGAGTGGCTCTCACGCATCTACGGCTGCACCGCCAGGTTCAGTGCATCCCCATCCAGTGTGTCGCAATCCACTTTGTAGACTCCCTCCCGGGTCACCTCACTGTGGTTGCCGCCGAACAGCAGCAGCCGGCCGTCATGCACCACAGTCGTGTGACCCCACCGTTTTGTTGGCTGGTTCTGCTTGCGAAGGTGCACTACCCATCGTAACTTTTTGAAGTCCGTGCTTTCTTGCCCTGCTTACATACCTTTTCAATATTTTTATTAACTTTTGATTAGCTGCCCACTTATCACCTCTCTGGCTTTAGAATAAAATGGACGCAGCACCAGAGATTTGCCCTTTTTTGTTTGTTCGCTCATTTTATTGATTGCCGCTCTAACTTTCAAATGCTTGGAATTGGCTCAAAATCGACTTTTTTTGTTACCTTCATATCTCTTTACTTTACCTGTGTTAGAATTAAAAAAGCTGATGCCTTTCTACCCCATAAAACCCTAAAAAACTTTAAGTAACGTCGAATACCCGAAAGACCAAAAAAGACGTAAAATCAGTCAAATTGTTTCAAAATGGCCCAAATTTCTTAAAACTGGCATCTCTGCAAAGACAAATTGACCTCAATTTCAAAAAACTCATTTGTAGACATTAGCTATAGTGCAGAAGGCAAGATCAATCAGCCTGATTTCAGCGATTGATTCAAAGCCAATACCAAAAGCACCCTTTTGGATTGAAATGTCATTAGTCAGGTTTCAAAAAAGTAATTGCCAGATCAAATCATCTCAGCTGCTTCTTCGGCTTTTATCTTACTTGAAAAAGCGGTCTAAAAAGTCTTCATAAGTGTTTTCAATATTTGGCTGTCTTGCATTTTCAGGAGGTTGAGCTTTTTGACCCAAATGTGAGTTTTACGGTTGTTTTTGCTCTTTGTTTTTCTAGCTTTTTCCCTTTTTATCGAACAAATAGTCGAAACTGTTCACAGAATTGCTAGGAATGGCTTTCCGAGAGATTTAGACAGATTTTTAGTGCAACTTCTGCTTCAAACAGTCTTTCGACTCAATTTACTTTTGAATCTACTAAACTCGTGCGAAAAGCCAATCGTCTGATGACTACACAGAAACAATGCCTTCTTTCTTACATGGCTAAACATTTCTTGGCTTGACCTAAGTCACACGGTTTTCATATTGATTGATCCCCTTACTTTTCTAGTCCGTCTTCTCTTCCAACGACTCCTCAATTTTGATGACCTCTTTGTCCCTAGCTTTTTCCCTCGACTTGTGATACTGCTGATAGGGCTATTTGGGTTGCTGGAGTTGGGCCTCCTGGACAAGCATTTTGCCGATCTGAAACTCAAGATCCTGGAGCACGCAGCCCAGAGTGGTATAGATTTGGCTGAAGTGGGCGAACATGAAGGTGATGTTGGAGTCGTTGGCTGATGCCGTCTTGTACATCTAGAGGTAGGTATTTCGGTACATTATTGGTTTATAATTTGGCAGAGTATTCAATTCACAATAGTTTGGTCAATTTTATCTGCCAAGTGGCTACGAGTTGAAGATGCTGTTGTTTGAGTGGTTTGATTGAAGTTATTCTTGTAAAGACAAACGAATTCAAACTCTGAAACTCTTCATGAAGCCAATCAGAATCTTACCTCTTATCTTCAGCACAAGTCCATCTCAACTCTACCCTGAATCCAACGTCAGATTTAACCCATTTCATTTAGTCTATTGCAACATTACATTATAAATCAACATTTCACATGGGTATTCTCCTTGGAAGACTCCTCCTTGCTCTCCAGTTCCAGCACTATCTTCCTCAGAATCTTAAAAATTTCAGTAGGTCCTTTCAAGGTCCCATTCAGCAGCTTCGGCATATTGAGTTCCTTCTATTTGCCTCCACTCAGCTCCCATAGCTTCTTACCCCACAGTAGGTAGCTCTGGGACTCAGTCATCAGCTGAATGGCTTTGTTGGATAAACGAAGCAGGTACCCGTTGTTAAGCCTCTGCACTTTGCGGACAATAACGGGCGGTTTGCCTGCAAACTAGCTAACAATCTCATCCAAAACGTTAAATCTCCTCTCTTTGCTCATAAGCAGATACTTGAGTTCACTCTCATGAGCCTCCTCTTCGTAGTTGTTGCTCAATGAGCAAAGGATGTAGTCACCATCGCATCTCTTGTAGATGGTCCTGACGCCTTTCTCGACGATTCCCACTGAGTTGTTGGCCAGTTTGTAGTAGAATGTGTCCTCAAGGATCTACTCGAACTCGGTTACGTAGTCTTTGACCAAGGGTTGCTGCTGGATTGCGGCTGATTTGGCCACCTGGGTGGTGCTGAGGTGATGAGACAAGTTGAGGTCTTTCTTGGTGGGTGCCTTTTTGGAGCAAATGGCAGGCAATTCCTTGAGTATGCCCTGTCCCAGCTTCATGAAATCACTGGTCAGTATCTCATCCAGTGTCGGTCTGTCGGCTGGATTCCTAACAAGTATCTTCTGGATTAGGGCAATCCCTTCATTGGGAGTGTTCATGGTTTTGGGGATGGAGTAAGAGCACTCTTTGATCTTTTGGTAGGTGGTGTTGGCGTCTTAGGTTTCGAAGGGAGGGATTCCGAAGTAGAGAGTGTAGAGGATGACTCCCACACTCCAAATGTCTACTTAAAAGTTGTAGCCTCTCCCGTCTAAGACCTAAGGAGCTATGTAGTTTGGGGTACCACAAACTGTTCTTTTGCACTCACGAGCGAACTCCAATTTGGTTGCAAGTCCAAAATCACCGATTTTGATGTTGAACTTGGCATCCACGAAAATGTTGCCTAGTTTGAGATCACGGTGGATGATCTTTTGGCTATGGATGTACTTCAAGCCCGAGACAATGCCAAACATAAACGATTGTATCTCAGGGGTGGTGAAATTGCTCCTGACTCGAATGAGCTCATTCAAAGACTGATTCTAGCAGAGCTCCAAAAAGATATACACATTCTCCTTATCTTCGAAGCAGTTGTAGAGTTCGACCACGTTGGGATGGTGCAGTGCTTTGTGGAGTTTGATCTAGTTCGCGAGTCTGAGTCTCGTGCGGTGGGTCTTGAGTTCCTCCTTGAGCACGATTTTGGTTGCAGCCTTTTTGTGTGTCTCAGTGTTCTCAGTAATGAAGCAATTGGCAAAGCCTCCTTTGCCCAGAAGCCCACATTTGAGATACTTGCGCACAATTTCAGTGCCATCGATCCTCCTCACATGTTCGTAGAGGGTGTTGGTCTCCTCCACCTTCTCCTTGGCAGCCCGGGAAGTAGTACGCTTATGCTTGCTGATACTCATTTTCTATAATTTAAACAACGATGGAATAAAGCAATAACTTATATCAGAGATGGGGGCAGTAAAAAATATTTTGGAGGGTTCTGCAGCCAGTTGTGTGGGATTGAGCAGTTGTCTGCAGAAGAGGATGTGTGGCAGGAGGAGAAGGTCCAATACTGTGTTTTATTTACACTTAATTTTTGAGATAACCGGACTATGAAGAAATAAATGACAGTCTTGGCCTAACGAAGAAAATGGCTGAAGTAGCTCCAACGCCTCAATTTCAAAAACTACACAGATGAGTAACTCACATACACCTTTCACTGGCAGCTGCTGGTCAAGGGCTGGCTTGGCTGGAAGGTGCTCATGCTCATCATTGATCTCTACTTCATCGGAGAGTGCTATCTCTGGCTTGCCTTTGAAAATTTCTACAATGTGGGGCTCACCACCGCCTTGCCTATCAACATAGTCCTTCTTCTCATCCTTTTCACCAATATCGTCTTTCGAATCTTTATGACCCCACGTCTCCCCTCACAACTGGTCCAAGGCCTGCAGAAAAGGAACCAAACCTTGCTAATGATCTAGCACTACATCCGCTACAACCTCAACGGGTGGGAGGCCGCCATCGACGTCCTCTTCTTCATCAGCTTCCTCCTGCCCTACGACTCCGCCAAATATCTCCACTTAGTCTACACCTTCAAATTCATCATCCTGCGCACTCTGGCCACCTAAATATACTCAGCCATCCACACCATCACCTCTCTGCGGGTCATCTACCATCTACTTGTCCTCTTCGTCCTTATCCTCTACCTCTCCCATTTCCTCGGCTGCATCTTCTATGCCATCGACCAGATCTTGATCGATTTGCAGTTTTTCGGAGACCCAGCCCTCAATCCCAACTGTAACCCTCTCCTAACTCAGTATACTATCAGACCGTCTCACTCACATACACACCAATCGAGATGCTATCCTAGTACGGGAAGTACATAATGGCGCTCTACTTCGCCAACGGACTGGTCACCACCATCGCCTATGGTGACATCGTCGGCCGCAACTACATCTAAGATGCCTATATCGCCATTCTGATGATAGTCAGCACGATCATTGTTGCTTTTCTGCTGGAAGAGTTTCTCATCATGCTCAAAGATAACAGTTTTGAGGTGTTTGAGATTATGTAAGTGTGTGGGTAGTCAGCAAAAAGTTCAGACATCTGCGTCTCGCGATGAAGCTCAAGAAAGTGCCGACCTAACTGCAGCTAAGGATACGCAACTTCATCTTCTACATCGAATACTACGACAAATTCAAAAACCCCTCCTAAATCGTCCAAAAACTGAGCAACAAGATGCAACTTGACCTCTATTAGTCCGGATATGGACCTCAGCTTGCCCCCATCCTGAAGCCTTTGGGGCTGGACAACATCCGGACTGTCTGCAGATATCTCAAGGAAGTCACCTACCAACCCTAGTTGGATATTTTTACTGTAAGTGTGGTTGTACTCAGCCCTAGCCCAAGGAAAGGACCAAAGATAGCAGTAGCTAGCATTCGCATGGGTTTTAAATTTAAAGAACCAGCTATATCTATGTCTTGAAGGGCAAGGCACTCCAATATTTAGCTTGGAATGCTTCCTCGAAAGAGTTCAAAATTGACTAAGCTATCAAAAGCATCAACCTTTTTGAATTCTTCACTGAAACTTGCGTTCGTTTTGGCCTCAGATCTAAAACCATCCTAAAGTGTGTAACCCTCTCTCGCGATGACTTATCTGTCTTGCTGAGCGAAGACAGCCACACTCACAAACGAGTGAAACAGTAAAAGTAGCAACTTCTGAGTTGCTGCATAGATCGCTCTCGTTTCCAAGATGCCTGTTCAATCTGCCGCAATTCAGACCACTCTATTTTCAACTGCCCTGAGATCTTCTTCGTTGTTGATTACAATATCGCATAGGCCTACAAAATTGACGAAGTTTTGAGGGAGAAAAGTAATCCACGAAGACCAAAGCAAAGGAAACACACAAAAAGCTAGAAACATTACAATACCTTGCATTTTAGCGTTGTGCTTGAAAAGTTGAACTTTTTGTCACTGTTTTAAGGTCAGCAGTAGCCTCAATAGCACTAAAATACTCAGGATATTGCCGTATCCTTGATCAAAAAAATGTTGAAAGACATCTGCGAAAAGACCTTGGCACTCGATTTGTCATAAGATGATGCTTCAGCTGACTCTTGTTACGACTAAAACGGCCTCGATCCATTGTGGAGTCTGTAGTGATCATAGGTTCAATTTTATTCAATGTGTTGTAACAAATGCAAAACAAAGTAGGTAAGCACAATCACTAATTCTCTGTAATCTGCACACTCAAAGGTTTATTCCAGAAACAGCTGGTACTCTAGTCCTTAATCTGGACAAGATGGTTGCCAATCATGAGCTCCAGCTGACTCTCCGCACATGGAAACCTCCATTCCTTCTAGATCTGCACGAAGGTGCCATAGGTTGGGTTTCTGTTGCGGAGGAGCAGATTGTTCTTTGAGAAGATTAGCTCACAGTGGTCATTGCTCAATAGCCTTTCGTTCAGCTTTAGGTCGCTGTTGGCGCCTTTGCCGATTTTTATGGTCTAGCTGTAATCGAAGTTGATGATGAACTCTCGAACTTTGTTGGATTCCTCGTTGATGTAAGTAAGCACTACAAAGGGCGGATGCACAAAAGTGTCGCTATAAATCACATACTTTTTGCCTTTGTGAAGCACTGTTTTGTCTATCTTTGTTTTGCAGACTTCGCAACTCAAGTCATACTCAAAATACTCGTAGCAATCAGAGGCCTTGGTTTTGGACCTAGAAGTAATCCAGTTTTTGAGGCAGTAGTAATGACTAAATTTGACTGAACCTGAACATTTGCATATACTTAAAAGTGGGTTGCTGGAACTTGAATCTTTTCCGTAGCAGTATCGGCAAAATTAACAGTTTTAGAGGTCTAGTCCAAAACTAGACAGAGATTAGTTTTTGTTAAGACTTTTTTCAGGGAAGTTGCGACTGTATTTCAGAAAAGGTGATTGTTGTAATCTACGACTGTTGAGAAGATTGAGGTTAATACTTTCTCTAGGGTCAACATCTGAAACAGTTTTGAGATTTTCCTCCCATTCCTCCAAATCACTATAATTTCTGCAAACCTTCTTTAACTCAAACTGCGTATCTCCCAACCTGATGATATTGCCTTCACTGAGAGAAATAGCTTCATTCTGCGCCACATTTTTCCACACCTTCTCAGCCCCCGCATCAATCTTCTTGAACTTCAGTATAGTCTCAAGCTATGTCTCTTAGTGGCTAATCTAATACTGCCGACTACTATAACTGCTCCTTCTAGCGTACTTTATCTGATGGTCATTCTTGCTGATGAACGAAGGGTAGACCAAACACTCCGAATGCTGCTGTTTGTAGTCTCTGTGGAAATTGAAGATTTCGTGCGAGGGGGGTTGGACTGCTATTTTGATGGTGCTGCTGGTCAGCAGATTGCCCATTGGGTTGGAAATTAATAATTAACGAATAACTATCAAACAATTTAAATATGTAGTTATTGGATATTTTATAATAACACATTGCTGTTCAGTGGCTGGCTTTGTTTGGAATTTAGTATTTTGCTCTCTTTTCTTCCCAAACTGTAACCAAAGCTGGATATATTGTGAGACATTAATAGACCTTAAGCCAACCACTAATGGGGCTATGGAAGGCACCAATAGGATGACAGCCAGTGTCAAATCATCCCAGTTTAACCCTTGGATACAACTCTGAGTTATAATTATATTGAATCGCGATGCACATGAATAAATTTAATAGCTACTCTTCCCTCAAATCGTAGATAGACTAGCCCGACAACCCTTAAAACGCCTTCACCAAGCTGCTGAGCATTCCCAGCGACCCACAAGCCATAAGGGAGTGCAAAATGTTGCTGGACTCTATGAAGTAATAGGCCCAGTTTTAAAAAAACGTCATCAAGAAGAACTTTGACTAACACATCCCGAAGCATGTTCGGCTAGACCAATAGAAACAGCAAAATTTCAGCAACTATCGTATTTTTTGTGATATTCAGAGAGGCTGCTCAGCTACTCAAAGAGGAAGAAAGACACCCAAGATTATTAAAAGAGGACATGTGGCAAATTTACAACGCAAGTCAAGAAGAGCCATCTCAAGACTCTTAGAGGTTTCATCTAAGACAAGAAAACCCGAATGCTCACTGAAGAAAGCAAGCAAACCTCAAAGTACCCATTGGATCATTCAGTGACGTCTACATTGAGTATGTGCTCAAAGACGAGAGAATGAGGCAGAAGCTCTTCGATGAGGCCATACTGCTTTAGCGCCTGAACTACATCAAAAGGGAGCAGATGACCGATGAT
>Ga0316217_10005220_pt1 | contig 13597 bp, 11 predicted proteins | sample 1anoAmetaG_FD_203633 | JGI IMG/M metagenome (GOLD analysis project Ga0316217, IMG submission 203633) | Freshwater microbial communities from Trout Bog Lake, Wisconsin, USA - 1anoA | ecosystem: Environmental > Aquatic > Freshwater > Lake > Hypolimnion/Profundal zone | place: USA: Wisconsin...
TGGCGGCAACCATCGGCCTAGTCCCCCAGGCGCCGGGGCAGCCAACCCCGCCCTCCACCGCCAGCAGCGCGCTTCCAGCCGAAATCGTGCCGGGCAGCCCGCTGGCGGAGGTGGTCAAATTGCTGCAGGCCGGCGTGGATACCTCTACCATCAGGAGCTTCATTCTTAATTCGCAAAGCGCGTTCAACCTGGATACGGATGAAATCCTGTTTCTGAAAGACGTGGGCGCGCCCAACGACCTCATCAACGCGATGTTGGATCGCGACAAGGCATTGTATGCCGCCTCGGTGACACCCACACCGGCACCCGTCCCCGAACCCACGCCGGCACCCGTTCCGGCGCCGGACGACGGCACTCCCAGCTCCCCGGATGTTGCGCCGCCATCACCGGACGTGACCCTGGATTCGTTCAATGACACCTTGGCGCCGTACGGTTCATGGGTAACTGTGGAGGGCTACGGCCGATGTTGGCGACCAACCACGGTGGTCTATGATTCAAGCTGGAGCCCATACTGCGACCGCGGCAGTTGGGTCTATACGGATTACGGTTGGTATTGGGATTCGGATTACGCGTGGGGTGTGACCTTCCATTACGGCCGCTGGTTCCGCAGCCCGCGGATCGGCTGGTGCTGGTGCCCGGACACCGTGTGGGCGCCTTCGTGGGTGATTTGGCGATCCGACGAGCAATACTGTGGTTGGGCGCCATTACCGCCATTTGCCATTTTCACCCCGGGCATCGGATTCCTTTACCGGGGCGCGCAGGTGGGACTGGAATTCGATTTTGGACTGGAGCCCGATTGCTTTGTGTTCGTGGCATCAGGCCATTTTTGCGACCGGCATCCGCGTTCCTTCCGCGTACCTCAGCAGCACGCCGCGCAGGTCTTCCGGCAGACCAGAGTGGTCAATAATTACAGCGTTAACAACCATACCATCGTCAATCGCGGCATTGGGGTGGAACGTATTGCCAGTGCGGCGCATCGGGTGATTGAACCGGCGCAGCTTAGCACGCTGCCCAACGCCGGCCGCCAGGGCTGGCGCGGGGAGGGCTTCCAACGGACCTTGCGTCCAGCGGCGGCATATAATAATTCCGCGCTAAACGATCATGCCGGCCTCAATTTCAACCCCGGCGCCGCCGCAAGCGGCAATGGCCAGCTTCGCCACGGTCCGGAAATCCACAACAACCAGAGCAGCGCGGGGACGACCCTCCATCGCGAAAATACCGGCCAGAGCGGGATGGGCACACAGCCTGGCACAACCTTGGGCGGCCATCAAACCGAGTCTGCCCGCACACCGTTTCAAAGACAGCCTGGCCACCCGGGAGTGATGACGCCCAACGAAGGCATCCTGCAGCGTGGGGCATTGCCAGCGCAGCCTCATCCTTTGGTCCCCTCGGAACCACCGCATTTGGACGCGCATCCAAATAATAGCGAGCCCCAGGTGCATTTTAACAACCAGCCGGCCCCGTCGCCCGGGCCGGCGCCAAGCCAGGTGCAGCCACACACTCCGGCCAATGTTCCGTCCGGCGCGCCGAACAATGGCAATAACAACGGCGCCAACAAGCAGAACCAGAATCACTGACCAGCCCGAACGCCTGGGGAAAATAAGCGGAGAGGCACAGACGTCACGCCCGTGTTTTTGTGCCACGGCGTTTTTGCTTTTGCCGCATCGCCATCGGTGGCAACCTTTTGGCGTGGGAATCAGCCTGCAACAATTCGAGCGGATGAAAGCGCGCCTGGATGGCAAGACGCCCCGCGACGCCGCGGCGATGACGCCGGCCATGCGACGCTCCCTGCGCGTACCGCAGACAATTCTTGGCATCGACCCGTCATTGCGCGGTACCGGCTACGGACTCATTCGCACGGGCAACTCGCGCCCGGTAGCCGTGGCCCACGGCACCATTGCCTGTCCGAAAGACTGGGCGCGCTCCCGCTGCTTGGCCATGATTTCACAGACGCTACGCGGCTTGCTGCTGGAACATCAACCGGAAGTTTGTGTGGTGGAAGGCCTCTTTTTCGCGCAAAATCTGAAGACAGCCATCATCATGGGCGAGGCGCGCGGCGCGGCGCTCGCAGCGGTCGGAGAAAGCGGCATGGAGATTTTTGAAATGGCCACGCGCAAAGTGAAACAGGCCATCGTGGGCTATGGCGCGGCGCAAAAGATCGCCGTCGCCAAAATGGTGCAACGGATGCTCGAATTAGCCGAACTGCCCGCGCCCGACGCGGCGGACGCACTGGCGTTGGCGCTGGCCTACACGCAGGCGCAGGGAAGGTTCAGCTTGGGCGCGGCGAAGAGAATTTGAAAATGCGAACGTTTAACATCCAACATCCAATGAAATCCGCGCGCCTGAGTACTTCGAGGTTCGGCGTTGAAGGTTGAAGGTGGAAGGTTTCCCCTCTGAAACATGATCACCTTTCTCAATGGCAAGCTGGCCGAATCACTCCCCACGCAAGTTGTGGTGGACGTGAATGGCGTGGGCTATGAAGCGCTAATCCCCTTGTCGTCTTTCGACAAATTGCCGCCGCCCGGCCAGCCGGTGAAGCTGCTCACGCAACTCATCGTGCGGGAGGATGCCCAGACGCTCTACGGCTTTATGACGGCGGCGGAGCGCGATCTGTTCCGGCTGCTTATCAACTGCGTCAGCGGCATCGGACCCAAGACCGCGCTGAACGTTTTGAGCGGCATGAATGTCGTGGCCTTTCGCGGCGCGGTGGCCAATGGCGACGTCAAGGCGCTCTCCCAAATCCCGGGCGTCGGCAAGAAAACCGCCGAACGCATCGTGGTGGAACTGCGCGACAAGGTTGGCGCAGCGGGCGCGCTGGAGGCCGCCAGCGCCAAACACGCCCTGTCGCCCGACGACCAGAAAACGAATGACGCCACGTTGGCGCTCATGGCGCTGGGCTTCAAACAACTCGAGGCACACGAATCGGTGCGCGCCGCCCAGGCGATGCTGGGCGCCGCGGCCACGGTCGAGCAGCTCGTGCGCGCGTGCCTGAAAAAAGGTTGAGATGTCTGCCGCCCCCACTCCCACGCCCGACACCCGGCGCCCCAAGCGCAAAGTCAGCGGTGTGGTCATCCCGCACCAGCCCAAGTGGCATCAGCGGCTGGCAGCTTGGCTGGTGGCTTCCAGCATCCGCGCCGTGGCCGTCACGCTGCGCTATCGCTGGGAGGACCGAGCAAATCATTTCGGCGGCAGCCCATCCGGCCCGGCGATTTATTGCTTCTGGCACAACCGCTTGGCGCTGTGCATTGTCCCCTACTGGCATTACCTCCAATTGGGCAGAGTGGCGCCGGGGATGGCCGCGCTAGTCAGCGCGAGCAAAGACGGCGGGTTTCTGTCCGGCGTACTCGAACATTTTGGCGTGGAGCCGGTGCGGGGCTCCTCCAGTCGGCGCGGCGGACAGGCGATGCTGGAGCTCACCACTTGGGTGGACCGCGGCTACAGCGTTTCCATCACCCCCGATGGACCGCGCGGCCCCTGCTACGAGGTGCAGGAGGGCGCGCTGTCGCTCGCGCAGTTGACCGGCCTGCCTATCGTGCCTTTTGCTTGCAATTTGGGTTGGAAAATCCGCTTGAAAAGCTGGGACCAATTTCAAATTCCGCTGCCATTTTCACGCTGCAAAATGATTTTTGAACAGCCCATCCGTGTGCCCCACGAGGCCACGGACGCCGAGCGCGAAGCCATCCGCCAGCGCTTGGAATTAGCTTTGCGCGCCATCACCATTGATTAAGCGAAGGCCCCCGCCGCGTGCCCCCATCCCGCGGACCATGGGCTGGAAAGCAAACGATGCCGGTTGGAATACAAACCAAAGAACCATGATCGCCCGCGTCAGCCTCGAGATCGCGCTGCGACGGGAATTCGACTACGCCATCCCGCCAGACTTGGCAGGCCAGGTGGACGTAGGGAGCCGCGTGCAGGTGCCTTTCGGTCCGCGCAAAATCCTGGGGGTGGTCACGGCGGTGGCGGAGCAATCCGGCCAAGTGAACCTCAAGCCCATCCTCAAAATCATCGGTGCGCAGACCCTGATCACGCCCAAGGTACTCAAGCTGGCGCGCTGGATTGGCGAATACTACTGCTGCGCACCCGAAACCGCGCTGAAATCCGTTTTGCCCGAAGCCGTCCGCAATGAGGACGCAAGCTGGCGGGAACGGTTGTTCGTGCGCGTGCTGCCGCTGAGCGGCGAATTTCCCAAACTGCCCAAGCGGCAGCAGGACGTTTGGAACCTCCTTGCGGAACGCCGGGAGATCTTGCTCTCGGAACTGGTCGAGCTGGCCCAAACCACGGCGGCCACCGTCCGCAAACTGGAAGACCGCGGCCTGATTGACATCACCTCCGAAGTTTCCGAGCGCGACCCTTATGCGCGCGAGCACATTTTGCCCTCCCAGCCACTGGTACTCAACCCGGAGCAAGTCACCGCGCTGGCACAAATCACGCGCGCGATGGATGCGCCATCCTCCATCCTCCATCCTCCATCCTCCACTTTTCTGCTGCATGGAGTCACGGGCAGCGGCAAGACGGAAATCTACCTGCAAGCCCTCGCCCATGCGTTGGAGCAAGGCAAGGGCGCCATCGTGCTGGTGCCGGAAATTTCCCTGACTCCGCAGACAGTCGAGCGGTTCAAGGCGCGGTTCAGTTCAGGCAAAGTGCAGACGCTCGTGGCGGTGCTGCATTCGCACTTGAGCGCCGGGGAACGCCATGATGAATGGCACAAAATCCGCCAGGGCCGGGCGCGCATCGTGATCGGCGCGCGTTCGGCCATTTTCGCGCCGGTCGAGCCGCTGGGCCTCATCGTCGTGGACGAGGAACACGAGTACACCTACAAACAGGAGGAGGCGCCCCGCTATCACGCCCGCGACGTGGCCGTCATGCGCGGACGGATGGAAAACGCGGTGGTGGTGCTCGGCTCGGCCACGCCGTCGCTGGAGAGTTTTTACAATTGCCGGCGCGGAAAATTCACCCTGCTGGAACTGCGGCAGCGCGTGGACAACCAGAAAATGCCGCGCGTCCGCGTGGTGGACATGCGGCAGACCCGGCGCGATGGGAAAGGTCCGCCGGTGTTTTCGCCACAGCTGAAAGAGGCCATCACCCAGCGGCTGGAGCGCAAGGAACAGACGATTCTGTTTCTCAACCGGCGCGGGTACTCCTCCTCGCTGATTTGCGAAAAATGCGGCCACGTGTGCGGCTGTCCGAACTGTTCCCTGGCGCTGACCTATCACCGCTCCGGCCAGGTGCTGCGCTGCCATATCTGCGGCTACAGCGAACAGGTGCCGGCAGTTTGTCCCAACGAAAAATGCCGGAACCCCGGCATCCGCTATTCGGGGCTGGGCACGCAAAAGGTTGAGGAGGTGCTGGGCAAATTATTTCCCCAGGCGCGCATCCGGCGCATGGACGCGGACGTAATGAAGCGCAAGGACGATTACCGCCAGGTGCTCGGCGACTTTCGCACCGGCAAAATAGACATCCTGATCGGCACGCAGATGATCGCCAAGGGGCTGCATTTTCCGAACGTGACGCTCGTCGGCATTATTTTCGCGGACATGGCGCTCCATATGCCGGATTTCCGGGCGGGGGAGCGCACCTTCCAACTGCTCACGCAGGTGGCTGGCCGCGCCGGCCGCGGCGACGTCGAGGGGGAGGTTTTTGTGCAGGCGTTCACGCCGTTTCATCCCGCCATTCAATACGCCCGGCGGCATGACTTCCTGGGCTTCTACGAACAGGAAATGGAATTCCGCGAGCAGTTGAAATATCCGCCCGCCGGCCGCGCCGCGCTGCTCACGCTCAAGGGCCGCAATGAGGACAAGGTGAAATTCTCCGCCGAATACGTGAAACGGGAAGTGGAAGCCAAAGCCCTTGCCGCCAAGAGCGAGACCGCCCCAGACGAAACGCCCGCACCCGTCAACCCCGGGATCTCAGACCTGATGGTCACCGGCCCGGCGCCGGCGCCGCTATTGCGGGCGGAGAATTATTATCGCTACCACATCCTGCTGCGGACGCGGGCCATGAGCCGCTTGAGCCAGTTGCTGGCGCAACTCACCGCCACGCTCACGTTGCCGGAGGATGTCACCCTGGCCGTGGATATTGATCCGGTGGACATGGGGTAAATGACGAATGACGAATGACGAATGAAACCTCGCGTTCTTCGAGTCCATTCGTCATTGGTCATTCGGGATGGCTATTGCTTCTCGTATTCGCCCTTGCCCAGGCGCTTATAGACTTTGAAACCGGCCTTCTTGGCATCTGTCACCGACAACGGCTTGAGTTTGTGCGGCGTGGTAAAGGTAGAAATGATCTTGCGCACCGGTTTCTTGCAGGCCGGACATTTCTCCAACGGTGGCGCGGACAGCGGACGCTTCAAAGTAAAGTGACCACCGCAAATCTTGCATTCACCCTCGCACAATTCGTATTCGTATAGCGGCATGGAGCCAATTTACACCATGATGCACCCAACGCGCAATCAATCGGCGTCCGCGTCCGGAAGAAAGCGGTAAAGTGTGTTATACAGCCGCATTCGGGGTTGGGTGCTTGGGTTCATGGACGAGCTGCGGAGGCCCGCAATCTCCAGAAGTTCGCAGCACACCGCTGGTTCCCCCACGTGCTGCGCGCCGGGACGGCCCGCGGTCCGCCGGCTTCGGACCGCGACCGGTCTCTCGGTCGCAGCACTCTGGATTCACGCACAGGCTCCAGAGGTTCGCCGCACGCTGCTGGTTCCCCCACGCGCTGCGGGCCGGGACGGCCCGCGGTCCGCCAGCTTCGGACCGCGACCGGTCCCTCGGTCGCAGCACTCTGGATTCACGCACAGGCTCCAGAGGTTCGCCGCACGCTGCTGGTTCCCCCACGTGCTGCGCGCCGGGACGGCGCGCGGTCCGTAATCTTCGGACCGCGATTGGTCCCCCGATCCCATCACGCATCAACCCTGCAACCTCTCCCGCCCCGTCCGCCATTCCGCCAGCCGCGCGCGCGCCCGGGCAATTTGTTCCGGGCTGGCATTGGACCTCTGCTCCAGCCGTCCGATGATTTGTTCGGCCCGCCGCAAATCTTTACAATGAACCGCATGGACTTCCGCCAGCTTGAACTGCAATGCAAAATCGTCCGGCCGCGCCTTGATTTGCAACTCCAGCAGTTCCACCACCCGGCCGAGACTTCCCTGTGCCAGCAAATCATCCACGGAAAGAGGCTGGGGCAGAGGGGTGGTTTTCGGCGCCACCGGTTGCGGCCGGCTCCATTCCTCAATGGAACGGCGTGCGAATTCGAGGTGGCTGGCGGGCACATGCGGCTGTTCTTGCAGCGCGCGCAGCACTGCGTGCGCCCGGCTGGGCTGGCGCAAATCCTGCGCGTACAGCCGCATCAACAGCATCGCCGCGCCGTCGTCCGCCGGATTCTTCCGCAGCAACGACTGGAGCAGCGTTTCCGCCTGGGTGAAGTTTCCCTGCTCCCGCAAGTGCGCGGCCTCAGCCAGCGGTTTGGCGGGTTTGTGGTCCGCCATTTTCACGCCGAGAAATGCCAGGGTGTGGTCCAGCGTCACAGCGTCCACTTCGCCGGACTGCTTGAGCTCCTCGCAGAGCTTGATGGCGGCGTCGCGGTGGCCGTTATGAATCAGGTGCGCGATCGCGTCCTGATGCCGCTGGACCTTGTGCGGATCTTGCGCCCGATGGTCATAAAGCGCGGGGTCCACCAAGCCCAGAAAACCGTGCGTGCCCAGTTCGGCCAGGGAACTTCGCAAAATGATCGCGATGCTTAACGGAACGATGATCAAAACTGGAATGACGCCGAAACCGGACTGCCCGAGCGTGCCGATAAAGATCGCGGACAAAAACACCACGCCCACGCACCGCAGGGCGCGGGTCAGGTGATGATCGCGTTTGCTTTCTCCCCCGACCGTATTATCTATGCCGGTCAGCCACCAAGTGCCCGCGCCAATGACAAGCAAAATGCCGAGGTCCAGGAAGATCACCCTCTGCTCACTTCTTCAAAAACGCGCTGAACAAATCTATGGGCAAAGGCAGGAACGTGGTCGTGTTGTGTTCGCTCGCCATTTCGCGCATGGTCTGGAGATAGCGCAGTTGCAGGGCGATGGGCTCTTTGGCGATCATGCTGGCCGCCTGCACCATTTTTTCGGCGGCCTGGAATTCGCCCTCGGCGTTCACGATCTTGGCGCGGCGTTCGCGCTCGGCCTCGGCCTGCTTGGCCATCGCGCGCTTCATGTTGTCAGGCAGCGCCACGTCCTTGATTTCCACCGCCGTCACCTTGATCCCCCACGGCTCGGTCTGACGGTCAATAATCTCCTGCAATTTCAGGTTGATGGCGTCGCGCTGCGAGAGCAAGTCGTCGAGGGTCGCCTGGCCCAGCACGCTGCGCAAGGTCGTTTGCGCGATCAGCGAGGTGGCCTTCCAGTAATTTTCCACCTTGATGACCGCGTCCGTCGGAATCACCACGCGAAAATAAACCACCGCATCCACCGTGGCCGGGACGTTGTCGCGGGTGATGATTTCCTGCTTGGCCACGTCTATCGTCACCACGCGCAAATCCATCTTTACCATCTTGTCCACAACGGGAATCAAGATGATAAGTCCCGGCCCCTTGGCGCCGACGAGTTTGCCCAGCCGGAAAATCACGCCGCGCTCGTATTCGCGCAAAATGCGAATGGTCTGGGGCAAAATGAAAATCGCCAGGATGACAAGAATGACGACCACGGACGCGGCCGCGCCGAACAGTTTTTGAATTGCAATGATCAGATCCATATTTTTTGTTTCTATTTGATTGAACCGTTGCCGCGTTGCCGCGGGGACACCCGCGGCAACGCTTCAACATTTTCACGTTTGCTTACGTTTTGTTGGCTGCTTTCACTTTCAAGGTCAAGCCTTGCACGCCGGTGACCTCCACGGTTTGGCCGGTTTCCACGGGCAGGTCGCTGATGGCGTTCCAAGTTTCGCCCTCAATAAACACCCTGCCCCCGGCGGAATCAATCCGCGATTGCACGGGCACCGTCTTGCCGATCATCGTGGCCAGGCCGGTTTGCGCGGGTTGGAACTGCGCGCCCAGGCCCTTACCCACGACGAAAAAGAAAAAGGCCGCCGTCACCAGCGTCCCGGAAATGATCCAGCGCAGCGATAATTCATAGCCGGGGCCGCCGTGGTTGAACAGCATCAGCGCGCCGAGGAAAAAGGCGATGATGCCGCCCGTCGTCAGAATCCCGTGGGTGGAGGCAAAGATGTCGGCGATAAACAACAGCACCGCCAAACCCATCAATACCAACCCGGCCACGCTGACCGGCAGGACGGATGTCATATAGAGCACCAACACCAGCGCAATCGCCCCGGCCACGCCCGGCAAAATCGCGCCCGGACTGCTCAATTCGCCGATGAACCCATAAATCACCAGCAGCATGAGAACGAACATGATTTCCGGCCGCAAAAACATTTTGTCAAACTTCTCCCAGGCGTTCATGGGAATCTCCACGACGGCGGCATGGGCGGTCTGGAGGGTTTTGTTGTCGGCTTTGCGTCCATCCAGTTGCTTAAGCAAATCGGGCAGATCCGTGGCAACCAAATCAACCACGTTCGAGCTTAACGCGTTGTCTGCATTGAGAACCACACTATCTTGCACCGCCGATATCGCCCACTTCACGTTGCGGTGCCGCTTGGCGGCGATGTTTTCCATGACGTTGGCAAAGGTGTTGCCCACTTTTTGCATCATCACGCTGTTGGTCTCCAGATTTTCAAAACCGCCCAGTTGGACCGGATGCGCCGCGCCAATGGAGGTGTGCGGGGCCATGGCGGCAATCGTGGCCGCCTCGGTGAGGTAACAGCCCGCGCTGTCCGCCATGGCGCCTTCCGGCGCCACGTACACCACGGTGGGAACCGGCGAACGGTAGAACTCCTTGACGATGTCATTCATGGAGGTGGCCAGGCCGCCCGGGGTGTCGAGCTGGAGAATGAGGCATTCGTCGTGCTGCGCGGCGGCGGTCTCGATCGCCCGGGCAATAAAAGTGGCCGTGGCCGGCCCGATGGGACCGTCAATCTTGACCAAGCCGACCTGCGCGGCGTGCGCCGCCGCGCCGAGAAGCAGACTCCAAACCGCGATGAAACCAAATCTTCTCATAAGTTTTGCCGCTCGTTGAAAGACCTTCTTTCAACCAACCGCGGTTCCGAATGGAAACCACTGGTTTACAGTGGAACAGAACCGCGGAAAAAACAAGGGAAAAACCATCAAAAAACTGATGGTTTTCACGGGAAAACTTGAGGGGCGGATTATTGAACAACACCCCGTTGATGTGCGGTGACTAAAACGGCTGGCACCGTACACTTCACAGGAAAGACTTGCGCGAGAAAAACCTGCTATGATCTGCGCTACCAATTGAATGAGAGCAACAGCACTCCGGCATCTCTCACTGCTGGGTCTCCACCTCTTTCCAGTGACGGTTCAAAGCAGCGTACGCCCTTTCCTTCATAGGCAGGCAGGAAAGCTTGAAAAACATGATTCCAAGAGCCTCACAAATGGACGAAATCCCAAATGCTATTCCGTTCCTTCGCACTCCCACTTCCCTCGGCCGCCTACCCAACTTGCGGATAGTTCTCACCAAACATTGGGCTGCCTCCGGTTCTGGTGGCTGGTTACGGCTATCGGTCAACAGCATGTCCAAAATGGCTCCAGTCCTGCCATCCACCGCCAGCGATAGCCAGGGAAAATAGGGATAGGGATCGCCAGCAACCATGCCCGGTGAATACAAACAATCCAGCTCAACCGAAAGATTCTCGTCGATTGGCAAGACTTTCAGCTCTTTGACTTCCTTGCGCAACAATTTGAGTGGTTCGGGGAAGATTTCAGGTCCCAGCGACAACTCCCGCCAATCAATATCGTTGGTTTGCAAAGGGCCGGTGAAGTTGGGATCGCTTGGATAAAATGCTGCTACGGCGTGTGCTTTTCGCAACAGCCTGGGATCCTTTTCAGCGAGTTCCACGAAGTTGATGGTCTTGGCCAGGTCTGCCAACAGCAATTCCGACTCCTCCACTGTCAACGGGGCAGGATAAATTCCGGGTCGAATAGAGCGGAACAGCGGCCACACCTGACGATTCTTGCCATCCCTTAACGGTTTGAAACCAATATGTTTGAATTGGTGAAGGTCGGATTTTTCGAGCCGTTTACGCGGCACAAATTCTACCAGCAAGCCATCTCGGGCAAACGCGAAATTCGGATCTTCGATATCCTCGCCCGTCTCATCAAAGGCTAGCGTAAAAGCCCAACGAAGCCCATGCTCACCTCGATGAATTATCAGGCCGAAGACTTGGCCTGCATTGCCCATGATGGAAACCAGGCGTAGTTTCTTTGTCACGGGATCCTCAATCGCCAGCATGTCACTGTCGCTCAAATACTTCCACGGGGCGAGTTGATGGTAGTCAGATGCAAGGGCACAAAGCTTCTTGAACACGCTCATCGGCAGGTCAGGAATAGTTGTGCTGAAAACACCATCATTCATTTCCCTCAGTGTGATGCAGCCCGATCATTAAGCCAAGCCATTCTTGGCTGCGGTGACGAATATCTTTGACCTAGACAGTCTTTACCCAACCCAACGTGTCAAAATCAGGGCATGACAATGAACGAACGAAACAAAATGCAATGGTTCAGTCTCCAAGATTCAGCCGATACTGTAGCCGGCGGCTACACCATGCTCACGGATTATGTCCGGCTGATTCGCCCCGTGCGCAAACGGGTTTAAGCATAGGCCAGGGACGGCTGAAAAAGTGGCGACGAGCCGTCCCCTCCCCTATTCTGCCCGCAGCCCTGCCGAATTACTTTGAGCTTCCCGACCAGTCGCTTTAACTTGGCGCGCATGGACCTTGGACACGCCACCGGGAAAAGCGAGCGCCCGGCGCTGTTGCTGCTGTGCCTGCTAGGGGCGGCCCATGTTTTCTTTTATTCCGCCGCCTTCCCGTTTTTCAGCGTCGTGGACGAACAAGTCCACCTCGATCTGGTCGTGCGCTATGCGCACGGCGACCTCCCGCGCACCCTTACGCCGCCGTCCGAAGAGGCCCTGCCGTTCATGGCCTTGTTCGGCACCACCGAATTCCTGGCGGCACCCGTGCGGGAGCCTGATGGCCGCCTCGCGCCGCCGCCTTGGAAACGGCCCATGGAGAGCATTCGTCAAGGTGTGCTGCATGAGGAGGCGGCGTATCGGGCACAATTCAAAAATCAGGAGGCCGCCTCGCCGCCGCTGTATTACGCAGTCGCGAGCGCTTGGTGGCAGCTGGGCCGATCATTCCTGGATGGCCTCCACTTGCTCTACTGGCTGCGTTTTCTAAACGTGCCGCTGGTTGCGGCGCTCGTCTGGCTGGGCGGGCGGGCGGCACGCGAGGTTTTTCCGGAAAACCGGTTCATCCGCTTGGCCGTTCCCGCGTTCATTGCCTGCCTGCCGCAGACCACCTTTTACGCCATCAACAACGACGTGCTTACGCCGCTCACCTTCGGCGTGGCGTTCGTGCTCCTGCTGAAACTTTGGGCCGCGGAGGAAGTGCGGCCGGCCCTTGCCATAGCCACCGGACTGGCTCTGGCGGCGGCGTATCTGAGCAAGCTTAGCAACCTCCCGCTGCTAGCCGCCGCCGCCGGCTTCCTCGTGGTGAAGGCGCTGCGACTGTTCCGGAGCGGCAAATGGGGAACGTCGGCTTCACCGCTGTTGTATTTGGGGTTGGCCGCGGCGCTGCCCATGGCCGCCTGGATGATTTGGTGCAAAATCAATTTCGGGGATTTCACCGGCTCCAACTCGAAGATCCAGTTTCTAAATTGGGCGCACAAGCCGCTGGTCGCCTGGCTGCAGCACCCGATTTTTTCGGTGGCTGGCGGCTGGTATTTCGTCAGCCACAATCTTTCCACTTTTTGGCAGGGCGAGCAATTGTGGGGCCGCCAACCGCTGGCGCTGCCCGCCGTGGACGCGGTGTACGTGGTGCTCACGCTGGGCGCGCTGGCGTTTGCACTGGCCGCCTGCCTGCGCCGCCCGCCGCCGTTCACCACTGCGCAACTGACAGCGCTGTGGCTGGGTTTTCTATGTGTCGCGGCGGCGTTTGCGTTCTTCGCGCTGCTGTCCGTGAAATACGATTTTCAGGACTGCTTTTATCCGTCGCGCGCCCAGCCTTATTTTGTCTCCGGCCGCTTGATGCTGGGCATGCTGGTGCCGTTTCTGATCTTGTTCGCCTGCGGCATGGATCGGCTGATGAGCCAGTTCGCAAACGCGACCAAATTCCTGGTGCTGATGGCCCTGCTGGCATTCATGCTGGTCTCCGAATTCACGATTGACGCCCCGGTTTTCCCCAGTGGCTACAATTGGTTTCACGGGTGAGGCGGGTTGAATCCGAAATCCAGAGGAGACTTTAGCCACAGATGGACACAGATGGACACAGATAAGCAAAGAACTCGAGACCACATACCACAAGTCCTGTTGTCCTGTCGTCAGTAGTCCCGTTGTCTCTTTCCCCCATCTGTGTCCATCTGTGTTAAAGTTGTTAAAACCCTTATAAACAAAGGGTTTCTTTACGCGCTGGACGGCCACTGTCAGTGGAATTGCCAGTTTTGGGCGGATAAAAACACTATTCGCCACAATTCGCCACAATTC
>Ga0316217_10005221_pt1 | contig 13596 bp, 9 predicted proteins | sample 1anoAmetaG_FD_203633 | JGI IMG/M metagenome (GOLD analysis project Ga0316217, IMG submission 203633) | Freshwater microbial communities from Trout Bog Lake, Wisconsin, USA - 1anoA | ecosystem: Environmental > Aquatic > Freshwater > Lake > Hypolimnion/Profundal zone | place: USA: Wisconsin...
TGAATGATTTTCGCGTTCGGCATCGAAAGCGCGATCTGGCTCAGCAACCGGAAATTCTCGGGCGTCTTGTTGACGATGCGCAGGGCGTCCGGCGCCCGATGGCGAATTCGCTGCACGTAGTCCGCCCCGAGCCGGGTCCAGTCCGCCGGCGCGACATCGGCGATGGCTTCGGGCCTCTCGAAGGCCTCCGCCAGAGGGCCGCCGATATCCCGGATCGCGTGCTCCAGGTCGTCGATTTCCCCGGCGCAATGAACCCCCGGACTGCCGGCGAGAATCTGCTCTAGCAGACTCGTGCCCGAGCGCGGCATGCCGACGATGAAGACGGGAGCCGGCGACGGATCGCCCCCGGTTCGATGCGCCAACCCTTGACGCCGGGCGGCGGCGCCCGTGCGCGCCAGCCCGTTGAGCGTCGCCTTTTCGTCGTATGGCCAGAGTTCGCGCAACAGCGCATGGGCGCGCGCCAGATGTCCGAAGGACCGGTCGAATTCGCCGATGTCCGCGCAAGCCTTGGCCAGGGCGAAATTCGCGGCGGCGGCCTCGTCCGGGTTGGCGGGCGGCCGCTGGGCGCCGATGGGCCCCAGCGCGTCGAAAATCGCGTCGTCGGGCTCGAAGGTCCTGAAACGCGACAGATTGTAGTAGGCATGGGCGTTGTGCGGCGCCCGCGCGACCGCCTCGTTCAATTGCGCCAGACCCGCGTCCATGCGGCCAAGCTGGATGAGCAGCAGCGCCCTGTTGTTGAGCGCCGTCACCGAATTCGGATTGATCTCGATCGCGGCTTCGTAGCTCTTGAGCGCTTCCTCGTCGCGTCCGAGTTGGGACAGGGCGATGCCCAGCGTATTGCGGGAATCGACGTCGGCGGGGTCATGCGCGATGGCGAGCTCGCTCGTCGCGGCCGCTTCGATGAAATGACGCCGGTCCATTTGAACCTGAATAAGCCTGCGCACCAGGGCGCTCAGAGCCGGATTTAGATTCAAGGCGGTATGGATGGCCGCAAGAGCCTCGTTCCGCAGCTTGAGGTCCAGAAAGGTCTGGCCGAGATTGAAGAACGCTTCGGCATAATTCGGGTTCAGGGCCAGCGCCTTGAAGAACGCCTGAGCGGCCTCCACCGGACGCCCGAGCCGTCGCAGCGTCTCGGCGCGGATGTTATGGGCTTGCGCCGAGGCCGGAGCCCGTTTGACGGCCTCGTCGAGGCTGGCGAGCGCCGCCTCGGCCTGTCCCGTTTTCAGCAGCGCGACGCCCCGATTGATCCAGACATCGACACGATCGGGAGCCAGCGCTCGAAGTTTCTCGAGCGTCTCGAGCGCTTCCGAACTGCGTCCCAGATCGGTCAAGGTGTTGGCCCGGTTGTTCAGGGCGTCGACGAAGTCCGCCCGGATCGCGACCGCGGCCTCGAAACACGCCAGCGCGGCCTCCAGGCGCCCGAGCGCGCGAAGGGCCCCGCCCTTGTTGTTGTTGTGCTCGGCCGATCGGGGCTGCAGCGCCAACGCGCGGTCGTAGCAGACCAGCGCCTCTTCGTGGCGCCCGAGCGTCGAGAGCGCAATGCCGCGATTGCCGATCGCGCCCGCATGGGAGGGCTGGATGGCCAGAGCCCGTACGTAACATTCCAGGGCCTGCGCGGCGTGGCCAGAAGCGGCCTGAATGACGCCGAAGTCCGACCAGACGGCTGCGTTCTTCGGGGTCGCCAGCGCCACCGCGCTCATCGTGGCGAGGGCCTGCGCAAGCCGGCCGGCTCGATAATCCTCGAGGGCCCGGGCGTGATCGGCGGCCGGGCGTGAGCTGGGCCGGGCATTTCCGGTCAGGGCGTCGGGGCGACCCGCATCCTCGCTGCCGGGGGCCGAACGTGCGGCTTGGTTTTGTTGTCTCATACGAGCTCCCGATGCGTTGGCCTGCCGCGGATCGGCCGGAGTCCGTGCGAGACTCGTTTGGGGCTCGCCGAGTATCGAACCGATTTCTGTCGCGGGGCTTGTGCGAGCGCGCGTCGCCGGGGAGGCGCGAATAATAAAAAGCGCACGCGGCGGTCGCCGCGTGCGCCTGGACCTGATTCGGGAAAGGGGGCCGGCGGCGGCTTCGCCGCCGACCTATGTCAGCTTAGCCGAACAGCTTGAGGATGAGCTGGGCGTTCTGGTTCGCGATCGAGAGCGACTGAATGCCGAGCTGCTGCTGCGTCTGCAACGCCTGCAGGCGGGTCGAGGCCGTGTTCATGTCGGCGTCGACGAGGGCGCTGACGCCGTTGGTGTAGTTCGTGGTGAGCGCCGAGTTGAAGGAGTTCGCGGCGGTCATACGAGTCTGGGTGGCGCCGATGGTCGCGGCGTAGTTCGTGACGGCCGTGAGGGCGGCGTCGACGGCGGTGAGCGCGTCTTCCGCATTGGAAGCGCTGATCGTGACGCCGCCGGAGCTGCCCAGCTGGGTCAGATCGTAGGTGCCGGGCGTGGCGAGGGCCGTGCCCTTCTGGATGAGCGCGCTGTTGGTCGCCGACGGCGTGTTCGGCGTGCCCGACGTCGGGCTGCTGGCGTTGCCGGTGTTGTACAGCGCCGTCGTTGTCATCGAGACATAGGTGACGTCGTTGGTCGCGGCGTTGAAGCCGGAGACGAAGCTGACCTGACCACCCGCATTGGCGTTGGACGAACCGTTGAGCAGGTTGGTGCCGTTGAACGAAGCGGCCGTGATCGCGTCCGTCAACTGCTTGCCGAGCGAGGCGAGCGTCGTGTTGATGTTGGCGATCGTGCTGGTGTTGCCCGAGTTCGTCGGGTTCGTGGCTTCGGTCAACGCCGCCTGGATGGAGTCGATCGTCGTGATGACCGACTGGATGCCGGTCGTAGCGGTCGAGAGAACCGCCTGGCTCTGGCTGAGGGCGGAGTTGGCGGCCGAGACGATGCCGCTGTCCGACGTCAGCGACGTCGCGATCGACCAGTAGGCGGCGTTGTCGGCGGCGCTGGACACGGCCAGACCGCTGGAGACCTGCTCCTGGGTCGAGTTAAGAGCCTTCTGCGTCATGTTCAGAGACTGAAGGGCCGCAAGCGCGGCGGAGTTGGTAAGAATTGAGTTCACGGTGGTGCTCCCGTCCGATTGATCACATGATTGGGGTGACATTTCGGATTTGCACCGAGACGGCGAAGCGGCATGATGCCATAGGCGCGGTACGCTGGCCTATTCGCCGTGTGACGCCCCCCGTGATTCGCCGAACAGGCGTAATTACCGGGGAAAGACAGGGGTAGAATCCGCTACAGACGTTAAGATCTGGTTACCTCGAGCCATCCAAAGTGGAGATGGTTTCCGATGGGTGACGGCGTCGCGCCCGACGCCCGCCCATTTCGTTACGCGCGTTTTCGCATCCACGTCCACGCAAGCTTGATCGCCAAAGGTGCCATTCGGTCTTTGCAGGCGAAGGTGGCTCCATGGACGCGTTGGCGCAAGCCAGGCGATTGTTCGAGAATCTGATGGCGCTGGGAGTCAAGCGCCTGACCGCGCTTGCGCTCGTCGGATTCAGCGTTTTCGCGCTTACGGGTTTTGCCGGCTTCTATCTGAGCCGGCCGACCATGGAGACCCTCTATTCCGGGCTGGATCGCGAAGACGTCATCGGTATCGGCACCGCGCTGCGCGAGGCCGGCATCGGTTTCGACGTCAGCTCGGACGGCGCCACCGTGCTGGTGCCGGTCGGGCAGACGGCCCAGGCGCGCATGACTCTGGCGGAAAAGGGCCTGCCGCACAGCGGCAGCGTCGGCAACGAGCTCTACGACAAGCTGGGCTCGCTGGGCCTCACCTCCTTCATGCAGGAAGTGACGCGCGTTCGCGCGATCGAGGGCGAACTCGCGCGCACCGTGCAGATGATGCGCGGCGTGAAGGCCGCCCGCGTCCATATCGTTCTGGGCGACGAAGGCTCGTTCCGCCGCGAGCGTCAGCCCCCGTCCGCGTCCGTCATCATCCGCACCGACGGCGGCGACGACCGATTGACGGGACAGGCGATTCGCCATCTCGTGGCGGCCGCCGTGCCGAACATGAAGATCGAGCAGGTCACCGTGCTGAACGTCGACGGCCAGCTTCTGGCGAGCGGCGGCGAATCGGTCGAACAGGCGCCCGACAATCTGCTGGGCCTCGAAAAGAACGTCTCGCAGCAGATTCGCGAGAACATCGTCACCACGCTGGCGCCCTATCTCAGCATCAAGAATTTCCAGGTAAGCGTCGCCGCCCGGCTCAACGCCGACAAGGTGCAGACCAACGAAACGATCTACAATCCCGACCAGAAGGCCGAGCGCTCCGTCCGCACGACAAAGGAGAAGACTTCGGCGCAGAATACTTCGGGTTCGCCGCCGGCGGGCGTGCAGTCCAATCTGCCCAAGGGTCAGAACGCGAGTTCCGACTCCAAGCAATCCAACGATTCCACCGACAAGAAGGAAGACCTCACCAATTACGAAATCTCCTCGAAGTCGGTGACGACGACGAGCGCCGGCTTCGTGGTCAACGGCCTGTCGGTCGCGGTGTTGATCAACAAGGCCTCGCTGGCCGCCTCGCTCGGCGACAAGGCGACGCCGGACGCGATCGACAAGCAGGTCAAGGAGATCGAACAACTCGTCGTCTCGGCCGCGGGTCTGCGCAAGGAGCGCGGCGACGACGTGAAGATCTCCGTGGTCGATTTCGTCGACGCCGGCAAGGATCTCGAGCCGGCCCCGGGTCCCTCGTTCGTCGAAATCCTCGAGCATCAGACGGGAACCCTGATCAGCGCCGGTTCGGTGCTGCTGGTGGCGGGCCTGCTCATCTGGTTCGGCGTGCGGCCGCTTACCAAGGCGCTGCTGGCGCCGCCCGTCAGCGAAGTCTCGGAGGAAACGCCGGCGCTGGACGGACCCGGCATCGGCGAGATGCAGAGCGGCTTCTCCATGGCGCCCATGGGCGAGATGGGCGACGAGTCGAACATGCTCATCAAGTCCGACGAAGAGCCGGATCAGGCCATCGAGGCGCTCATCGAGCGCCGCGAGAAGGGGCCGCAGCGGCAGCTTCAGAAACTTGTCGATTTCGATGAAGAGCACGCCGCGGCGATTCTGCGGCAATGGATACGGGAGGGGGCGAGCGGATGAAAGCTACACCCATAGCGCAATATCTCGAGCAGAAGTCCCGGCGCGGCGCCATCGAGTGGCCGACGCAGACGCGCGAGGCCGTCGGCGCGAACTCGCGACCCGCCGTCGCCGCCTATGCCTCGCAAGCCGCCACGGCGGCGGTGTTCCGCAGGTCGTCGGCCCTCAGCGCGGCGGAGCCGGCGGCGGCGATGGAGTCCGAGGCGCAGGAGAATTCCATGGAACAGCCGCCGTCGCGCAAGGGGGCCGCCTTGTTCCGGCCGCGCGAGGCGCCGGCGCCGGTCGACATCGAAGCCAGGATGGCGGAGGCCTACCATCGCGGCGTCCAGGAAGGTCTCGACGCGGCCCGCGCCGAGGCGGCGACGGCCCGGGCCATGGAGCGCGCGGAATTGCAGAAGCGCGCCGTGGTCGAGCGTCTCGACTTCCAGATGAACGAATATGCGAAGCTGGCCGAACTCGTCGCCGGCGGACTTGCGGAAATCGAGCGCCGCACCGCCGATGCGGTGGCGCGGATCCTGCGGCCCTTCCTGAAGGAGGCGGTCGCCAATCAGGCGGTCGCGGAACTCGCCGAGCAGATCGGCAAGCTTCGCGTCGCGGGCCGGCCCAGCCTGATGCGAATCCGCGGCCCCGAGCGCCTGCTGCAGGCGTTGCGGGCCCGCCTCGCTTCGCTCGCCGTCGAGGTGGAATATGTCGAGGAGGACGGCGTCGAGGTGACCGTCGAAGCCGACCACACGACAATCTCCTCGGAGATCGCCGCCTGGACCGATCTCATCGAATCTCTCGCGGATAACGGCTGAACGCATGTCCGAGCATCACGCCGAAATCGTCATCATCAAGCGAAAGGTCAATCATGGCGGCGGCCACCACGGCGGCGCCTGGAAGATCGCCTTTGCCGACTTCATGACCGCAATGATGGCGTTCTTTCTGGTGCTCTGGATCATCAACGCCACCGACAAGGACACCAAGACCGTCATCGCGCGCTATTTCAATCCGGTGAAACTGGAGAATCCCGCCAAGGCCCGCAAGGGCGTGCATGGCGTGGACAGCAGCAAGGTGGTCAGCAACGAAACCACCGGCGAGCAATTGCCGGGCGTCGAATCCGATCCCAGCGTCACCGACAAGCAGATGAAGACCGGCGAGGCCGCCGAGCCGGCCAAGGGCAAGGACAAGCCGGACGACAAGGAAGCCGACAAGGCGAAGGACAAGGAAAAGGACAAGGACAAGGAAAAAGAAAAGGAGAAAGAGAAGGAGAAGGAGAAGGAGAAAGACAAGGAAAAGTCCAAGGCGAACAAAGTGCAGAAGCCGGAGTCGCTGGATCCTTCCGATTTCAAGGCGAGCATGAGCGAGACAGCTCTGTTCAGCGACCCCTATCAGAGCCTGGACAAGATCGCAGGCGGCAAGTCCGCGCTGTCTCCCGCGCCGCCGCCGGACACCGGCGCGGCCGATCCGACCCGGGAGGCGGGCGCGAACGCCATCGAGGCCTTCCGCGATCCGTTCAAGCCGGTCGGTCCGGGCGCGACCACAGGGCCGATCACCATGGACTCGGACAATTTGCCGCCGCCGTTCAATGACCAGCAGGCCGATATCGAGCCGCAGCAGGGCAACACCGACAAGGCCAGCGTCGCCGCGCCCGGCAAGGCCGCCGCCGCCGGAAGCCTCGTGCCGGCGCAGTCAGCGTCGGCTGCGCCGGGGGCGTCGCCTTCGCCCTCTCCTTCGCCCTCCCCGTCGCCGTCTCCCTCACCCTCCCCTTCGCCCTCTCCCTCTCCCTCGCCCGGCGCCGGCAGCGCCAGCGGCGGGCCGGGCTCGCCGCAGGCGCTCAAGAGCGAAGCCGCCCAGATCTCGCGGGATCTGGCGCAGAAGCTCGGAGCCCTCGCCAATTCCACGGCGGCGCCCGCCATCGATGTCACCGTGACCGACCAGGGCGTGCTGATCAGCCTGACCGACAAGCTGAATTTCAGCATGTTCGCGCTCGGCTCGGCCGAGCCGAGGCCGGAGGTCATCCAGGCGATGGATGCGGTCGCCCAGGCGCTGAAGGCGCGGCCGGGCACGATCGTCCTGCGCGGTCATACCGATGCGCGGCCGTACCGGAGCGCGACCTACGACAATTGGCGTCTCTCGTCGGCGCGCGCGCAAATGGCCTATTACATGTTGACGCGCGGCGGCGTGCCGGAGCGACGCATCGAGCGGGTCGAGGGTTTCGCCGATCGCGTGCCGCGCGATCCCGCCCATCCGCTCGCCGCCGAGAACCGCCGGATCGAAATTCTGTTGCGGGAGACCAAGGGATGAGCGCCGGCGCGCCTTTTCCGGCAGTCCTGCGGGCGGCGGCGCTCGCGCTGGCCGTCGCGTTGCCGGGCGTCGCGGGGGCTGCCGACCAGGACGTCAAGATCTCCAGCATGGTCGCCGATCTCCAGCGCATTCAGGTCGAGATGGCCATGGGCGACAAGGCCGCCTACGCCCGGCAGATCGATCGGCTGCACGCCATCGGCGAAGCGATCGACGCCGCGCCGGCCGACGTCTGGAAGGACAAGAATGAGACCGACAGCGCGGCGACCTTCGTGCTGAGCGGCGGTCCGGTGCGTCCCATCGCGCGCCTGCTGCAGAGCGGCGCCGTGCCCGACAGCGAGTTCTCGTTGCTGCGCGGCGCGCTCGCCTACGCCTCCGGACGCGAGCGCGAGGCGTTCTCGCTGCTGGAAGGCATCGACCCCAAGTCGGCGAGCCTGCGTCTGGGGGGCCAGCTCGCCTATGCCCAATCCGTGCTTGTGACCGGCAAGGATCCGCATCTGGCGATCCAGTTGCTCGATCTCGCGCGTTTGCTGGCCCCGGGCAGCCTCGTCGAGGAGGCCGCGCTGCGGCGCGAGATTCTCGTCACCGGCGACCAGCGCGACCGCGATCGCGTGATCTTCCTGGCCCGGCAATATGTCACGCGCTTTCCGCATTCGATCTACGCCGAAAACTTCATTCAGGGCCTGTCCCAGACCAGCGTGCGCTACGGCCTCGTGAACAGCCTCACCGACCTGGCGAAGTTCGATGCGCTGCTGACCCTGGTGACGCCGGAGCAGAGGCGCGAGTTCCTGCTGACGCTGGCGCGCGCCCAGACCATCGGCGGCCGCTACGAGGTGGCGGGGGCTGCGGCGGATCAGATCCTCGGCGACCTGCCTCCGGGCGCCCCCGAGGAGCCACGGGCGCAATTCTATCAGGCCGCCGCGAAGATCCTTTCGCCGGAATACGAGGCGGGCGTGGCCCAGCTGAAATCGATCGATCGCGCCCGTCTGGGGCGAGCCGATCAGCGTCTCTACGGGGCCGTGGTCTATGTCGCCGCGCATCTGCGCGACCTGCCGGACGAGAGCGCCTATCGCGACGCGGCGCGCGAGGACGACGTTGCGGCCGCCCGTTCGCCGATCGCCGCGAACGATCATTCGCGCGATCCCGTCGGCGCCACCATCCAGTCGGCCGAGGCGCTTTTGAAGAGTTCCGACGAACTGATACGTCAAAGCGAGGCCATGCCATGAGCGCTGTCGCTCTCAATCCCAATCTCGCCTCGAACCTGTCGGCCGGACCGGCGGCGGGCGCCGGGGCCGGGGCGGCCAAGGCCGGCGAGGCTTTCGGCTCGGTTCTGTTCGGCCTCGGCCATGCGCATGGCCACGCCGCCGTCGCCAGTTCGGGCAAGTCCGCAGGATCGACCGACTCGCGGCTTTCGACCAAGACCTCCGGCAAGAGCTCCGACGAGTCGGCCAATTCCGGCGCCGACGAAACCGCGACGTCCGAAATGGCGCCGACCACCCAGGCCGACGCGGTCATCGCCGCGCTCGGGCTGACAAGCGATTTCGCCTCCGCCGCCAGCGCGCCCGCCGCCGCCGCGGGAGCCGCGACCGCCGCCGCTCCGGGCGCCGCCTCGGTTCCCCCGGGGCCGAGCGCGATGCAGCTCATCAATCCCGACGCCCTGCCGCGCTACGCCGGCGAGGACGCGCCCGCGGCCGCCGTCGATGCGAGCCAATGGGATCTCTCCGGCGCGACACCGCTCAAGAGCCTGCTCGCCTCCGACCCCTCGCTGGGACTCAGCGGCTTTCAGGTTCGCACCCATCTGGCGGTCACCGGCGCGCTGGCGCCGAGCGCATTTGCCGATTCGGGCGCACAGTCGGCGCTGGCGAGCGCCGCCGCCCCGGCGTCCGCTCTCTCGGGCGCACAGACCTTCGCGGGCGCAAGGACCTTCGCCGGCGCCAGCGGCGGCTTCGCGACGCCGGGCCAGTCCGGCGCGCCTCGCGTGTCCTTCCCGTCCGCGGCGAATGCGGCCGCCTCAGCCTGGTCCGGCGGCGGCGCGAACCTGCCGTCGGCGGTCCCGGGCCTTGCTGCGGCGTCGCCGACGCCCGTCGCCGCCGCGTCATCCGCTTCGGCGCCCTCGACGTCGACGGGCCGCCGCACCGGCGCCTCGGCGCTCGCCGGAACCAGCGGCGCCGACAAGCTCGCGCGGCAGGTTCAGGATAGCGCCGCCGCGTCGTCCGGCGCGGGGTCATCCACCACGGTCGGTTCCGACGCCGCCGCGTCGGGCGGGCGCGATCCGCGCGCCGGCGCCGGCTCGGGGGGCCGTAGCGGCGCCGCTGCGGTCGCCGATGCGGCGTCCTCGCCCAGCGTCCTCGCCGCGACCGACGTTTCCGCCGCCTCCGCGGGCCCGGGTTCCGTGGCGCTGGGGCCGGCGACGCTGGATCAGGCCATCGACATGATCGGCGAGCAGGCGAACAGCCTCAGCGCCGCCGCGGCGAATTCGCCCTCCGCGCCGACCGCCTCGCAGTCTGTCAAGGAACTGGAAATCACCCTCAATCCGCAGGATCTCGGTTCGATCTCGGTCAAGCTGCGCCTCTCCAACGGCAAGCTGTCGGTGACCATCGGCGTCTCCAACGCGCGGACGCTGTCCTCGATGCAGGGCGACCGTCAGGAGATCGTCGACAGGCTGACCGCGAGCGCGCCGTCGCTGCAGGGGCTCACTTTGCAGGCACAGGGCGCAAGCGATCCGTCCGCCAGCGGCAATTCTTCAGGAGGACAACAGGATGCGGCCGATCTCTACAGCTCGGGCCAGGGCCAGAGCGACGCCGGATCGACGCAGGCGCAAGGCGGCGGATCGGGCTCGGCCGCAGGCTCCGGAGGCCGCGACGAAAGCCGCGCCGGTGCGGCGGCTGCGCCTTCGACACAGCCTCAGGGCGCTGCTCTGGGCCTCGCTTCTGGCGATCTCGTCGTCTGAGGCGCGGGCGCAGGCCGGCGGCGTCATCGCCGCCCCGCTATGCGAGCGGGAGATGACCAAGGCGGCGCAGGATTACGACATTCCGCTCAACATCCTCTATTCCGTCGGATTGACGGAAACCGGGCATCGGGGCGAGCTCAACCCCTATGACATGAATGTCGACGGGCGGGCGGTGCATTCGGCCAGTCTGGAGGAGGCTTTGGCGCGATTCGCGGTCGAGAGCGCGCGCGGCGCCAAGTACATCGACATCGGGTGCATGCAGATCAACCACAGGTTCCACGCCGAGCGATTCCGCTCGCTGCGGGACATGTTCGATCCCGCGCAAAACGTGCAATATGCCGCGAGCTTCCTCAAGACCCTGCGCGCGCAGGAGGGCAGCTGGACGCTGGCGGTGGCGCGCTACAACGCCGGACCCAACAATCCCGTGGCGCAGCGCCATTACGTCTGCGCCGTCATCGGCAACATGGTCGCCAGCGGCGTAGGCGCCTGGACGCCCAACGCGCGCGCCTTCTGCCGCTGACGTCGTCGCGCTCCGCCTCAGGCGGCGAGGGCGACGGCGGGCGAAGCGCTCAGCAATTCCACCATGCGCTCGATCAGGTGCTTGCCGGGCAGGCTGCCGGGTCGTGCGTAGAGGGCGAGCGTCACGTCGGGCAAGGGCCCGATCTGGCTGGTCGGCGCCGTACGGCCGTTGTTGGGCGCGAGGCCGCTGACGAAGGCCGCCACGCCGTATCCGGCTTCCACGGCGGAGCGCAGCACGTCGAAATTGGCGCTCTTGCAAACCACTTCGTATTTGCGCCCGGCGCGCTGCAGCGCCTGGGTCGCGATATGATGATAGAGCGAGCCTTCCGGCGTCGTGATGAGCTGCACCGGCCCCGTGTTCGGCACGCGGTAGGAGCCCGCGCAAATCCAGCTCATCGGCATGCGCCAGCTCGCGACGGCGTCGGCCGGCTGAGCGTCCTGGCTCATCGCGACCACGACATCGAGCTGCGCGCTGCGCAGCCGCTCCAGCAGCGTTTCCGACATCTCGCAGGTGAATTCGAAATTCGGGCCGCCGCTGCGCAGCGAGAACTCGGCGAGGCTGGGCACCAGCAGGGGCGCGAGCTCGCTTGGCAGGCCGATGCGAATAGCGTCCGAACCCGAGCGCTCGCGCGCTATCAGCTCCAGCATTTCGTCATGCTCGGCGAGGATCTTGCGGCCGTAGCGCAGGCATATCTCTCCGGCGCGGGTCAGAGCCAGCCGCGAATTCTTCTCGAACAGCGGCGTTTCAATCAGCTCCTCGAGCCGTTTGACCTGCAGGCTGATCGTGGGTTGGGAACGACCCAGGTCCTCCGCGGCCCGGGTGAAACCCCGAGAGTCCACGACGGCAATAAAGGCACGAAACACATCGATGGGAATAGCGCGCATGATCACAGCCGGATTTCTCACATAGAGTATCAGTCGAAAATCATTCTGTAAACAACTGTAATTAACGTAAGGTAAATTTCACGATTATTGCTATTGAACTCTACGGAAATATAAATCCGAAAACTAGATGAGTCGGCTCGCGCCGTGAAGCGGCAACGCGGTGTTTTTGTGTTAATTCGCCCGCCGGCATTCGGGTAACCAGCGGGTAACGGTTTGCGCCTAGGCTGATCTGGCCTGAATGTGAATCGGGCGCCTCCAGCCGCAACAGCCCTCGTCGTCTATGTCTCGCGGGCGTGGCGCCATGACGGTAGCCTTTGCGACATCTGAGACGCCGCGCAACCATGACCTCACCCGACGTTTTGCCGACGCTGTCGCCTTCGCCATCGCGCGGGTTTCGCCGCCTCTGCCGGGAGGCGAGGCCATGAACGGCGGCTTGCTCAAGATTCTGCAAATTCTTGGCGTCATCGGCCTCCTCGCCATCGGCGTGGCGCTGCTGTGGCAATTCCGCGATCAGCCGCTGACGGCCGGAACGGTGCTCGCCCTGATGGCGGTGGCGCTGCTCGAATGCGGCCTGATCGCGATCGGCGGCTTCGGCGGGCGCGGCGGCGGCGGCAACGTTTCCGATGTCGCGATGGATGGCGTTCTGGAATCGGTGGTCGGCGTCGTGCGCAAGTTTCTCGTCGTGCATCGCGACTACCAAGCCGGTCTGGACGGGCTCAACAGCGGCCTGTCGCAACTGCCCTCGCGCGCCGAGGTGCAGGACATCATCGTCAAGCTCATGAATCGCAACATGGAGATGCAGTCGCGCGTCAATGAACTCTCGCGCGAACTCGAGGCTTCGCACCAGCAGATCGTCAGCCTGCGCAGCAATATCACCGAGGTCGGCAAGATTGCGATGATCGATTCGCTGACCGAACTCGGCAACCGTCGCTTCTTCGACCAGGCGCTGCGCAATGAAATCGCCCGCGCCCGCGCCGGCGGCGCCGACCTGTGTCTCGCCATGGCCGACCTCGACCGGTTCAAGGCTGTGAACGATCGCTTCGGCCATGTCGTCGGCGATCACCTGCTTCGCCTGTTCGCCGATCTGGTCAACCTGCACGTCAAGGGCCGCGGCCTCGCCGCCCGCTACGGCGGCGAGGAATTCGCGCTGCTGTTCCCCGGTTCCGGCATCGAGACCGCGACGGCGATCGTCGACAAGATCCGCCGCGAACTCGAGGCCAAGCGCTGGGTGGTCGGTCCGAAGGAAGACCGGCTCGGCACCATCACCGCCTCCTTCGGCGTCGCCAAGCTGACCTCGACCGAGACGCTGGAGAGCTTCGTCGCGCGGGCGGACGCCAAACTGTTCGAGGCCAAGTCCGCCGGCCGCAACAGGGTCATCGCCGAACTCTCCGAAGACGGCGATGAGGCGTTGTCGAAGATCCCGAGGATCCAGCCGGCGCGCTGAGCCGGCGCTTTCCCGCGTATGCGTCTGCGTATCGAAAGAGTTGCGTATGTCCCGTTCGCCTGCGTTTCAGGACGTTCTCGACGGCATTCGTCGGCGCGAAGAGATCGAGGACGACCGCCTTGCCGACGAGATCGTGGCGCGGCGGTTCTCCGCGGCGGCTTCCTTCGTGGGCATCGAGCGGAGCGAAGCCGACGCCGACCGGCTTTGGGACCGAGCGGCGACCTTCACGCCCTATGAGGAGGATTCGGCCCTGCCGGAGCCGGAGCCGGCGAGCGAGGATCCCGCCGCCATCGCCGGCGAACTCGGCCTGGGTTTCGACCTGTCCGCCGCGCAATTGCAGGCGGCGCGGCGCCGCTTCATGTGGCTCAATCACCCCGACCGTCGCAAGGACATTCCCGCCGATCTCGCCAATCGGCGCGTGGCCGTAGCCAACATGCTGATCGATCTGG
>Ga0316217_10005222_pt1 | contig 13592 bp, 7 predicted proteins | sample 1anoAmetaG_FD_203633 | JGI IMG/M metagenome (GOLD analysis project Ga0316217, IMG submission 203633) | Freshwater microbial communities from Trout Bog Lake, Wisconsin, USA - 1anoA | ecosystem: Environmental > Aquatic > Freshwater > Lake > Hypolimnion/Profundal zone | place: USA: Wisconsin...
CAACCCCAACCCCAACCCCTTACTGTTATATTCAGATATTGAGTGATCATCAAAAATCAGTTACTATGTGTTGCCATGGCTTTTGAGAAAATGATATTGATTTTGTTCCCAAGGGATTGAAAGCTCTTGGATTTTTTAGATAAATAGGAATTTCTTTTTGCCAAGATTACCATTTATTTTCACTGATTTACTAACCCTGAACTAATCTTTATGTATAATATTAAGCTATGAGCAGAAATACCTAGAAACTGTTGTGTCTTACAGCCTTGGCTTTGGCCATTTGCGCCTCTTCCATTAACCAGCCTGTTTCTCTTGCTCTCACTATATACAATAATCAGTTTGCCATGGTAAAAGATACTCGGTCTATCACTTTCGACTAAGGTAGGAGTGATCTTTATTTCAATGACGTTTCCTCACAAATCCAAACCTAGACTGTGACTTTCAAGGCTCTCACTGAACCCAAGAATATCAAGGTCTTCTAACAAAATTTCGAAGCTAATCTGATTAACAAAGATTCAATCCTTCAAAAATATCTTGAAAAGAGTGTGTAAGTTCATGCGAAACTCGGATAAAAAAGTGTGAAGATAAATGGGACTTTGCTCGGCTTTAGTAATGGCTACGTCATCAAAACAAGAACAGGCATTGAAATCCTCAATGTAATCGAAGGCATCTCATTGGATTCACTCCCCAAAGGTTTCTTTACTTTGCCAACTCTCAGCTGGAAAGTGTTCAGCCAAAAAGCTGTGACTACTAACTGTGAAGTTGCATACAGAACCACAGGTTTTTCCTGGAAATCAGATTACTCCATCACTTTGGATTAAACAGAGTCGCATGCTGACGTTGGAGGTTGGGTGACTATTGACAATCGAAGTGGCAAGAAGTACGAGAACGCAAAGCTAAAACTGATAGCAGGAGATGTCAACACAGTCCAAAAACTTTCATTCCCTCGCCCTGTGGCCATGGCTATGTTTGATGGTGTTGGTAATGCATCTCCCTCGTTCTCATAGAAGTCTTTTTCCGACTACCACCTCTACACTTTGAGTGAGCCAGTATCTCTAAATGACAACTCCCAAAAACAGATCTAGTTCATTCCCAAAGTTTACGGCCTCAAAGTCAGAAAATACAACTTGATTACTATCAATGCTGGAGGCTCTAATGAAAAAAACCTCAAAGCAACCAATAAGATCTAGTTTCTCAATACACAGGTCAATGGGCTTGGAATACCTCTTCCTAAGGGCACAGTTAGAGTATTCAAAACAGACAAAGCTGATGGCTCTCTTGAATTCATTGGAGAAGATTCAATCAATCACACTCCCAAAGATGAAAAAGTCAAAATTGTCACAGGAAACGCTTTTGACATCACAGCTGAAAAACTTGCATCAAATCTTAGATCCTTTTCCAATGGAGGGTATTCAGCTGATTTAACTTTGACTGTCAATAATCATAAGAACATTGAGGCTGAAATAGTCATAGATATCAACAATCCCAGAGGAGACAATGTTAAGTTTATCTGGCCAACTTCTGGACTTACTGTTGTTAAAAAGTCTGCTACACTTTTGAGGATCACAAAGGTTTTCAAAGCCAACGAAAAGGCTAGTTTTGCTTGGGCTGAAGAATACAGACCATGATTCATCACAACTTTATCATCAAAAAATCTATTAAATCATTTATTACTTTGAGTTTTAAAACCCATATTACTCAATATGATCTTAAAAAAGAAGTTTTTACTTTAAAATAATGAAAAAAGTCATAAACCTAAAAAAGGTCAAACTTAGTTATCGCGATTATGTTCAATAATAAGTAAACTTTCAACTAAAATTTCAAAATAAAGTGTTGTGCATATTAATTCATTTCAGCTTAGCCTTTTATAAGTAGCTGTATTTTTTTCTGGAGTATCTTTCAGGCAACTTAGGTCTATTAGTATAGGAAAAGAGACGTCTTTTTAGTTATGCTTCGCTGATTGCAGTTAAACTGAAAATGGGTTTTTCGTTTTGCCCGAAGGTGATGTTGGCATCGTTTTTGAGTTCTTTCTGCATGGTTTCTTCTTCTTCAATTGGTCTCTCCAAAATTGGGGAAAAACCTTTCTAATTCTTGGTTTCTTCGATTATTTTTCTCTGCTTCCTTTCATTCATCAGCTTTTAGTCTTCGTAACAAACCAAATCTAATTCATCATACCCAAAGTCTTCTAAAATTTTGATCTTTGGAACGTTTTAGAACTAAGCAAGAGAAAAAGGAGTTATTTCACTTAGCATTCTCTATTTCTCCACTTTTGTTCTTTCATTTTAGACGTCTTCTTCCTGGTCACACAAAATTTGTGGTTCCTAGTTCCAAAGGTCTTTTTAGGGATAAAGGTTGTTGTGATGAACAATATTTTCTTTGTTGACTTCAAAGTTGTTGATAGATTCAAGCTCCTCTTTGAGGGTTTAGACTTAAAAGTCAGTGATGGTCATTTCCTTTTGGTGAGGATGCTAGTTTTTGACTGTGTTTGGTGAATGGGTGTGATTGGTTTTGTCTGATTTCTTATAGTCTTTGCCTGAAGGATAAATATTGCTGAAGATTTGGTTGATATTATGGACAATGATGGTTTTTAGAACTCCTACTTCTTCTTTGATTCTGACCAATTTCAGCATTTCAGACTGCTACCTGACAGTTTCGGGAGAGATTGTTGCCTTTTTTGCCTAAATAAGCTCAGCTAAGGTCAATTAGATATGTTTGACTAATCCAGTTAGAGTGTAGTTTTTATCAAAAGGACTCAAACTAGACTGCTCAGGAGTAGCTATTAAAGCTGCTTCATTTCCAGGCTTGCAACTCTCTGGATTGACTTGAACTTTCATACTTAATTCTTATCTAACGATTATAATGTTAAAATCTAGCATTATTTTAAGTATGTTATATACAAATCATTCAAAGTAACTTTGGTTCTTCTTTATATAATCTTCAAATTCCTTCTATTTACTGTTTTCATCATTGACCGGAGCTGAAATGCTCTCAGTTTCATTGATGATCTTGAATTTGGAGAGTGTGGAGTAAGGCAAATGATGGTAGGCAACTATCTTCAAAAAGTCCAAATCTGCTGCCAAAAAGTTCAGACTTACTTGTATTTACTTACTTTGAGCGTCAATTGAAGGAGATTTGCTTTCACGATAAATTATGTCAAAAAGCTTTTGCTAGTATTTCTGCCAAAACTATTGAGATTTGAAAATCTTATGGCACATTATTGCATCTAGTAATATCAAAGGTACTGCCCTGTTATACTTTTTATTGGAATTGGATAGAGGTTAAGTCTGATTTATTGTACTTGCCGTGTTATCTGAAGCAATAGTCTTTTAGCTTCCGTTTTCGTTTTCTCTTGGTTTCTAGACTGAAGTCCAAACATTTTTCGCAAAATAAACAACCTCTTTCAGCACTCTAAAGTCAGTATTGATCATAGCCTAATCCAAAATCTTATAAAGCTAAGCAACAAGCTAGTGATACCTTGGATTGCTTATGACCTGTTCAGTATTCTTCTTGATATCTAGTATCTTTTTATGCGAATTGGGGATATCTATCTTTTCCCTGTCGTTGATATTGGCTATATAGTTGCCTATAGATATTTTGGCAAGGTTAAAGACATGCTAATTGCTTTAGAGGTTGTTGTTTGCTATTTTATCTTGGATAATAAGTCTTTCATTCATTTTTTATAAACTCTTCATGTACCTTGGGATATTGTATTCTATGTTTTTGATGCAACTAATCTCGAAGATCATAAACTTATTGATTGCATCTCTCAGGTTCGTTTTGCGCTTTGTTTAGATATCGGATAATTTGTCGCAAATTGACGTATAGTTCAACAGGTACTCTTCAATTGTGTTGTTATAGCTGTTGATGGAATCAATGAGAATAGTTTACCTTTCGTTGAATTGCTTTTGAACTCGTTCTTTTTCTTCAATTTCAGCACGAGTATCAGTATGTGTATACCTTTTCAATGTTTAGTATGCTCTCCTGTAGTTATTTTAGCTTAAGTGCAAGTTTCTTAATTTGCGTTGCATCTTTCATAAAGGCAAAGGTACGTTGGCTCTCACTTACTTGACCATTCTCTGACGGCCTCTCAATTCGTTCTGCTACTTGAGGTCTATTGAATCTTTTTCAATGAAGGGAATCATATCATCTTTGATACTTTTAGCTAGCTCCATGGACTGTTAAGATTTGGCTGAAATGGCTCTTTCGAAAATGATGAAAACTTCTTTGAGTGGATCTTTGCCAATCATGAGTTTGCTGATATTGTTTGCAAACTTATCCAAACTTCTGCTGTAAAATATCTCAGCATCGCAAATTTCTTTGAGTATTCTGAGAAATTACTAGATAGTTGAGTTCTTTTAAGCCATATGCCTCAAAAGCTGCTAGAACTTTATCTAGATGTCGGGGTTGAATTCTTATCTTTGCATTTGATTATATGATACTTTAATCAATATTTAGTAACTTCAGCTTTTTAAAGGACAATCATTTGCCTTCATCATGATTTTAGACCATATTTTTAGGACTTTATTTGCTCTTCAATGAATCAAACCTAGAAAAGTTTTAACTTGAAGATTCAAATTAGCATAAGGTAAATTTTTTTTGTAGTCTAAATACTTTTCTTTTGAAAATTAATAAATTTTACAACTAAAATATCTTTTATTAATACCTTCATTAGCTTATAACAGCAATAATTTTTGTTGATAAAACAAATGGCTTCAATCATCCGACAACTTGATGCTAGTCGACGCCTTTAAGGAGAGCTAGCTGTCTAAAGGCACCGCCAATAGCTCTAAAGACTCAAAATAGACCGTTAGCTATAAGGCCTAAGAAGAAGCAGAAAAGACTACATAGAAACACAACTCCAATCCACTCAAAAAGACTACTAAGTACGGCTTAAGTAAAACCCTGATATCGCTGAATAGCACTTTTAGAGACAAAAAAGAGTTTAAAAAGAAAAATCTAAGGTGGCTAAAGAAGATTTCTAAAAGTAAAGACAACGCCTCCATGAATAAAGAAACAAGTATGACCTTCTAGACAAATAATACAGGGGATTGGACAAGAATCTTTTGGACCTTCAAGCCAGAAGCAAGTACGCAAATGAGCAGGAAGACAGAAGGCTGAAGGATTTATAAAACAGAAGGAAACTAGTGACTAGATTGTTAGACGAATCCAAAAAGAGATAGTTGTAGCATTTTGACAAAGCAAAGGCCATCCCCTTAAAATGATAAGTCCTCTTCATTTCCTTAACTGAAAAACTCCCACACCCCTCTTAATACTAAACTATTTAAATATTAATCAAATCGGCAGGAAATATGAAGAGCCAAAGCGGTTACGACCATCTAGCCAAGCTGCTAATAATCGGAGACAGTGGAGTAGGCAAAACCAACATCTTACTCCGCTTTTGCTAAAACAACTTCATGAACTCCCATCTCACGACCATAGGTAAGCAACTATTCATGAAGGTATTGACTTCAAAATCAAAACCATTGAAATCGATGGCAAAAAAATTAGGCTACAAATCTGGGACACTGCTGGCCAGTAAAGATTCAAGACCATCACTCAGACTTATTACAAAGGTGCCATGGGAATCATCATGGTTTTCGCTGTCAACGACCGCTCCTCTTTCAACGCTATGTAGAACTGGCTGAAACAAATCAAGACTCACGCAGCCGAAAACGTCATAAAAATCCTAGTGGCAAACAAAATAGACTGTGAGGACAGGAAAGTGAGCATAGACGAAGGCAAAAAGTTGTCAACTGAGTTCGGAATTGACTATTTCTAGGTGAGCGCCAAGGAGAACACAAACATCAGCGAAATGTTTTATTCGATCGGAAAAGAGATCAAAGATAAGATTCTAACTGGGGAGCTAGACAACTTCGTCAGCCATAGGAACATCACCAAGAACAAATTGGAAAACACAAAGGAAGACAAGAAGAGCAGCTGTTGTTGAAATTCATGTTTTAAAACATTTACTCAAGTATTCCCATTTTTAAGCTTTTTGAGTTGAAGAATCTTTTAAAGTGTTCAGTTGCATTTTTAACTGAGCTAGACTGCTAAAGAAATATGCTAGATTATCTTTAATAATGAAGAATGCTATCTATCCTTGGTATGATAATTCTAAGACAATGATTTTTGCAATTTGTTAAATAATAAGATTAAAGATTGCTATAATATTATCTTACCAATTAATAAAAGTTTGATTTTTACGCAAAAAGTACATAATCACGAACTCACTGGCTGTATTGCAGTCCTGCCATTATTGAGAGATAGTTTTGCCACTCAAAACTCCAAAGATTAACCATCTCACCATTATGCCCAAAATAATACAAAATTGGCGCCTAGCTTGCTCCAACTGCCACCATCTAATTGTTCTGCTATTAGGCACTGAATAATTTTGATTTTACTTATGTTGCCGTGAAGTTGGGGAAGACTCTATATCAATCACTGGATTAGGGCCTTCTGCCTGTCGTTATCTTTTGGGCTGGAAAAAAGTTCCAGTGTCTCTATATCTCTTGACAATAAGTTTGGCAGTCGAATTTTTTATTTGAAGTGCTTTAGAAGCTTTTGCTATAGAATACTTATCAACTATGACCAAATCTACCAACTGTTTTCTCTTCTAAGAAATAACTCACTTCTTACTTCAAGGCTGATTTTGTTATAAGATAGGGGTTTTTCCATTGATATTTGCGATTTTAATTATTATACCTAAAGTTATATTTCCAATTTAAGGGGAAAACCTTAATATCTGCAAAGTTTCTGAGCCTAAACATAATACAGAATAGGGAAATGACCAAAAAACCACCAAATAGACTTCAAAAATATGATCTTTGCTTTGAAAAAAGGTTGTCAATCAATCTTAGCTATGCTCAAGATTATGACATTGCTCTGCTAGCAGCTTTTCTTTGAGGATCCTTGCTTTTTCACGAATTCCATTGAGACATTATCTCAAAAAGATCTAATATTTCACTTCAAAGGCATCTTCTTTGACTAGAGTTGTTTTTTTTGACTTTAAGCTTGATATATCAACAGAAAAAATTAAAATCCAAAAAAACTATATTCTTTTCTTTGGGCGTCAAAGCAGGAAAAGTTCGAAAAATGCTGATATACGTGATGAATAACACCTAAGGCCGTCAGTGTACATATCCACGTTAGACTTTAATTTAAAAATATTCTCTTGAAAAAGATATTAAGCCATTTTTTTTCGAGCTTAAAGACATAAAGTATGAAATTGCGAAGAATAATACCATGAGCACGTGAGTGATGTTTGCTTTATCAGGAAGATGGCGAGGATTTAGAATTTATATTATTTTTAAAGGCAAAAGACCAAAAAGGAAGAAATTTTGCCCTCTTCTTTATTTTATCTATAAATGCGATTGATTTTTCAGTCGATTTTCTAAGACAACCAAAATTATCATGATTAAAGTGCAATCAGCTGTCGTGCTCTCCCAAAAGCTGAAATCTGAGCTTGATTGCCCCTAAATGAAGAAGCTAGCCAAGTTTAAAGGCGCTTATTAATTTTCAAAAACTTTTTGCTTATTTTAATAAAATCTTGTTTTTTCTATTTTTAACTTAAGTAAAGCTTGTCCTAAAAAAATAAATGAACGCTCATAATCTTCGAGGCCAAGCATATTGGCGTGGGGGAATGATAACCTCGTTTTTTTCTTATGTCCTAAATGTTTTGCTAACATTTGTCAACCAAAATCGCCTGGATTCAGTGCTGGCGAATTCTAAACCTCTGAAAAAGATAAATCAGTCCAAACAGGTTAAAGCATATGAATCAACTGATTAAGAAATCATTCAAGAGTAAAAGCCGGAGTTTGGGAAAACAATATAATAATTTTTGCTCCATTCAAAGTTCCAAAACATTTGCTGCTAAAAACCGTTTATAATGGGACTCCATGAACTTTTTTCTTGCTCTCTTTCTTGAATAGGAATGGAACACTCATCATTTCTTTGTTCTGCCATTTACTATACCCTTTAAGTTCCTTAACTTTTTTCTTTGTTTATAACTCCTATTGCCGAATTTTAGTTACTAATCTGTTTTTCTTGAGTGTCCTTAGAGCCCTTAGGCTAGAAATAAGTGTTGGTCTCTCTAAACCGCTTGACGATAAGTTTTGCGGTGGAATTTTTGATATTAAGGAAGCGAGCCGCCTACGCTATGGAAGTGTGCTCCTACAAGGCCAAGTAAACTAACTGACGTCTTGTCTAAGATTAATTCAGTTTATAATTAAATCGGGATTTTATTGTAAGTAGAAGGCTTCGGCATTTTATAATTATAGTAGTTAATCTCCGTAAACTACTATTATAGCTGCTCCAAAACCAGAATATTTTGCTCCCCTTTTAGGATATTCCTTTTTAATCTAGCTAATCTCCATGTTGGAACTTAAGTTTCTCAAAAATAATGTTATCTATGCTTTGAAAAAACATCAACTTTATTCTTTACCTGATTCGGTATTTATGGAAAATCTCTGGAAATCAATGGTTGGGCATTAATATTAAGATTTACCGTTATCGTATCTAACTTATTCTTTTCTTGTCACCATAATAATCCATTTTAATTAGGTCTTTACATCTTTGAACAATTTTTCTTACTGCAAGGGACTCGAAAAAGTTTTCTGTTTTGGAAACTAGTAAAAATATCAAGAAATAAGTAATTTGATGTCAAATCATAATATCATCCAGGTCTTCGTCTCTCCCTTGCATAATATTCAAGCCTTGGCCGAATATTTCGGTCTGTTAAAGCCTTATTCTATTGGGGTTGTTTGATTTTTTGGTGTTTTGAGTATTCAACGTGTCCTTAATCTCCATTATTTCCTACCTTCTTTCATTAAAGTACAAAAAAGGATTCGAAGTGCTTCTCTTTAGTCTTGGTTTCCATTCCTAATCTCCATGTTACTCTTTCTTTTTCATGTGTTCTAAATTTTGTATTTTGGTGTTTCTTGACAAGTCCTTAGCGAGCAATTGAAGGTGGATTTTGTACTATTCAGGGCTTTCATAAATCTAAAAGTTTGGAATTGTTTTTCTTTGAGGCTCAACAGGTTTGGATCTCTGAGGATCTATGAAGTTATTATCGTATTTAATCATAGTTAAGGACATATCGTTTAAAGTTTCATCAAGTTCAACGAATTTCAACTGTTTTTCTTTGCTCTATTTGATTTTTCTATTGTATTTGTTGAGCTTTTAAGCTAACTGCTTGTAGCTTTGAACCAAAATGCTGTTTCTAGCTTAAAATTCTTCACAAATCTTTTAAAGAGCTTTCCTACGATTAGTTTCTTCCCTAAGATCTATCATATTTCGAGTGAGCTCTCTCCGGGTGTACTAAAGTTCTATCTAAAGCCGTTAAATCCTTTCCTCTTTCGTCAAATGATTCCTTTTGAGGAGTTCCTACTTAATTTTTATGTTTCCATTAGCTATTGAACCTCTAATTTTCAACAAATCAAGATGAGGCACATTATAAGTTTTCTGTCTTCTCAGGGATTACTCACCAAAGTAAGTTGATAATTCTGGTGCTATTAGCTAAAGATCTTCTTCACCTTCACTGTCAGATTCTTCCCCTGTTAAAATCCTTTTTTGAGTCTCAATAAAGTACATCATGAGCCTTTTTAAGGACTTATCAATGATTTATCCAAGATTCTTGTTAGGCATAGCCAATTTTGCTTGTAAAGTCACAACTTTATGCCTCAGAATCTGAATAATCCGCAAGGTACCCCATTAATTTTGAGGAGGCCATCTTCATTTTCTTTTCCCTTTGTCATTTAAAGCTTAAGTAAGTGGATTTCCTCTTTCATCTCTGATTCCTTTTCCTTAAAGTACATTGACTGTTAAGTGGGGTTGAAAACTTACTTGGTTCTTTATACAAATCCAGTAAGTGTATCATAGTTTCTTTCATTCTTTTACAACACAAGTAACTTTTTCTCCAAATCTTTAATTGTCTGAAGCAAAGATTACGTCCTATCTTTGTGTAAAGCCTCAAGAGCTTTGAGTTCGAGATTTGCTTCTTGATTGAGCTGCTAAAGTACAAGTTTCTAGCTATATGAGTTGCGTACCTCTGAAGTAATTTCTTCTATTTTTTCTTAAAGATTCTAATTTTTTTTCTGAAAGTTATCCACTGCAAGCCGATAATTAGCAATGACCTCTACATACTTATTGCTAGTATTATTCTTGGAGAGCACATCAATTTAAACCTTATTCATTTTGATGAGCTATTTAAGATCACTGATTTATTCTTTCAGCTGCCGATTCTCTATCAAAAGATATTCGACAATGTTCTGGTTTGACTTGCCATTATCATTGTCCATTTTCAATGCCTAATTTAAATCAATATGGTATAAGCAATCAAACATAATACTCTAAATGTTTGAGCAACTCCATTCAAGGAAGTTTGCAAATCGAACTATTTTGTTTTATTGCTCAACTTCAATAATATTATTAATCTAATCAACTATTATGAATCAAACTAAGCTCATCTGCCTCTTCATTTTTGCAGTCTTGGTCTCAGCCTAAATCAGCAAGTTTGACTACTCTCAACATGGCGATGATTGGCCCTCACAAGGCTCAGGTTGGTCCGAATGCAGTTCGAGTAATCATTATCTAATGCAGAAAAGCAGCAATCTCCCATTGAACTCAGCTACTAATTCCAGTCCGACAACAGTAGCTACCTTTTTACCAAATTTGCTCCAGTCTCAGCCAAAATATCTTTTTTGAACACTACTGTTTACATCAAAGCTAGCTCTAGCTTCGGAGAGCTCTACTCAAAAGCAGTTGACAACTAGCTGTTTGCTCTGATAGCCACATAAGTTAGAATACGGTGCCACGCTGAGCACAAAATAGCAGGACAGGACTACTATGACCTCTAGCTGCAAGTAAATCAAGTGCTATTCAGGTCTTCTTCGTTTCAATGTATGATTCTTACAAAAACACAAGGGTAGGGCTTAGCTTGTTCTTCCAGGTGGGAGACAAAGAAGATCAACTGCTTGCAAAGATACAAAGTGCCTACACAAGCTAGGGTGATACTGTGAGTGTTAAAGGTTTCGACCTTTCGCCTCTACTTAGCAACGTAAACCAATTTAACTTTTGGTCTTACCAAGGTTCAGGCACTATACCTCCATGCAAGTCTGGCAAACTTTACTGGATCATTTCTGATAAGGTTAACTCCATGAGCCAAGCACAGAAAAACTTTTTCTATCAGTTCTTTTATAAGACAGATATAATAGATGGGAACTGGAGAAATCTGCAGCCAATCGTCGACAACCCTGTGAAGTTTTATCGCTACTGAGACAAATTGAACCAAGTGATATATCCATCATGATTTAAAAAACTTTTAAATTATAATATAAGAAACAAGCATACCATGCTGGCAGACCTCAAAGTATTAGAAGACAAACTGTACCAACCTGAAGCCCTCACAGCCTTCATTGCTGTATTCTGCATCTTTACCTAGAAATACAACGTTCATGAAGTTATCAAGCAACTCAACAAATCTACCAAAAAGGAAACTAGAGATCGCATTCGCTACTTTTTCTCTAAACTGTCCCAAAGTCCCAACTACAAAGCACTCTTCTCAGCCTGCCTGAGCGAAGGCAAAGGTACCTTGTTTACTATTCAGACTAAAAAAATGAATTCATCAAATATGTTTCCTCAGAGCACAGCGAATAGTTTTTCACTTTGCTTCAGAACAAGCCTGAGGACATTTTATAGATCATTTAACACAATCCAACTATGATTCCCGTTTTGACTAGACTAATAGGTTTCCAATACGGAATCAAATTGGTGAAGTTGTTCAGAAAACTCTATGAATAAAAAGCAGATAAGTACGAATGTTTATTCAACCCTATCCTAAGAGAGGGATTGGCTGAGGGATTGGGAATTGTTGAAGAATAGAGTGAATTGAGAGAAGTTGATACCTAAGCTCAAATGAGGTATTTAGAGATTGTGGTCCAAATTGCCATTTTAGGAGGCAAATGTTTCGACTTTGCCGGCAATCTCCTGAACCGTGGACTGATTATCTACAGCACACAAGACATCCTTCTAAAGATGGCGATGGTACAAGTGATATCTGTGTTGGGTTAGTCTCCCCAAACAAGCAAATTACTTCGCTAACACAAAATATGGAAGCTAATAGAGAAAGATGCTTGCGTAATGCTAGTTTTATGTAGGATCCAGACCAATAATTTTACGTCCAGAAGTATCTGCTCATTCTGCTGATTGATATGAGCCATAGTGGGAGCTACGAAATCAGCCAGAAAGTTATCAAGCATATCCACTTGTTTTTGCTCACTAATTTGAAAGAAAAGGGAGAATATCTTTAAGCTGCAGTCGATATTATCTCGCATTTGTTCCAAACGGTCTAGGTAAATCAAAGTTGATTTAGGGTTCAAAGATAGTCGTGCAGAATATTGATGTTTTCAGTGCCTATATTGCACTCAGCAGAGTCACAGTAGATAGCATCAAGAAACCTTACTATCAATCACTGATCAACTTGACTTCCACAGGCTGCCAAACATCGAAGCAAACCAAATAACACCCCAAATATAGAATCGCCATAAACATCATCAACTGTATCGGCAAACCCAACCTAATCTCTGAGCTAAATCACAACTTGCATGCCAACAACTATCTTGTCTACGGGATTTAGTAATTTTGCCAATGGTTCTGCAAGATAATTTTGCTCCCCTTTGAAGAGAATTAGATACTTCTTATCTAGGTCTTTCAGAACTTACTCAATTACTACGAAATTGTCCAAACTTTGTTCCAAATTCAGGACGTTTCGAAGTATTTGCTTAAAACAGTGATGCCTAACGATAGCAATAAACTTCTGAGATCTGCAAAGGGAAAGCTTATAGCCACTATTATTGGAAAAGGAACTACTGATTGGCAAGGGTTGTAGCTTTCAGAATACAGCCGAAACCTTTAGAAACTCATGCAAGGCAAACAGACTTAAAGCGTGTACGCTTTAGACGTAGAGTGATAATGAGACTATTGTTTTGTAAATTCTTATTAAGGCTAAATAATTTTTTATTTTAAACTGTTCAGTTCAAAAAAGGAAAAACTTTTACCAAATCCAGATAAGTAGCTTAGGGAAAATAGAGATATAATAAGAGATAAATTAAAACTTGTTTTTTGCATAAACAATTAAAAAATAAGTGACATTTACACAAAATATTTAATTTGAACAAATAAAAACTAAAGGAAAGCGCTTCAGCCCAAAGAAATCCAAAAGCTGGCATCTAAATCCAAGAATCAGTTAAATCAACAAATAACTATAAATTTCATTAAACTACAAGTATTTTTGCAACTAACGTCAAAGTTGAGCACTGGCCTTCAACAAAGTTGGATTAACCAGCCTTGTCAATACATTCACACTTGTCATCATATCATAATGCATATGAGCTGACGAGGCGAAGTAGTTGATTAGTATAAAAGTCTTAGAATTATCAAATTTTTTGAAAGTAAATCAATCAAGGGCTTACTGGCTTGTAGTTTTCACCATTTAACACAAATAATCAGCTTCCTTCCAAATTGTGAAAAGGGCACTGCAACACAAGACCTATGCATTTATCGAACAACCAAGAAAGAGGGCGCAACTTAGACCACGC
>Ga0316217_10005223_pt1 | contig 13590 bp, 10 predicted proteins | sample 1anoAmetaG_FD_203633 | JGI IMG/M metagenome (GOLD analysis project Ga0316217, IMG submission 203633) | Freshwater microbial communities from Trout Bog Lake, Wisconsin, USA - 1anoA | ecosystem: Environmental > Aquatic > Freshwater > Lake > Hypolimnion/Profundal zone | place: USA: Wisconsin...
AGAATTCACCCACGAATTCTGCCGAAGAGCCAAGACTTATGGTGGCCATCATCCACAAATGAAGTTTGGTTCAGTATCGGGTGATCGCGGTATAACCTTCGGGGGAGATTTGCGGGGGGGCGATTGGTGGACCTTGTCCGTGATGAAATAGGCGTCGCGCTCGGTTCATCAAGGACATACGTTGGTCCGTTGAGCAGACCTTTCCAATTCAAGATACCGAACACGGAATTCCTGTATCCAATCTCGCTGCGTTCCATCAGCCATAGCCTTCATCCAAACGTCCGTTAGGCGATCAAGCGGCATGTCGAGCAACGAATTGTCGTTGTCCCGAAGAAGGTGGCGGTAGCTGGCCAAAACCCGGCCGCAATCGCCATCATCCGGGTGCCGGACCAGCATAAGACGCGAAATGGCATAGGCTGAATTCGGTTGATGACGCACGGCGACCGCCAGCAGATGGTCTCGCCATAGTTGATTGTGTTTAATATTAGCAACGTATTCAGAAGCATCGGCACGCCAGGGTGCATCCGGTACGCGCATCCAGCGCCGATAGTGTTCACCATCGTAGTGCTTCTGTGAGAATGGCTCGCTTAGCTTGGTCTCAATGGCGAGTGCGCACAATCGGCTTTTGGTCGTTCGATATTCGATAAAGGCATCGAAGGCGGTGTGGTCGCCCAGATACGCCTCGCACGGCACGGGTGCCCATTCGATGGCAACGCAGGTCACCTCAACCACACGTTCCGGTACAAGTGGAGCTAGCAGGTGTCGGGCCAACACGCGATTATTTATGAGCGGACCGAATAGATTGAAACACATTGGTTGACTCGACAGCATGTTGTGGAATAAGCGGAACGATTCCACCATGCCGCAACCTTCATCAACACGAGCGCGGGCCGCCCGAGCGATTTCGGGGTGAGAAAATTGCGCCCGGCTTTAGCGTCGCCGGAGGTGAGCATATTGCCATAGTGGCTGGTGGCCTTAGGTGTCGGTCCCGTGCCGCAGGGCAGACACAGCACCTTGGCTCGATACCAGCTTTGGTGAAGGCGCATACGGGCCGCAAACGGGGAATCCTTGCGATATTGCGGCCCAAGTCCTTGAGGTTTACCCACCGAACTCCAGGGGATGTGCTTTTCGTTGGGATCGCCCAGTCGCCGGGTGGCTTCACGTACATCCGCACGATCCTCGGCGGATTGCTGGCGAAAGGCAGTACGCATGGCCTGATACTCGTCGTCAGGAACCACGCGAAATTTCTTAGCATCGATAGTGAGTGTACCGGCCGTCACGATTAATCCTTTCGTCAGGATAGGTGCTATTCTACCGCACCACTGCCCTAGTGGCGAGAATTGCCACGGATAGCCGGAAAGAATTTAAGCCCTGCGGGACACCCCCTTTACGCCGCCGCGCCAACTTCTATTGTCAATTATCCATTCGATGGAACGCGTGTGAAGGTCTGAAGGGCGTGGATGTTTGAACCTACAAACTTTCACACCTTCCCACCGATTTACTTTGCCGTTGCCCGGAGAGGATGCTATGCTTCCTGAAGTATGAGCATCACTATTGAATTGCCTGCCGACCTGGACGATGCGTCGATTCGCCAGCTTGAGCAGGAAGCGCGCGAAGCGGTGGCCGTTCGTCTTTACCGTGAGCAAAAGCTGTCGCATGGCCAGTTGGCCAAGTTTCTTGGCATTGGACGCGGTGAAGTGGACGAGGTGCTGGGGCGTCACGAACGGTTTGACGAATTCACTGCCGATGAAATCGCCCAACAAGCACAGGCCTTGGAACACTTGCCGCAAGCGGGTTCACGGTGATAGATGCTGCTGCAAAATATGGGCGCGACGTTATGCTCACGGACAGGAAATCCCTCTGACGCAGTTTGACATTTCGTAGGTTATAAACTACAGTTCACTAATGGAAGCACAGGAAAAGCAGGTGCGGATTTACCGCACGCGCGACGGGCGCGTGCCGTATCTCGAATGGTTCACCGGCTTGCGCGATCCGCGTGCCCAGCAGAAAATCGACGCGCGCATCGGCCGGGTCAGGCTGGGCAACCTTGGCCAGACGCGCGGCGTCGGCGCGGGTGTTGTCGAACTAAAGGTCGATTACGGACCCGGCTACCGCGTGTATTTCGGCCAAGACGGTGCCACCGTGGTGATACTTCTGTGCGGCGGCGACAAGAGCACACAACATGCCGACATTGAACAAGCCAAATTGTTCTGGGCACAGTACCGAAAGGATAAAGACCATGCCAACTGTTGACTACAAACAGCATCTGCTCAAGCGTCTGGAAGATCACGATTACGCGGCGGGTTATTTGACGGCTGCCGCCGAAGAAGGGGACGATGTCTTCCTGCTGGCGCTGCGCGATGTGGCCCAAGCGCACGGCGGCGTGGCGGCCTTGGCACAGGCCACCAAGTTAAACCGCGAGAATCTTTACGACATGCTGTCCGAAGCGGGAAATCCCCGGCTTTCCAGCGTCACGGCCATTCTCGACAAACTCGGCTTTCGGCTGAGCGTCCAGCCCAAGCGTGCGAAAGCGAAGGCGGCGTAGCGGCTTGGCGCGGTGGACCTGACGCGCATCCCCTTTACTCCGCCGGTTCACCTCCTATTCTTATCTGCCATGAGCGACATCAAAATCGGTTTAATTGGCGGTACGGGTTTGGGCGATCTGCTGCGCGAGCTGGGCGATGGCACCCGGCATGACATCGACACGCCGTTTGGCAAGCCCAGCCAGACGATTATCCAGACGCAGCTTGAAGGGCTGGACGTTTTTGTGCTGGGGCGGCATGGGGTGGGGCATGTGCTGAATCCCTCGGCGGTCCCGTACCGGGCGAATATCTTTGCCCTCAAGCAGTTGGGGGTGACGCATATTTTGGCATCCGGGGCGGTGGGATCGTTGCGGATGGAATTTAAGCCACGCGATCTGGTGATTGCCGATCAGATTATCGACAAGACTTTCCGGCGGGCGGGGACATTTTTTGAGAATGCGGCGGTGCATGTGGAATTCGCGGAACCTTTCTGCCCGGTGCTGCGTCAATTACTGGTGGAGCAGGGGGCGGCGATGAAAGCCGACGCCCCTCCGGCCGGCGATGCCGCGGCGGTTCCGGCGGTGCATGGACATGGCTGCTATGTTTGCATGGAAGGGCCGGCGTTTTCCACGCGCGCGGAAAGCTTGATGCACCGGCTCTGGGGCGGCGATCTGATCGGCATGACCGCCATGCCCGAAGCCAAGCTGGCCCGCGAGGCGGAAATCGCTTACGCGCTGGTGGCGCTGGTGACCGATTATGATTGCTGGCGGCCGCATGCGCAGCCGGCGGGGTCGGAAAAACCTGCCGCCGCGCCTAGTGCGCAGGATTTGCTGAAAGAGATCATCGGCAACGTGCAGTCGGCGTCGCACAATGCGATGATGCTGATTCGCCGGGTGCTGAAGAAAATCGCCGAGGAGCCAACAAAGCTGCAAGCCAGCCCGGCGCATAAGGCGCTGGAACTGGCGATTTGGACGGACAAGTCGAAATTGTCCGCCGAAGAAATTCAGCGACTTTTCCCCCTGTGGGGCTGTTATTGCGGGTAGGATAGCGGCCAAGATGCCGAGGAATGTTATGCGGACAAGGGATTTTCGTGGCGCGGTGGTAACGCTGGGCTTTGTCGCCCTGTGTGGCCTGGGGTTGAAGCTGGCGGCCATGCCGATTCAGGCCGAACTGCCCATGCAGGTTGCCCCGGATCAGCCGGCCAATCCCGACGATGCCCAGGACAATACTTCCGGCGTGTATGTGCGTGATTCGGCGATTGCCCAGGAAAAAATCGCCCAGGCCAAGCGCATGCAGGATTTGAAGGAATGGAACAAATCCGCCGACTTGTATCAGGAAATCCTGGAAAAATATCCCGATCGCGTGGTTTCCAGCGGCACCGATGCCAATACCCATAAAATCGTGCAGTACCAATCGGTTACCGAGCAGGTGCGGCAGGCGATTTGTCATTGGCCCATCGAAGGCTTGGAAGTTTATCGCAGCCGGTACGAAACCACGGCGGCGGGGTTGCTAAAATCCGCCAGGCCGAGGGAACTGGAAAATCTGCACAAGATACTGGCGCTGTACTTTGCCACCGATACCGCCAAAACCGCCGCCCTGCGGTTGATGGATACCTATTTTGAATTTGGCGATTACGCCGCTGTGCAGCAAATCGGCCAGCGCATGTTGGATTGGCATCCCAATTTGCTGGCCGAGCGGCCGGGTATGTTGTTTCGCGTGGCGCTGGCGGATCAGTTGTGCGGCAATCTGGCGGCGGCCGGGCATCTGCTGGATGAATTGAAAGCCAAGTTTGCCAATGCCACCGGCCAGGTGCGCGGCAGCGACGTGGTGCTGGCCGAGGCGCTGGATGCGCAATTGAAAAGCGATACGCGATTGGTGCGCGGGGCGGCGGATGATTTCTGGCCGATGATTGGCGGCGATCCTTCGCGTTCGAAAATTTCCTCGGCCACGGGGAAACCCGGCGCGAAGCTGTACGACATCAAGCTGCTGAGCCGTCTGACGCCCAAGCCGCAGCAGTCTACCAGTCAGCACGATAGTGGCGACTTGCTGGGCGTGATGCCGGTGGTGGATCACGACGACCTGTTCTTTCAGGACAACGCTTATCTGTATGCCGTCAGCTTGGAAAGCGGCGCGCCGCTGCCGGGGTGGCTGGCGACTTATCCCACCACTAACGGCATTTACAAATTGCCGCACACCGGCGGGACGATTCCTTCCACCAGCCAACTGTTGTGCGTCACCGTAACCGAGCAAAATGTGGTGGCGCTGATGGAGCTGCCGGGGAATGATGCCATGGCGGTCAACATGGCCCAAATACAGGTTGTGAACTCGGATGTGCCGATGCGGAGTTCCGGACCGGCCCGGCTGGTTTGTCTGGATCGCGCCAGCGGCAAAGAACGGTGGAACGTGTCGATCCGCGATGTGCCGGAGAAGTTCAGCAATCTGCGTGAAATCAGCTTGAACGGCTCGCCGCTGGTGGTGGGCGAAAACGTCTACATTGCCGCCCACGGCGTCAAGGGCGGGGCGCAGTTTGAAGATTGTTACGTGCTGTGTTTCAGCCTGCGCGATGGCACGCTGCGCTGGGTGTCCTATGTGGCCAGCAGTGCCGCCGCTGGGCCGATGTTCATGCCTGGCATGGGCATGATGCCGCCGGCACACGAGGCGGTTTCCCATCTGGCGTATGCCGGCGGTAGCATTTTCGTCAGCACCGAACTCGGTGCCGTCGCCAGCCTGGATGCCTTCAGCGGATCGATTCTCTGGCTGGATATCTATCGCGAGGAAAACGTTCAGCAGGGCTACAACCAATTCATGGGCGGCATGATGCCCAATCCCGGCAATCTCGGTGTGGGCGCGGCACACGCGGCTGACGGGCCATACGTGGACAACCCGGTGATCGTGCAGGATGGGCATGTGTTTACCATGCCATCAGATGGGAAAGGGGTTTATGTTTACGATGCCGCCAGCGGGACGCCATTGGTCAAGACGATCAGTGCCCAGGATGTTGTTGCCCCTAGTAAGGATGTGGATGACAACCCGCCGAAAATATTGCTCGGGGTGATGGACGATGACATGCTGGTCAGCAGCGTTTCGCGCATGTTCCGCATTCCCTGGCGCACGTTCGCCAGTATCAAGGATTCACCCGACCCCTGCTGGGCCAGCGCCGGTTACAAGCCCAAACATTCTGATGATCCCAAAAGCGCCGACGACAACGCGTTGCGCGGCCGGCCGTTTATCACCACCACCACGGCATACATCCCAACGAGCCAGTCGCTTAACATCACCGATCTGCGTAAAGGCGTTGCCGAACCTGATTACCCCGCCAATGGCTGGGATCCCGATGAGCAAGGCCCCGGTAATGTGCTGGTGAGCCAGAACCACGTGATCATTGCCGGCGATATGCGGGTGGACGTTTATACCGATCTGGCGATGGCCACGCGCAAGCTGGACAAAGCCGTGACCGACGCGCCCAGCGATCCCACGCCGCGGCTGCGTTATGCCGAGGTGATGTTCGCTGCCGGCCAGGTGGATGTCGCCAAAACGAAACTGCTGGAAGCCGTTCAGTTCCAAGGCGGGCCGGAGGCCATGGCCGCCGGTTTGGTGCGCGACCGCACCTTTGCTGACGCGCTGACGTTTGCCAATCGCCTGATCGTGCTGGGCAAGGAAAAGGCGGATGCGGCCAAGATAAGCTGGTTCTTCGATCAGGCGGCACACGCGGCACAAACGCCGTCGCAGAATGTTTCGTACCGTTCGGCATGGGCCAAATTCGCGGTGGGCAACCGTGATCTGGACCGGGCGGTGGAACTTTACCAATCGATCCTGGGCGACGATCAGATGCGGGTTTCACCGCTGGCCGATGCGGCCGGCAACGTTGCCCAAGCCGGTGTGGTCGCCGAGAAAGCTATTGACGATATCAAGGCTAAAGCGGAAGGCGTGACGGCTTATCAGAAGTACGAGCAGATGGCTGCCGCTAAGCTGACGCAAGCGCGTGCCGCCGCCGATGCCGCGGCCATGCTGGCGGTGGCGCGGGCATTTCCTAACGCCGATTGCCGCCACGCCGCTTTGACTGAAGCGGCTGATTTGTTTGAGAAAAATAACGATCCCCGCCACGCGCTGATGGTGTTGCGGCAAATTCTGCTGCGCTATCCCAAATCGGCGCAACTGGTGACGTTACAAGCGATGGCACGCAATTATCTCAAGCTGCCCAACGGCGTGGATGCCGCCGTGGGCCGGCTGGCGCAGGCAGTGCATTCTTCGCCGGATGCGCCGGATAAGCCCATTGCCCAGCCCCTCACTCTGCCGGATGGTTCGCAGCTTGCCGGGGTCACGTTGAAAGAAGCGCACATGCGGTTGCTGGCTTACGCCGCCAAGTTGACTTCCGATGCGCTGCCTGATCTCAATCTTCCCAGCTATCAGGAATGGAAGGATGGCGGCGAAAAAGCCACGCCGTTTCTGCCCGAGCGGCCGGAAACCATCCTGAATAATATCGATGCCCTGATTGCGCCCATGCCGGAATATGACCGGCACGACCGCTTCGTTACGTATACCGCCGGCGGCGGGGTGGCGGTTTATCAGCCGGGACAAATCCGCCCGCTGGGCGTCTGGCCGGAGATTACCGCCAAGCCGAATGGGTGCGCGTGGTATGGCGAGCATCGCGACAGTCTGGCGGTTTGGACCGATGCCGGTCTGGCCATGCTGGACACCGCCACCGGCAAAACGCATTGGAGCATTCCCACCGCCACGCTCCAGCCGATCGACGCCGTGGCCGACCGCGATGACAACTCGGCAGCAGTGGTCGGGCCGCAGCCTGGGGCGATGTTGATCCGTCGCCCGGGACGCATTGTGATTAATGGCAACGTCCGCGGACACTTTGTCGTCAACAACGGCGGGGTGGTCATTGTCAACGGCCGGGTGATCAATGCCGGGGGCGTCGCCCCAGTTGAAGCCACGCCGCCGGCCAGCAACGGCGAAGTGATCGACCATGTGGTGGCCCTTGCCCAGTCGATCATTCTCACCACCAGCACCGGCCGGGTGATGGCGGTGGATGCCGGCGACGGCACGGTGACTTGGCAAACGCGGGTATCGTCGCATTGCATCGACCGCTTGCTGGCCAACGATGATTTCGTGGCGCTGCGCGTCAAGAGCAATGAATCCGGCGCGCTCATCGCCCTGAATACCGACAGCGGCGATCTGGTCGGCAGGCAAAAATATTCCCTGGGCGATCCGAACGGAATCGTCAACAATTTAACTCTGGGCAGCGACGGCAGCCTGGTCTATGTCACCACCGGCCAGTTGCACGTCGTGGATTTGTTCGATGCCCACCGCGGCGACCAGGGTCTGGCGGATCGCGTGGCCAGCAAGCCGGCGCCGAACAACCCCACGGTGTTTATGGCGTGCGTCGAACCGGGGGCATTGCTGGTGCATCAGGGGCGCATTTATGCCGTTGCCGATGATGGGGCGGAAGTGCGTGTCTATAATCTGGAAGATGCCGAGCCGGTTCACGATATCTCGTCGGCGTATCCCGATACCAAGCGGGTGCCGGTATTAGCCACGGGAGCGAAAGCCACCACGGCGGTCAAGCTGCGTATCGTGGGATCGTATCTGCATGTGCAAAGCGCCAGTGCGTTCGCGGCGTACAATCTGCAAAACCCCAGCCTCAACTGGCATACAACGCTAGAGTTGAATCTGGCAGGGCAAGTGTGTGGCAAAAATCACCTGCTGCTGCTGGACAAACCGCAGATTCGGCTAACCGAGGCGGCAAGTGATTTGCCGGCCAGTCTCACGATCCAGTGCCATAACCGGTCTGTTAGCACGACCAGCAACGGTGAAACCAAAGAAATGGGGTTACAGCAATTCTCCAGAATGACCTTGAACGGCGCGGTCGAGATATTGCCCATCGATGGCGGCATTGTCTACCGCACGCAGGATCGGCAAATCCACACCCTGATGGGCGCCGCCGGAACGCTGCCGCCGAAATAAAGTTTTTCGCCGCAGTTTATCCACCAAGTTATGCACCGCGATTTTCCTTTGCCAATCAGGAGTTAGCATCGGTTGTGGATAACGTGAACGTTCGCTGAAAATAACTCTAGGCGTTTTCGCGGGCGCCTGGGTAATATACGCCACGTCGTCGGGCACGAAAGTGACCGGCGAAAAAGGAAAACGCTCCTGACAAAAGGAGCCCGGCTTCCCAGCAGCGAAGTCCGTACGCAGCAATCAAGTGCGGGTACGGCGGAAGCCGGCGGCCAGCGATCAGGCCACCCCGGATACGGCGCAAAAACGCCAAAGGCAATCGGGGTTACGGTCGCCGCCAGTGACCAGTGGACCCGCGAGGAGAGAGTCCTCCGCTTAACCGCCGGTCGAGCCTAACAACCGTCAGTTTCCTGGTAACGGGAGGCCAAGCGGTTGGGATCCTAGGAACAAGGCTCGGGAAAGCGAAAACCCACGGCCGTCCAGTCGGGAAACCGCCATGTCACCCTGTTGGGTGGCGACCGCGGCCAAAAGAGTCGCGGCCAACCGTCTGTATGAGGTGGCAGGTCACTGTTGCTTCACGCTGAAGGGACCGAGGCGGGCCCAGGCCAGGATGCAGGTTGCCAAAAGAATCGGTTCGATGCCAGAATAGCGATCGGCGGCGCAAGTCGTCGCGATCACGCAAGGCCCATGCGGTGACGTCGCGAGTCACTTCGTGGGCCTTCTGGTTTTGATGGGGCACGCGCATAAGAAGCCCACGGATGGCTATCCGTGGGCTTTCGCCGAAACCTCCGACAGCCGAATCGTGCATTGGCTGATCCGCAGGGCGTCTTCGGAGATCGCCCCTTCGATGCAAACATTTCCCTGGCCGGTGATGTGGCCGTCGGTGAAAAATTGGGGAAGCTTCACTGATGGCGGCAACACCGCGGCCAGTTCGGCGAGGTCCAGCGGGCCTTCCAGCTTGAATGTCGCGGATTGTTCGGCCAATGCTGGCGGGTGGATTTCCAGCTTGATGCCGCCGCCAAGTTCCAGCGTGGCTTGTAATTGGGCATCGATCAGCCAGTGTAGGGTCTGCTTCAGCAGACCGGTTATTTTGGGCTGGCTCGCGCCAGTAACCGTTCTGCTGAAGCAGACCCTACGCGTGTTGCAAGTGCCGTTCAGTTTAATCCGGCCCCATTCCAGAACCTCATCGCGCCGGACAATCGACGCGCCTTCCAGCGATAGCTGCGCCTGCTCACCTTGCTGGCGGAATTCGGCGGTGATCGGCTCGATGGATGCGTGGTACATGCCGCGGGCGGTGGCGTCGTGAAGATGAATCTGGCCATCGGTAATCGTCACCCGCTGGGCGGCAAATGACCAATTGGAGGACGACGCGCCGTCGGATGATTCTTCATCATCGGCCGTCGGCGGCGTTTCGGCGGGGCGCTCGGGAAAATTATTCCCGCCGGTGGCGTGCAACACGATGTTGAAGATCGGCTGCTCCAGCACTAGCGATTTCACCACGAATTGTTTGGCCAGGGCATGACGCACCGAAATTTCGGCGCGGATACGCCGCGCCGTGAATAGCGGGGTGGTGGACAGATTGCCCGCAATGCTCACTCCCCAGGCCTCAATCCATCCGCCCAGTAGTGACATCTTCACTTTTTCAAACGACACCTCGGCCCCAATCAGGGCGGTCAGCTTTCGTTCCAGCGGTTGATGCAGAAGACTCATGGCTATCCCTGCGCACGGTTATTCACCAGCACGCGTTTGCACGCCGGCAACGCATCCAGAAACATCCGGCCATAACGTCGCTGCTTGATCCGGCTGTCCAAAATCACCACGATGCCTTTGTCGGTGCGGCTGCGGATCAAGCGGCCAAAGCCTTGCTTGAGCTTGATGATCGCCTCCGGCACGGAATATTGCATGAAAGCGTTGCCGCCGTCGCGGGTGATGGCTTCGATGCGGGCCTCGACCAGCGGCTCATCGGGCACGGCAAAGGGAAGTTTGACGATGATGACGTTGCGCAGCGCGTCGCCGCGCACGTCTATCCCCTGCCAGAAACTGTTGGTGCCCAACAGCACCGCGTTGGGCGTGTTGCGGAACCGCTCCAGCAGCACTTTGCGCGGCGCTTCCTTGCCTTGCACCAGCAGCGGATAGCCCAGGCTGGCCAGTTCATCGGCCAGGCGCGTGGCGGCATCGCCTAACATGGCAAAACTTGTAAACAGCACAAATGCACCGCCGTTGGTTTGCTGGAGATAATGCAAAATACGCTCGCAGGCCGCGGGCATAAAGTTCGCGGTGTCGTTCGGCTCGGGCAAGTCGGTTTCGATGTACAGCGTGGCCTGCGTGGCGTAATCAAACGGCGAACCCAGCACCAGCGTATCGGCGGCCTCGGCGCCCAGTCGCGATTTGATGTATTCAAATGACGACCCGCCATGGCCGTCGGCGGTGCATAGCGTGGCGCTGCACATAATCACGCTGCGGGTTTTCTCGAACAGATGCGTGCGCAAACCATCGCTGACTTTCACCGGCGCGGCATGAAGACTGGCGATTCGCCGCGCCCGGGAATCGAATTCCATCCAATAGACGCCGTCCGGCAGTTTTTGGCCCAAAATGGCATCCAGCGAATCGCCCAGCACGCCAACCTTGTTGGCCATGCTGGTGAATTCCGCTTTTTCCTGCTCCTGGCTCAGACTGGGCACCATCGCTTTCAGATGCACCGATAGATCGCGCAGCTTGGGCGAGACATCGTTCTGCACCACATCGGCCTCGTGCATGCGCCCACTGGATCGGCCGGAGACTTTTTGCCATTCGGTGCAACGCTGGAAAAATCCTTCGATCAACTCGTGCAAATCGTCCACATCCTGCACGCTTTCATTGGCGTAGGAGCCGTGGCTGTTCAGCATCCCCTTGCCGCGCTTCGTGTCGTACAACATGCGCAACTGATAGCGCAGGCCGTACTCGGTCACTTTCAGGCCGAAATGGCTGCCGGCCACGTCTTCAATCGTGTGTGCTTCATCCAGCACGGCCACGTCGTACTTGGGAAGATAAGTGATATTCGCCAGCCGCAACGCCAGATCGGAAAAAAACAGGGCATGATTGATGATCAGGATATTGCCCGTGCGCATCCGCCGCTTGGCGTCCTGCCAAAAACAGCCTTTGAAGAACTCGCACTTGGCCCCAAGGCAATTGCCATGCTCGGCACACACGCGGTCCCACACCCCGGGGTCGGGCACATCGGGCAGTTCGGCCAGCGAGCCGCCGGTGGTGGTTTGCGACCACTGCTGGATCATCGCCAGCGATTTAAGCTGGGCATCGTATTCGAACAAAAGTGCCTGCCGGGCCCCGGTCTGCTGCAAGCGCCGCCGGCAAAGATAATTGTTCCGCCCCTTGACCAGCACTGCGGTAAACTTCTCGGCATAGACCGATTGAATCAGCGGAATGTCTTTTTCGATCAACTGTTCCTGGAGGGCGATGGTGTGCGTGGAAATCACCACCCGCTTTTTGTTCTTCACCGCGTAATCGATCACCGGCAGCAGATAGGCGAACGATTTGCCCACCCCGGTGCCGGCTTCCACTAGCAGATGCCGGCCATCGGCCAGCGCCCGCTCGACGGCGCTGGCCATCTCAAGCTGCTGCGGGCGGTGTTCGTAGAGTTTGCCCATGCGGCGCGAGATCGCGCCATCGGCCCCGAGGATTTCCCGCACGGTGGATGACATCGGTTATTTGGCTCGCAAGGTGGCCAGATCGCTTTCGCTGGCTTCGCCATTCACGAACCGGTGGACCTCGTCATCTTTGGATGCGCGGATTTGTTCGGTGGTGCCGTCGAAGATCAACTTGCCCTCGTGCAGCATCACCAGGCGGTCGGCCACCTTGAAGGCGCTGTTCATGTCGTGGGTGACCACCACACTGGTGATGCTTAATTCGTGGCCCAGTTTGATAATCAGTTCGTTAATCACATCAGCGCGGATCGGATCCAAACCCGTGGTCGGTTCATCGTAGAGCACCACTTCCGGGTCCATGGCAATGGCCCGCGCCAGCGCCACCCGCTTGCGCTGTCCGCCGGACAATTCGCCGGGCATTTTGTCGCCGGAGTCCGGCAAACCCACCATGGTCAGCTTTTGATGCACGATATGGGCAATTTCCTCCGGGGTTTTCTGCGAGTGTTCCACCAGCGGGAAGGCCACATTGTCGAACACCGTATCCGAATCGAACAGCGCCCCCCATTGGAATAGAAAGCCAAATTGTTCCCGCACCTTCATCAGTTCGCGTTCGGGCAGGTTGTCGATGCGCCGGCTGTTGAACAAAACTTGGCCTTTGTCGGGTTTTAGCAGGCCGACAATGTGCTTGAGCATGACGCTTTTGCCGCTGCCGCTGGCACCCAAGATCACCAGGCATTTGCCGCGCTGGATGCTCAGATCGATGCCGCTCAGCACTTGCTGCCAGCCGAAGCGCTTATACACACCGCGAAGTTCGATAATCGGACGATCAATAGCCACGCAACCACACTCCTGCTTCGGAAATGATTCTAGCCGGGATTGGGCGTGACATATAGCCCGCCGCATGCGGCGAGGCGATGTTCTGGCATGTGGCGGGGGGGGGTTGAAATGCCCCCCGGCATGCCGGGGGCTTTATATTTCACCGCATTGGGTTTACCCTCGCCATTCCAAATGAAACGCTATTTTCCCAATCTCGAAGTTTTCTCCCAGCGGGCCGCCACTTCGCGCATCGTGCCGGTGTATCGGCAACTGCTGGCCGACCATCTGACCCCCGTGGCCGCCTTTGAAGTGCTGGGCCGCAATGAACATGCCTTCCTGCTGGAAAGCGTGATCGGCGGGGAAAAAATCGGCCGGCATAGTTTTATCGCCTCCTCCCCGCGCCTGGTGTACCAGGTGGCTCAGGGCCATGCGGTGATTCAGCAATATGGCGCACGCACCCAAGAGTTTGAAACCACCGATCCCCTGGCCGACCTGGCCAAGCTGCTGCCCCCGGCCACGTATCACCACGACAAAGGTCTGCCGGCTTTCACCGGCGGCTTGGTGGGTTACGCCGGCTACGACACCATCCGCTATTACGAAGCCGACAGCCTGAAAAATCCGCCCAAGGACGACCGCAACATCCCCGA